>TARA_R110000782_G_scaffold78276_1_pt1 | contig 70730 bp, 66 predicted proteins | sample TARA_R110000782 | Tara Oceans TARA_R110000782 (sample SAMEA4397859) | marine metagenome | biome: Polar Biome; feature: [SRF] surface water layer (ENVO:00010504); material: water (ENVO:00002006), including particulate matter (ENVO:01000060) such as... | depth 5 m | reverse complement strand
CCCGCCGAGAGCGATCCATCGAGATTGATCGCCACTGCCGAAGCACTATCCGAATAATCCGCCGCATCCAGCCCCGCGCCGCCGATCAGCATATCCGCGCCCGCGCCGCCACGCAGCACATCGTCGCCCGTGCCGCCGTCGAGCGTATCGCTGCCCGCGCCGCCGTCGATGAAATCATCGCCCGCATTGCCGCGCAGATCGTCCGCGCCAGCCGATCCGGTAATCGAGTCGGCAAAGGCCGACCCCTCGACGATCTCGATGCTGGTGAAGCTGTCGCCCGCCGCCTCGCCGCCGGTGCCGCCTGTGATGAGGTTGAGCGTGACGCCAGCGGTTGCCAGCGAGTAATCCGCCGTATCGGTGCCCGCGCCGCCATCCAGCAGATCCGCGCCCAGCCCGCCGCGCAACAGATCATCGCCCGCGCCGCCATGAAGCTGTTCGTCGCCCGTGCCCCCGACGATGCTGTCGTTATAGACCGAGCCTTGCACCGCCTCGATGTTCGTCAGGATATCGCCCTCGGCATAGCCGCCGGTGCTCGCTCCGCCATCGAGCCGCACCTGCACGCCGACGCCCGAAAGCGAATAATCGACGGTATCCATGCCCGCGCCGCCGTCGATCTGGTCTGCGCCGGTGCCGCCGTCGATGATGTCGTTGCCGGCATCGCCCTTCAATATGTCGTCGCCCGCGCCGCCGATAATGCCGTCATCGCCCGCGCCGCCTTCCAGCGTGTCGGCCGACGAGGAACCCGTGATGCTGTCGCCATAAGCCGAACCGACGATCCGCTCGATGCTGATGAGGGTGTCGCCATTGGCATCGCCCTGCGTGCCGGTGCCGGTCGCAAGGCTGACAGTGATCGCCGACCCGGCATCCGAATAATCCGCCGTGTCAAACCCTGCGCCGCCATCGAGGATATCCGCGCCGCCCCGACCGCCCAGCACATCATTGCCGCCGCCGCCGGTCAGCGTATCGGCCGCCGCCGTGCCGAGCAGCACGTCGTCATAATTGGAACCGATCAGATTTTCGACATTGAGAAGCTGGTCGCCTTCAGCCGCGCCGCCGGTCGAGGTGGTGCCGTCGACCGACACATTGACGCCCGAGCTGGACGAGGAATAATCGACCGTATCGACGCCCGCGCCGCCGTCGATAACATCCGCGCCCGCGCCGCCGTCAATCTGGTCGTTGCCCGCGCCGCCCAGCAATATGTCATCGCCGCCACCACCCGTAATCACGTCATTGCCTGCGCCGCCGTCGATCTGGTCGGCCGCATTGCCGCCATTCAGATGATCATCGAGCGTGGAGCCGATAACGCCCTCGATGCTGACATATTGGTCGCCCGCCGCATCGCCGCCGATACCGGTCGAGCCGTCGAGCGTCACCGTCACCGCGCCCGCAGACGCGCTGTAATCCACCGTGTCGAAGCCGGTGCCGCCATCAAGTATGTCCGCGCCCTGGCTGCCGAGCAGACGGTCATCGCCCGCACCCGCCTGGATCGTCTCGGTGCCGGTGCCGCCGCCCAGCACATCGGCAAAGGCGGACCCCACCAGCTTCTCGATCTCGATCAGCGTATCGCCGGTCGCCTCGCCGCCGGTGCCGGTGCTGCCGTCGAGCGACACCGCAACGCCCGCGCTCGCATTGGCGTAGCTCGCCGTGTCGCTGCCATTGCCGCCGATCAGCTGGTCCGCGCCCAGCCCGCCTTCAAGGACATCGTCGCCACCCTCGCCACGCAATATATCATCGCCCGCGCCGCCGCGCACCATGTCGTCGCCTGCGCCCGCCCATATCTCCTCGTTGTTCGCGCCGCCGGTCAGCGTGTCGTCAAAGCTCGATCCGATCAGGTTCTCGATGTCGATGAGCTGGTCGCCGGTCGCGTCACCGCCTGAGCTGACCGTGCCATCGAGATTAATCGTCACCGCAACCGAAGAACTGGAATAATCGACCGTATCCACGCCTGCGCCGCCATCGAGAACATCGCCGCCGCTACCTCCCGCGAGCAGATCATTGCCGTCGCCACCGCGCAATATGTCCGCGCCCGCGCCGCCCGAAATCTGGTCGTCGCCCGCGCCGCCGATCAGCTCGTCATTCGCAACGCCGCCGGTCATGATGTCGTTGAACGCCGATCCGATCAGGCGCTCGATGCCGGTCATCACATCGCCCTGCGCATCGCCGCCCACACCGACGCTGCCATCAAGCCCCACCGAAACCGCAACCGTCGAGCTGGAATAATCGACCGTGTCGTAGCCCGCGCCGCCTTCGAGCAGATCGCCGCCCGCGCCGCCGTCGAGCGTATCATTGCCCGCGCCGCCGATCAGATGATCCGCCCCGCCACGCCCGATCAAAATATCATCGCCAGCGCCGCCGTCGATCAGGTCGTCGGTCGCCGCACCCATCAGCACATCCGCGCCGGACGATCCCAGCAGATTTTCGATGCTGATGAGCGTATCGCCCTGCGCATCGCCGCCAAGGCCGGTGCCCGCCGCGAGATCGACCGTCACGCCTTGCGCGCTGTTGGAATAATCCGCCGTGTCAGTGCCCGCGCCGCCGTCGAGCACATCGGCGCCGCTGCGGCCTTCAAGAATGTCGTCGCCCCCGCCGCCTTCGAGCACCTCGTCCGCGCCCGCGCCGATGATATGATCCGCCGCGCCGGTGCCGATCACGCGCTCTATATTCAGCAGCGTGTCGCCGGTCGCATGGCCGCCAAGGCCCGCAGAGCCGTCGAGCGAAACCGTAACGCCCGACGCCGATGCGCTGTAATCCACCGTATCGAAACCAGTGCCGCCGTCGATCAGGTCGCCGCCCGCACCGCCTTCGAGGCTGTCATCGCCGCTCCCGCCCAGCAGGGTATCCGCGCCCGCGCCGCCGCGCACTATGTCGTCGCCCGCACCGCCTTCCAGCCGGTCCGCATTGATGCCGCCGGTGAGCGTATCGGCATAGGCCGAACCGCGTAGCGCCTCGATAGCGGTCAGCGTGTCGCCCTGCGCATCGCCGCCGATGCCAACGCTGCCGTCAAGCCCGACGGTAACGCCCGCTGCGGACCCGGAATAATCGGCAATGTCATAGCCCGATCCGCCATCGATGACGTCCGCGTCCGCGCCGCCTTCCAGCACATCGTCGCCTTCGCCGCCCTGGAGACTGTCCAGCCCCGCGCCGCCGCGAAGAATATCATCGCCCGCGCCGCCGATCAGGGTATCCGCGCCGCCATTGCCACTGATGATATCCGCGCCGCCGCCGCCTTCCAGCACCTCATCCGCGCCCACGCCGGTAATGATGTCGGCATAGATCGAACCGATGATATGCTCGACATTGCTCACCTGATCGCCCGCCGCATCGCCGCCGATACCCAGCGACCCGTCGAGCGTCAGGCTGATACCGGTGTTCGATGCCGAATAATCGGCGGTGTCGAAGCCCGCGCCGCCGTCGATTATGTCCGCGCCCGCGCGCCCGGCGAGCACATCGTCGCCCGCGCCGCCTTCGAGCCAGTCGTCGCTCTCGCCGCCGATCAGGCTGTCGTTGTAGATCGAGCCGATGACATGCTCGATGCCGCTGAGCGTATCGCCCGCCGCATAGCCGCCCGATGCCCCGCCGCTCGTCAGGTTGACATTGACCGCCGCGCTGGATGCCGAATAATCGACGGTATCGAATCCGGTGCCACCCTCCATCGCATCCGCGCCGAGCGAACCGTAAAGCGTGTCGTTGCCGCCTTGCCCGCGCAAAATGTCGTCGGCGACCGAACCATAAAGGCTGTCGGCAAAGGCCGAGCCGGAAAGACCCTCGATCCCGCTATAGCTGTCGCCCGCCGCATCGCCGCCCGTGTTGACGCGCCCGTCGAGGCCCGCGACGATCCCGGCGGCGGAATTGCTATAGTCCGCGATGTCCAGCCCCGCGCCGCCGATCAAGATGTCCGCGCCGCCACGGCCTTCCAATATATCATTGCCCAGCCCGCCTTCGAGTACATCCGCGCCGGTGCCGCCGCTGATGCGATCATCGAACGCGGACCCCATGATCCGTTCGATGCCCGAAAGCCGGTCGCCCTGCGCATCGCCGCCCAGCCCGACGCTGCCGTCGTTCGCAAGGATGATCGCCGAGGCGGAAAGCGAATAATCCGCCGTGTCGAAACCCGCGCCGCCGATAATCTCGTCGCTGCCAAGCCCGCCGCGCAATATGTCGTCGCCCGCGCCGCCATCAAGCCGGTTCCCGCCCTCATTGCCGGTCAGCGTGTCGGCAAAGGCCGAACCCGTCAGCCCTTCAATATCGATCAGCGTGTCGCCCGCCGCATCGCCGCCCACGCCAACGGAGCCATCGAGCGACACCGTGACGCCCGCCGCCGATGCCGAATAATCGGCAATGTCGAAGCCCGCGCCGCCTTCGAGCAAGTCCGCGCCGCCACGCCCCGCGAGCACATCATTGCCCGCGCCGCCCGACAAGCGGTTTGCCCCCGCATCGCCGCGTAAGATATCGTCATAATTGGAGCCGCTGACATTCTCGACACCGCTGAACATGTCACCCTGCGCCGATCCGCCGCTGCCCGTGTTGGCCGCCAGATCGACCGTCACGCCCTGCACGCTGTCGCTATAGTCCGCCGTATCGCTGCCCGCGCCGCCGACAAGGCTGTCCGCCCCCGCGCCGCCGCGCAATATGTCGTCGCCCGCGCCGCCATCGAGCACATTATCGCCGCTGTCGCCAATCAGCGTGTCGGCATAAGCGCCGCCGACAACGCGCTCTATCCCTGAAAGCCGGTCGCCTTCCGCCACATCGCCCGACGACGCATTGCCGTCCATCCGCACGGTGACCGCGCCTTGCGCCGCCGAATAATCGGCGGTATCGAAGCCGCCCTCGCCCTGAAGCTGGTCCGCGCCCATGCCGCCGGCGAGCACATCGTCGCCCTCGCCGCCGCGCAGGATATTGTCATTGTCATCGCCCGTCAGGCGGTCGTTGAAGGCCGAACCGACCAGCCGCTCGATGCCGGATAGCTGATCGCCCTCCGCGTCTCCGCCCTGCCCCAGAGACCCGTCGAGCGCGACCGTAACCGCCGCGAGCGACCCCGAATAATCCGCAGTATCGAGGCCCGTGCCGCCCTGAAGAATGTCCGCGCCGCCGCCGCCGCGCAATATGTCGTCGCCCGCGCGCCCTTCCAGCCGATCATCACCCGCGCCCCCGATGAGGGTATCATCGAGCGCCGATCCGATGACATGTTCGATGCTGACGAGCGTATCGCCATCCGCATCGCCGCCCTCGGAAATGCCGCCATCCAAGCGCACCGTCACGGCAAAGCGCGACAGGCTGTAGTCCACCGCGTCGAAACCCGCACCGCCATCGAGCAGGTCCGCGCCGCCCAGCCCCAAAAGCACGTCGTTTCCGTCATTGCCGAGCAATGTGTCCACGCCCGCCATGCCGATCAGCACGTCGTCGAACCTCGATCCTTCCAGCCCCTCGATGCTGATGAACACATCGCCGACCGGATCGCCGCCGATCAGGGCCGATCCATCGAGCGCCACCGTCACGCCATTGGCCGCGCCCGCATAGCTCGCTATGTCGAAACCATCGCCGCCATCAAGCGTGTCCGCGCCTGCGCCGCCTTCCAGCACGTCATTGCCAAGGCCGCCGCGCAGCGTCTGGCTGCCAACCGCTCCGATCAAACGATCCGCATGACTGGACCCGATCAGCAGCTCGATATTGGCATAGGTGTCGCCCTGCGCATCGCCGCCAACGCCTGCGCGCCCGTCGAGATAGACCGTGACCGCCGCCGCCGAAGTCGAGAAATCGACGGTATCAAAGCCGCCCTTGCCATCGACATGATCCGCGCCCGCGCCGCCGACGATGACATTGTCGCCGTCATTGCCGATAAGCGTATCGTTGAACGCCGAACCGATGAGATTTTCGACATTGACGAGCACATCGCCCGCGCCCTCGCCGCCCGTTCCCGCGCCGCCATCGAGCGCCACGGAAACCGCGGCAGTGGAACCGGAATAATCGGCGGTATCGATCCCCACGCCGCCGTCGAACCTGTCCGCGCCCGCGCTGCCGGTCATGCGGTCGTCGCCTGCGCCGCCATTGAATGTTTCGTTGCCCGCGCCGCCATGCAGCACATCGTTGCGGTCCGTGCCGGTGACGATCTCGATATTGCGCAGGGCATCGCCCTCGGCCTGTCCGCCATGCGAGGCCGTGCCGTCGAGATATATCTCGACGCCCTGCGTTCCCGCCGCCGCATCGTCGAAAGCATGGCTGTAATCCATGCTGTCTATGCCCGCACCACCGTCGATCACGTCCGCGCCCGCGCCGCCGTCAAAACTGTTGTCGCCCGCATCGCCGGTCAGATGGTCGTCATGGGCCGAACCGATCAGCCCCTCGACGTTGACATAGCTATCGCCCTGCGCCGCGCCGCCGCTGCCCTTGCCGGTCGCCAGATTGGCATCGACCCCGGCGCCCGATTGCGCATAGCTGACGACATCATGGCCCGCGCCGCCGTCGATTTCATCCTTGCCGATGCCCGCAACGATCAGGTCGTCGCCATCGCCCGCATCGATGACATTGCCCGGCGGGTTCGAAAACAGCACATAGATCGGATCGCCGCTCACCGGGTTGGTGACGGACATATCCTCCGCGCTGTTGACGATCTTGATGCCGAAAGGCGTCGATACTTCAACCGCGTTGGACGGATTCTGGCGGCCGCTCGACAGGCCAAGCTGTATGGGCAGGAAGAACTCGTCCTGAAATCCGCTCGATGCCGCAGGAGTATCGGCGGCGGGCACCTGATAGATCAGCTCCACCTCGAAGGTGAAATGCGACTGGTTGGCGGGATATCTGACGGTCTCGCCCGTCGCCGGGTCGATATGGCTCGTCACCTTCGTGATGTCGCCCGCATCGATGTCGATCACCCATCCCTTGTCGGTCTTGGTGGCATTGGCGATCGAATAGCCGTCGGGCAAAGAAGGAATAGTGATCTGAAGCAGATTGAGGTCTCTCGCCGGAACCATCGCCTCGACATGCAGCGTGCGCAGCGATGCCCCGGCAGGGGCCTGCATCGGATTGTCGGCGTAAATCACGTCCGATCCGGCGGTGCCGCTGATATGCTCCTTGGCGGATTGCGCCGTATAGGCCGCGTCCGTCGAGCTGTTCGGTCCGCCGGTCGATCCTTTCACCGTGGTCGAACCATTTTCGGTGCCGGTAGTGACGCCTTCCTTGTTGTAGAGCGTGAACACCAATTTGGGCACCAGCTTGCCGATACCCGCCGGGCCGATTGCATCATCGGCATTGGGCTCCACGGCAGCAGCGGAAATCACGCCGGGCGATGCGCTAGACGAATTTTGCGTGTTGCTGATCTTCTCGGTAAGCGCTTTGGCTTCCTGATCGGACTTGTGCTGATTTGCTTCCTGCGCAGCGTTCTGCGCCTGTGTCGCGGCGGATTGGTCGGGCTGAACGCCGCCGCCCTGTTCCGCCTTCTCGCCATCGGCCTTGCTGTCGATCGCTTCGTCGGAGGATGCCGACGAAAGCGCGAACTTGATCGGCGCGACCTGTTCCTTGATCTCGCCGACGGTGGCGACCGCCTCATCGGCGGAAATTTCCTTGTCGGTGAACACCAGCAGCGGCGCACGACCGGAAAAGGCGGCCAGCGCCATGCCGGGAACGACAATCTTGCTGCCATCCTGAAACACCAGAACGACATCGATATCGACGATCTCGACCTTGAACGGCGCGAAGGGCATGTCGAGAATGGCCTTGTCGTCGCCATTCAGTGTGACGACCTTGGCCGCGCCATAATTGGCGGTGCCCGCCGCGATCACCGCCGCGCCCGCTTCTATCGCCCCGCCTGCATCAGGCGCGGCGGCATGAGCATGCTGTTCCGTTTCCGGCGCCTGCTTGCCCTTCTCTGCCTTGACACCCTTGATTTTGGCCATCTGAAGTCCCTGTGTCGACGTTCGGGAACATCGCGTATTTATCTTACGTTATAGTAAATGCGCCGTTTACCCTGTCTGGAAAACGGCGCATTTTCGTACTAATCGATTGAACTAAGGCGCTAATTATTCTTCAATAATCGCTGCTGGGCGGCGGCGTTGCGATGTCCGGCAAAGGCTCGCCCCCGCTGACATGGTCGAACAGGCCGCCGAGCTGTTGCAACACGCGGAATTCCGCGAGCATCTTGGCGGTATTGTTCGTCACCTGCTTCGCCTTGGCGTCATAGAGGATCTGCTGGCTGTCGAGCAGATCGAACACCGAGCGGCGTCCCTCGCGGAACTGCTGGCGATACAGCTCAGCCACGCGTTCGGCCGCGGCTATTTCCGATTCAATCGTCGCAATCTTCTCACGAGCCGCCTCCAGCGCATTGAAATCTATGCGAATATCCTGCGCGACCTCGCGGCGGCGGCGGTCCACTTCATAATCCGCCTCGCGCAGCCGCGCCGACAGGCGGTTGCGGATCGCAATATCGCGCCCGCCATTGAAAAAGCTGTAGGTGACGGTCACCATCGCGCGGGCGTCATTGGCGAAATCGGTCGGCCCCTGCACATCGTCCTTCCAGTTACCCTGCGCCATCAGCCCCACCTTGGGAAAGAAAGTGCCGGTCTGGCTCGCCCGTTGCCGCTCCAGCGAGCGCCGGTCCTGCACCGCCTGCGCCATGCGCGGGTTATGATTGTCGATCATCGCCACCGCCTGCTGCGCCGTCACCGGCAACGCGGCCGCAGCCGAGGGAACGTCAACCGCCTTGCCCGGAAGATGGTCCGTCAGGCGGCGATAGGCCTCGCGCGCCTGCTGCAAAGCGCTCTTGCGGTCGAGCAGCTCGGACTGGACATTTTCCAGCCGCGCCTTGGCCCGGCTCACATCGGCAGGGGTGGTCAGGCCCAGATCCTCCTGGATCGTCACCATATTCAGCGTCTTTTCGTTCGCCGCGATCTCGCCCTGCGCCAGCTCGACCAGCTTCTGCCGCTCCAGCACATTGAGATAGGCTGAGGTAATGTCATAGGCGATCGCCTCTATGCGCTCGCGCGTTGCCCACTGCGCGCTTTTATAGGCGGCGCGGGCGCGCTTGATGTCGTTGATCGTGGTGCCGAAATCCCAGACATTCTGGTTGAGCGTAACCGCCGCCTCCTTGCGCGTCAGCGTCGTGCGGTTGCTGCGCGAGCCCGGCGCATTATAGGGATCGTTGAATTCGCGCCCATAGGCGACCGTCGCATCGAGATGCGGCAGATAGCCCGACCAGGCCTCATGCACGCCGTAGCGGGCGTCGTCCTGCCGCGCGAGCGCGATCTGGATTTCCGGGTTCTGCTTCAGCGCCGCGATGATCGCGCCGCGCAGCGATTCCACCACGTCTTCGGGCGGTTCAGCCGGATCGACCGGATCACCGGCCTGCCCATCGATTCCGGCAGCAGCAGGCGGAATGGCCTGCACCGTCATCGCCATCGGCATGGCCATCCACTCGCGCTCTTGCGGAGGGGCTGGCTGAACGGCATGGGCGGATGCTGTCGCCTGCGCATGCGCCGCCGCGCTTGCCTGTGCCGCCGTTATCGGAGCGCTGCCACCCGTCTGCTTCTCGCCTTGCTCGGCAAAGGGATCGTAAAGCCGCCCATAAGCGCGCGTATCCGGCGTGGTCCAGCCCTTGTCCAGCGGCGCGCCGGTCCATGTCGGCCCCGCCACAGTCGCTTGAGCCGCCTCCATCATCACAGGCGCGGGCAACAGCATCGATGCGATGAGCGCAAGCGAAGTCAGGCCACGAAAGGGCGGGAACGCCCGCCCGTTCCGCTTGTCATGATGCAACCGCATAAGCTCCAACGTCTTTCTCCATGGCCCTGACGTAGTTTCCGGCACAGAGATCGACGATCATGGTTAAGATCGCGTAAACCTGTCTCAAAATGGAACGATTGATTGCAGAAAATATTGGAATATACGACCGGTCAGCGCCCCGCCGGCATGCCGAGGAGCGCTCCGGCGATCCGGGGCTGGCTGTGCAGCCAGTCATTGAGCGCGCGATAGTTGAGCGGCTGGAGGAAAAGCATGTTCAGCTCGTCCTCGTCATTGTTCGGTCGGCTATCGTTGACCCGCGCAAGATTGTCGCCCAGCCCCTCGATGGCAATGGTGAACACCTGCTCTGCGCTCCATTCCCGCGCTTCGGCCAGCACGACCCCGATGGGCGACACCGCCGCTATGCGGGCGCGCCCATGTCTGTGCGGCACAACCAGCTTTGCCGAAGCCTCGCGCCGGAACAGCGGATAGCCGATTGCCGAGGAGTCCAGATTTTGGGCGGTCAGCCTCTCGGTCACCCATTCGGCGCTCTGCGGATCGTCGAAAGCGATGCCCGCCCGCCCCTCGCTGACCCAGCGCACAACGCCGGATATGGTGCGGCCCGTCCGCAATTGCAGCAGCACCGGCTCGTCCATCGCAAAGTCGAGCGGAGACTCGATCATCACGCCGCCCGCCGAAAGATTGCGGATGCGACACAGCGCATCCTGGTCCCGATAGGCAATTCCGGCATTGATGAGCACGGAAATCTGCCGTTCGGTGCTCCGCCGGTCCGGCCGCCGCATTTCGGGAAAGGAGTCGTCTGCTGTCATCGCGCTACCTCGGTTTACACTTGTCTCTCCACTTTTTTGTCCCCACTAGAACTGCTGTTTCAGTCCACAAAAAACTCGATATCATCCTTCGGCTTGCGCTTCTTGTCGAGGCCGAGCAGCGTAACCACATCTTCCTCTTCCAGCGGCTCGTCGAAGCGCAGGCCAAAGCCCGCTGGCGTTGTCCGCATGATCCGCCCGAACACCTCGACGCCACCGGCAGTCAGGCAGACCGGCACATCGCGCCTGTCCATAAGATAGGCGAGTTTCGGGCGAAACATTGCGCCGCCCGCCGAAAAATCTATCAACCGCCCCTCAAAGCTGATCATGCGGTCGATCATCAGCAGTGTCGCATCGATCTGGCAGTCATGCCGCACGGAAATGCGGCTATAGGTCTCTTTCTTGCGGAAGAAGATCCTGCGGAGGTTCATGTTCATCGCTCTGGCCTCCCTTTCACTGCGCTGCCGCATCGGCGGTGCCGGTCATGCGATAGCCGTTTACCGGCGCCGCTTTTTCCGGTTCCATGCCTTCGGCCTCCTGCAACAGGTCAAGCCGATGCTTCAGCACCTCCATCTCCCGCCGCGCGCCATGCATGCCGTCCATCAGATGCAGATCGTCGGCGCTGCCCGCCTTGCGCTCGTCGATAATCTGGAGCCGATCCATCAGAATCGCCAGTCGGGCATTATTGGCCTCATTTTGCGCCGTCAGCCGGGCAATGAGCTGATTGTCATGCGTGCGCCCCGCTTCCAGCCGGTCAATCGAACCGCCGAGCGAACGCTCGACCTTGCGCGTCATGCGGCGCTGCGCCACCAGCATGCGCCGTATCTCGGAACGCAGGCGCTTGCGCTCGCGCCGTGTTTCGCCGCTCTCGCCGGTCCCGCGCCCGAACAGGCCGCCGATCCGCGCCATCAGTCCTCCGCTCGCCGCGCCGCCACCGCCGCCATAATGCGATATCGTCACCGCCGCCGGTTCCTTGGTCAGCAATTCCGCCTGCAAAGCCGTCATGCGGTCGATCTGGGCATGCAATTGCGGCCCGTTGAGCGACGATTGCGCATCCACGACCCGCTGCATCCGTTCGAGCGCGTCGCGAATCGCATCACGGTCCCGCTGCGCTTCGTGGATCAGGCCGTGGAACTGCCCGACCATCAGCGTCTGGTTGCGGGCCAGCTCGGCCACGCAATCGGCAATGGGTTTCAGCATCGGCGAAGGATCGTTCAGCTTTTCGACCGAAGCGCCAAGGCTGGCGATGGACTGCGTCATCTCCGCCACCGCGCGCTGCGTCTGTTCCTGCGCCATCGCGCCGTCGAGCACGGTTTCGCGCATGTCGCGCAGATGCTTGCCGCCCAGCTCCAGCGCGCGAATGACATTGCCCAGTTCGGCCGCATCGCGCTGCCCGCCCTCGTTCTGCGGCGCCTCCAGCGCGCTGACATTGGAAAGCCAGTGCTCGAATTCATTGCGCAGCGCCTTCATCGCGCTCGACATGCAGCGTTCGAGCGCACCCAGCACCATCGACGTCATCAGCCCGAACAGCGACGAGGAGAAACCGACGGACATGCCATTCAACGGCCCCTTCATGCCCTCGATCAGCACGCCGAAGCTGTCCGAACCGCCCCCGCCCGATACATCCATGCCGCCGATCAGGTCGCCAACCGACCCGACCGTCTTCATGAGACCCATGAACGCGCCGAGCAGGCCGAGGAACACCATCAGGCCGGAAAAATACATGAGCGTCGATTTGCGATCGTTGATGCGCATGTCGACATCATGCAAGATCGTCTGCACGGTCGCGTTGGAAATCTGGAAGTTGTTGTTCTTGCTCACTTCCTCGGCGATCAGGCTATAGCCATGACCGAGCAGCTCCGGCTCGTCGAACACGATCGCAGGGTGCCTGTAAGGGTCGAACGGGCGGCGTTCGCGCGCGCCATAATCGACCTGCAGCGCCTTCAATGCCACCACCTCGTTCTTGAGCTTCAGAACATGGCGAAACGCAAACCATGCCGCCAGGCCAAACAGCGCAAAAATGCTCAGGTTGAGCGCTGCCTTGGCCATGATGCCCTTGATGACGAAATCATGCGCGTAAATGCCCAGCCCCACCATCACGAGCATGATGGCGATCATTTTTATCAGGTCGGAGCGGATCTGCTTTTCCATTTGTAAGGCTCGTTTCGCTCTCGGCTATCAGGGTTTCAGGACGACGCGGACATTATGCCCGTCTTTCGATCCGGGGTCAGTGACGCGCACCTGCGTGGAAATGTCGGCGGGCCTGATGCCGGCGCGGATCAATATGTTGCGGGTCATCGCCGCGCGGTAAAAGCCGATACGCTGCGATTCCGAAATCGATGTTTCCTGCGGCGTCAGCGCCCATATCTCATATTTGAGGCCGGGCTTGACATGGCTCTTCAGGAATTTGACGACCGCCTCGCTGCTCTCGTCGCTATAGCGCACCGCGGCCGGGTCGAAATCGACGCGCAGCAGCATGTCGGCGGTCTTGACCTCCGATCCCTTGCTGTCGTCGGGCGTTTCCTGCGCCTTCACCTTCAGCTTCATCGTATCGGGCGTCTCGCGCGTGCGGATGGTGAGCTTTTCGGCGCTATCGACGATGGTTTCGGATTTGAGGATGGAGCCGAGTTCGGCAATCGTCGTGCCGGTATCGGCGTCTTTCGGCGACTGGATCTGGTTCATCTGCTGGCCTTGCGATCCGCCGTCCTTGCCTGCCTGCCCCGCTCCGGCCCTTTCGGCCTGTTGTTCCGCGATATATTGTTTCTTGAAATGCTCCATCGCGCGCTGGGAAAGCACCATCACCGCCGCGCTCATGATGACGAGCAGGAAGGTCACGACCATGATAACGGTCGTGAGCACGTCCACAAACGCAGGCCAGTGATTGACTTCGCCTTCAGCTGATGCGCCGGCCACTCGATTGCCTCCCGAAACAGTTCAAACAGGGCGGTTCGCATCTCCGCCGCTCACTGTGGTAAGCAGCATTTAAACCAATTCCCCTAATCAACCCCTAACGAAAGAAATAGGCCGTCGCGGCCCATATCCGCTCATGCCGCCCGCGCCTGCTGCTGGGTGCGCAGCATGTTCAATATCTCGATCCGCGGCTTGTCCGCGACGATCCTTCCTTCGTCGAGCCAGATGATCCGGTCGGCGAGATCGAGCAGCGCCATACGGTGCGTCGCCACGATCAGCGTTTTGCCCTGCGACGCGGCACGCAGCCCCGATATCACCGCCTGTTCGCTGTTGATGTCCATCGATGCCGTCGGCTCGTCGAGCAGTAATATCGCCGGATCGCGCACCAGAGCGCGGGCGATCACCACCGATTGTCGCTGCCCGCCCGAAAGTTTCGTCCCGCGCGGGCCGACCTTGCGGCCATAGCCCTCGACGCTGCGATCGATGAAGCGATCAAGCCCCGAAGCCCGGATCGCCCGTTCCACAGCCTCCGGGTCCGGCTCCTGCATCCCGAGCAGGATATTGTCCCAGATCGAGCTGTCGAACAGCACCGCATCCTGCCCCGAATAGACGATACTCGCCCGCAAATGCGCGGATGCATATTGGTCCATCGCATGACCATCGACCGTAATCGCGCCCTCGCTCGGGCCGATCATGCCGGAAAGAAGCTGCAACAGCGTCGATTTGCCCGATCCCGAACGACCGATCAGTGCGATTTTCTCGCCGGGTTTGATGGCAAGCGAAATGTTGCGCAAGCTCGCCTCACTCGCCTGTTCGTATGTGAAACCCACGCCCTTCAGGCGAATGTCGCCCGCAATCGCCTTGCGCTGGATCGACGGATCGGAAACCTCGCGTTCCGGCTCCATCGCCAGCAAATTGGCGAGCCCCGCAAATTGCGACAGGCTCTGATAGCCCTTGGAAATCATCGATATCGCCGCAGAAACCGGCACCATCGCCCGCCCGGTGAGCAGCGTAACCGCGATCAGCGCGCCGGTCGTCATCGCCCCGGCCTTGATCTGGAACACGCCGATGATGATGACCAGAACCGTCACGAGCTGCACCAGAAAGCCCGACATCGACACCGGCAGGTCGTTCCATTTGCGCGCGGTCCGCGTCGACATGCCGATATGATCGGACACGATATCCCATTGCCGCATGAAGCGCCCTTCGGCCTGATTGGCCTTGATCGTCGTCAGCCCCTCGGCGACATCGACGACCAGATTGTTGCGCGCCTGCATCAGCTTGGTCGCGCGCTTCGCGGAAAGCTTGGTCGCATAGGCCGCCACCGCGCCGACGAACACCATGCCCGCCGCGCCCACTATCGGCCCCATCATCGTCCAGCCGCCGATCAGCGCGATCAGCGCGACATAGGCGAAGAAAAACGGCACATCGACCGCGAACGTCACGATCATCTGCGGTACCAGCAGCGCCAGCCCCTCGACATCGCGCAGCGCCGTCATCAGCGTGCCGACATTATTGTCGCGCTTGCCGATCCTGCCCTTGAGGAAGCTCGTCATCGCGCGGTTCTGCACCGCCTGCCCCACCCGCACGCCGACCGCATCGACATAGCTGCCGCGCACATGCTTGAAGACAAATTCAAACACCAGCACCAGCGCCACGCCCGCCGACAGCGCCCAGAGCGATTCCATCGCCAGATTCGGCACTACCCGGTCGTAAACCGCGCGCATATATAGCGGGATGGCGAGCGCACACAGGTTCATGAAAGCCGCCGCCACCAGCAACTGCCCCAGCCTTTTGCGCTCCGAAAGAAACACGCCCAGCACCCACAGACGCGGGTTGCGGCGCACGAAATCCCGTTCCTCATCGAAGCCGAGGCCATTTTCCGGGTCGACATGACCGCAGAGCAGCCCGTCGCCCTCGATCATCTGCGCCAGCACCGCGCGCGGCACCTGCTTCTCGCCATGCGCATCCAGCACCATCGCCGTATCCCGATCCGGCAGGCCGGTAACGATCACCGCCCCGCCATCGAGCAGCGGTGCCAGCATGGGCAGGTCTTCGCTCCGCAGCCGCGCGAGCGCAATCGGTTCCCAGCGCGCCTCCAGCCCCGCACGCGCAAGCGCAATCGGTGCGAATCGCGGGTCGATATCACCATCGCCCACCGGCAAAGCGGCGGTCAGCATGTCCTTGCCCATCGGTTTGCCGCAGCGCGCGCTCATCGCTTCAATCGCCGCCACCATGCCGATGGGATCGATGATGCCTTGCCACGCGCTGTCGACAGTTTCACGCTTTTTCAAAAGCTTGCGCGAAGCGGTCGCAATCAGACGGTCCAACAGGCTGCGTCCAGCCTCTTCAGAATACGCCTTCATATTGCCAAAATCCTCAAAAACAGGGTTAAGGCATTAAACATTTATAAGGATAACGAATGGTAAATGCGGGCCGGGAATTGATTAAGGACCAGCCTCTATGCGTTTCGCCGTACTCCGGGATCGCCTCATCCATGCCATGGGCGGCGCCAGCCTGTATGAAGGCGTATCCAGCCGCGAAATGGCCGCCGCCTTCGCGGGCAAGGTCCGTCTCGAAAGCGCTGCGATCGAGGGCATGCAGCCTTGGAGCGCGCGCATCCGCACCGACAGGCCCGCCAGCATATTGAAGCTGCTCGGCGGCGTCCTGCTGCTCTTCCTCGTCTGGGCCTGCTTCTTTCAGGTCGACAAGGTCACGCGCGGGCAAGGCCGCGTGCTGCCTTCCGTGCAAAATCAGGTGGTGCAGCATCTCGAAGGCGGCATCGTCGAGAAACTGCTGGTGCAGGAGGGCGAGCGTGTCCGTAAGGGGCAGGTGCTGATGCATGTCACCAACCAGTTCACCGCCGCCGAATTCGAAAACGCCCGCACCGATGTCACCGCCAAGCGCATCGCGCTCGCGCGCATGGATGCCGAAGTCGCCGGAGCGCGCGAATTCCATGTGCCCGAAGAGCTGGCGAAACAGGCGCCTGACATCGCCGCTTCGGAAGAAGCGCTGTTTTATTCGAACATCAACCAGCGCGGGCAGGAATCCGGCATCATCACCGAGCAGGCGAGCGCCAAGCGCGCAGAACTGGCCTCACTGAATGCCCGCCTCGACAATCTCCGCAAGGAAGAAAAGCTGATAATGATCCAGCTCGACAAGCTGGAACGCGCCTATCAGGCCGAAGCGATTTCCGAACGCGAGGTGCTCGACAAGCGCTCATCCCTCCTCTCGCTGCGCACCCGCATCGCCGATGTGCAGAACCAGATTCCCGCTACCCGCGCCGAACTGGCCGAGGCAGGCGCACGTCGCGGCCAGATATGGACCAAATCGGTGCAGGACACCAAGGAAAAGGCGAACCAGCTCCGCCTCGAACTCTCCAAGGCCGGCGAAGCGCTCGGCGCGTATCGCGACAAGGCGAAGCGCGAGGAAATCCGTGCGCCGATGGACGGCATCGTCAACAAATTGTTCGTGCAGACCGTCGGCGGCGTCATCAAGGGCGGCGATCCGCTGGTCGAAATCGTGCCGGTTGACAAGGTCGTGATGGTCGAAGCGCGTATTGCGCCCAAGGATCGCGGCAACGTCCATCCCGGCCTGCCCGCCAAGATCAAGATTTCCGCTTATGACAGCGCCGTTTATGGCGGCCTCGAAGGCTCGGTGATCGATGTCTCGCCCGACATCATTCAGGATCAGAAGGGTGAGGTCTATTACCGCGTCCGGCTGCGCGCCGACACCACCGATTTCGGCAAGGGCAAGCCGGTCATCCCCGGCATGACCGCCGAAGCGAACATCCGTTCGGGCAAGCAGTCGATCATGGACTATATCCTCGGCCCTTTCATCCGCATCGGCGACAGCGCCATGCGGGAATAGGCCTGATTTCTTCGTCATCCCGGACTTGATCCGGGATCCAGAGTGTCGAAGCACAGCGCCTGTGACCCGGACCCCGGATCAAGCCCGGGGTAACGAAAATATACAGGTCTCGATCAATGCAACCCGATAATAGACACGTCATGCTGAACTTGTTTCAGCATCCATTTCGCCGTTGGATATGGCGGTGCGCGAGGCGGAACAGACCCGGAAACCAGTTGAGGGTGACGATCTTTCCCTGTGAAACCATGATTTTTAATCGCGCAGAGAACGCAGAGAATTTCCGTTTCTCTTTTCTCTCTGCGTTCTCCGCGCCTCTGCGCGAAATAATGTCTCCCGGCGCAAAGCTTTTCACCCCATCCAACACCGCCATTGCGCTGTCATATGACGCCACTATATGGGCGAGTTCTTCCCCCTCTCCCTATAGGAGCGCGCAGTGAGCAAGGTATTGGTGATTGGCGCCGGTGGCGTCGGGTCCGTGGCTGTTCATAAAATGGCCCAGTTGCAGGCCGCCAATGATATTTTCAGCGACATCACCCTCGCCAGCCGCACGCTTTCGAAATGCGATGCGATTGCGCAATCGGTGAAAGAGCGCACCGGCGTGACGATCCATACCGCGCAGATCGACGCCGACGATGTTGCCGCGACCACCGCGCTCATCAAACAGGTTGCGCCCAAGCTCGTCGTCAACCTCGCTTTGCCCTATCAGGATCTCGCCATCATGGACGCCTGCCTTGCCGCAGGCGTGCACTATATGGACACGGCGAACTATGAACCGCGCGACGAGGCGCATTTCGAATATTCGTGGCAATGGGCCTATCAGGACCGCTTCCGGGAGGCCGGGCTGATGGCGCTGCTCGGTTCGGGCTTCGATCCCGGCGTCACCAGCGTGTTCGCCACCTATCTCAGGAAACATTATCTCGATACGATCGAGACGCTCGATATTCTCGATTGCAATGGCGGCGACCATGGCCAGCATTTCGCCACCAATTTCAACCCGGAAATCAACATCCGCGAAGTCACCGCCCCTGCGCGCCACTGGGAAAACGGCCAATGGGTGACGACGCCCGCGCTTTCCCACAAGCAGAGCTTCGATTTCGAGGCAGTCGGCCCCAAAAACATGTATCTCATGTATCATGAGGAGCTGGAAAGCCTCGCCACCCATTTCCCCGAGATAAAGCGCATCCGCTTCTGGATGACCTTTGGCGACGCTTATCTGAAACATCTCGAAGTGCTGCAAAATGTCGGCATGACCCGCATCGATCCGGTGATGTATGAGGGCAAGGAGATCATCCCGCTGCAATTCCTCAAAGCCGTGCTGCCCGAACCCTCGACGCTGGGGTCCACCACCAGGGGCAAGACCAATATCGGTGATATCGCAACTGGTCTTAAAGACGGCCAGCAACATACGTATTATATTTACAATATTTGCGATCATGAGGAATGTTACGCCGAAACCGGCAATCAGGCGGTCAGCTACACCACTGGCGTTCCCGCGATGATCGGCGCGGCGATGATCCTGTCCGGCAAATGGTCCGGTGCGGGCGTGTTCAACATGGAACAGATGGACCCCGATCCCTATATGGAGATGCTGAACCAGCATGGCCTGCCATGGCAGGTAAAGGAACTGGACGCGCCGCTGGCGTTCTGACTTCGTGCTCCTGCGAAGGCAGGAGCCCAGAATATCAGATGCACTCTATCATGCTCTGGATTCCTGCCTGCGCAGGAACACAGACGGAGACAGAACCATGGAAACCAAGGCAGGCGATCCCGGCGCATTTGCGCATTTCGATCTTTCCCGCGTCCCCTCGCCCGCTTTCGTGGTCGATGAAGTCGCGGTGCGGCGCAATCTCGCCATCCTCGCGGATGTGCGCGATCGCTCCGGCATCAAACTGCTCGCGGCATTGAAAGCCTTTTCCATGTGGTCGCTGGGCGGCGTGGTGGCGGAATATCTCGACGGCGTATGCGCGTCGGGCCTTTACGAAGCGCGTCTGGGGCGCGAGGAATATCAGGGCCGCGACGGTTCGCCGCGCGAAGTCGCCACCTATTGTGCCGGCTACAAGGCCGAAGACCTGCCGGAAATCTGCGCGCTCAGCGATCATGTCATCTTCAATTCGCCGGGGCAGCATGCCCGTTTCCGCCCGATCCTCGACGCGGCGCGCGCGGGCGGCCACCGCTTCGATGTGGGCCTGCGCATCAACCCGCTGCACCCCGAGGGCGAGGTCGCCAAATATGATCCGTGCCAGCCGCACAGCCGTCTCGGCTTCCCGGTCGACCAGCTCCAGCCTGAGCATCTCGATGGCGTTTCCGGCCTGCATTTTCATTCCTTGTGCGAACAGGATTTCGCGCCACTCAAGCGCACCTGGAATAGTTTGGAATCTATCTTAAGTCCTTATTTCAAGCAATTGAAATGGCTTAATTTTGGTGGCGGGCACCACATCACCCGCGCCGATTATCAACGTGAAGACCTCATCGATTTCCTCAAAACCGTCAACACTCAAAACGGCACTCAACTTTATCTCGAACCCGGTGAAGCGATAGCCCTCGACGCGGGCATATTGGTGGGCGAAATCCTCGACGTGATCGACAACGGCATGCCCGTCGCCATCACAGATATTTCCGCCACCTGCCACATGCCCGATGTCATCGAGGCACCCTATCGCCCCGCCATGCTGCATGAACGGTCAGACGGTCCTGCGACCCGTCTCGGCGGCCCCTCCTGCCTCGCGGGAGACATCATCGGCGATTATCGAATCGGCCCTACCCCCCATCCCGGCCAGCGCATCGCTTTCCTCGATCAGGCGCATTATTCGATGGTGAAGACCAACACTTTCAACGGCGTGCCCCTGCCCTCGATCTGGCTGTGGAACAGCGAAACCGACGATCTGCGCGCCATCCGGTGCTTTGATTACGATGAGTTCAAGCGCAGGTTGTCCTGACAAGCCTCTCTCACGTTTTTTTAAGCCCATCACTTTACATGCGGCCCCCTTGGCCATATATCGGCGTTCCGCTGCCCCATGGGACTTCCACCGCAAGGCAGCTTCTTTCGACTGAACTACCACTGGAGGTCCCTTGAATTGTACAAGTATCCCAGCGCGCTGGGGGTAGCAAACACCCTCAAACCGGCAGCCCCGGTAACGCTTATTCGTCCGCAGGCCGCAACCCGCGCCGCCCGATTCTTCGCAGAGAAGTTTCCGGGCAAGTCGCTCTACGCGGTCAAGGCGAACCCTTCCCCCGATCTGCTCCAAACCTTGTGGGCAAGCGGCATCACCCATTATGACGTTGCCTCCATCGCCGAGGTGCGTCTGGTCGCAGCCACGTTGCCGGAAGCGAAGCTCTGCTTCATGCACCCGGTGAAGGCGGAGGAAGCCATCGCCGAGGCCTATCATGTCCATGGCGTGCGTACCTTCTCGCTCGATACGCTGGACGAGCTGGAAAAGATCATGCGCGCCTGCGACAATGCGACGGATCTGGAGCTGTGCGTACGGCTGCGTGTATCGTCCGAGCATGCGGAACTCAGCCTCGCATCGAAATTCGGTGCGGAACTGGCCGATGTGCGCGAATTGCTGATGGCTACCCGTCAGGCCGCCGACGCGCTCGGAATCTGCTTCCATGTGGGCAGCCAGGCGATGAGCCCCCATGCCTATACCCAGGCGATCGAGCGCGTGCGCACCGCGATCGTCGATGCGGCGGTCACTGTCGACATCATCGATGTCGGCGGCGGTTTTCCCTCGGTCTATCCCGGTATGGAACCGCCCGCGCTAGAGCTCTATTTCGACGCGATCTATCGCGCGGCCGAGAGCCTGCCGGTCAGCTATTCGTCCGAACTCTGGTGCGAACCGGGCCGTGCGCTCGCTGCTGAATACAGCTCGCTGATCGTGCGCGTCGAGCGCCGCCGGGGCGATGAGCTGTATATCAACGATGGCGCTTATGGCGCGCTGTTCGATGCCGCCCATGTCGCCTGGCGCTTCCCTGTCGAGTTGCTGCGCGAGCAGGAAAGCTCTGCCGAGCTGCAGGCCTTCAGCTTCTACGGCCCGACCTGCGACGATATGGACCATATGGCAGGCCCCTTCATGCTGCCCGCCGATGTGCAGGCCGGCGATTATATCGAGGTCGGCATGCTGGGCGCTTATGGCTGCGCGATGCGCACCGGTTTCAATGGCTTCACCGCCGAAACGCTGGTCGAAGTCGATGATGCTCCGATGGCCAGCATGTACGATGAAACCGTCGTGGCCCCGCGCCGCGCCAATGTCGTCCATCTGGGCCAATAACGTCATCGGGCGGAGATATTTCCCGCCCGATTGACTTTCCTGGCCTACAGGATCACCTTTCCGCCTCTATCGGACAGGAGAGCGGCATCATGATCCATGGTTTCTCATCGACGCTTCTGGCTCCCGCCACCATTCTCGTGCTGTGGACCCTGCTCGTTCTGCTATGGATGATGGCCCGGCGTTTCTCGGCGTTTAAAGAGGCGAATATCGACCTTGCCAAAGCCCCGCCCGGCGGACGCGGGCAAAATCTGGAGGGCGTGCTGCCCGCCAAAGCCAACTGGCCATCGCATAATTATACGCATCTGCTGGAACAGCCGACGCTGTTTTACGCCCTTGTGATGCTGTTGACGCTGATGGGGCAGACAACGCAATTCAACGCCGCGCTGGCCTGGATATATGTTGCGATACGCATCGTCCACAGTCTCTGGCAGGTCAGCGTCAACACCATTCCTGTCCGGTTCACGCTGTTCGCCGCGTCGACAATCATGTTGTTGCTGCTCGCCGTCAACGCCGTCAGAGCCGCTTTCGCCTGAACGCAGGAGCACTCGACACGCCCGTCATTGCAAGGTGGCGGGCCCTTCCTTGTCGGTCAGTCCGAAAAACTGCATCAACTGGATCGTCCGCTCGACCCGCTCCTCCAGGCTGTTCGCTTCAAGCAGGGATTGCTTCGAAGCCACATCGAACGGGGCGACCTGCGCGATGCCGTTGACCAGCGTCACATCGTCGAGCCGCGCCACCGCCGTCCAGTCGACCACATAGCCGAGATGTTCGGCAAAGCGCCTCGCTTCCATTTCAAGCGATGCGCGCAGAACCGGCGCCAGCGCGTCGTCCCGCCAATGTCCTTCCGCCTCGACATTGGCTTCCACCTGTCGGAAAGGCGTGGTGACATCCAGCTCCTTGATGATGTGAAACCGCCCTACCCCCGTCAGCACGATGTTGAAGCACCCGTCGTCCAGCGCTTCGCAATCGGTGATCCGGCCGAGACAGCCCATATCGTAAAGCCGCGGCCTGATGCCGTTTTCCATCGGCTGGACCATGCCGATCTGCTGATCCCGCGCCAATGCATCGCTGACCATCGCCCGATAGCGCGGCTCGAAAATATGCAAGGGCAACTGCGCGTCGGGAAAGAGCAATGCCCCGGCGAGAGGAAAGATCGAGATGCGTTGTCCGGTCATGAGCGCGGCTGTCCCACCGGCCTTCAGGTGAACAATATTGCCGAAAGACGGCGGCGCTGGGTCGAAACCCAGGGATCTTCCAGCCCCACCGCCTCGAACAGCTTCAAAAGCTGCGCCTTGGCCGCGCCTTCATTCCACTCCCGATCGCGCGCGATCACCTCGAGAAGCTCATCCGCCGCGCGTTCCCGATCCCCATTCGCCATCAATCCGTTCGCCAACTCGAAACGCGCTTCATGATCGTCGGGATTGGCCGCCACACGCGCTTCCACCGCCGACAGGTCCTGCACCGGCTTCGCATCACGTGCGAGCGACAATGCGGCGCGGGCGCGCTCGATCGCAGCGTCGCCCGCCGCATCGGCTGGCGCGGCGTTCAGCACGGTCTCGGCATCGTCCAACCGGCCCAACGCTATCAGGGCCCGTGCATGCCCGCCAATCGCCGCCGCATTCTCCGGAGCCATCTGGGATACTTGCTCGAATACGGAAAGCGCGCGCTCGGCATCGCCCTCGTCCAACACCTGCTCGCCCATGGCGATAAGCGGCGCGATTTCGGCAGCCTGGGATTTCTCCTCCGATTCGACCGGCAACTGCCCCAATATCTGGTCGAGCATCTGCTTGAGCTGGCCCTCCGTGCGCGCCTGGGTCAGATCCGCAACCGGCTGTCCCTTGAATACGGCATAGACCGTCGGGATCGACTGCACGCGAAATTGCGAGGCGATGAAGCCGTTCTCATCCACATTGACCTTGACCAGCCTGACGCCCTTTGGCGCATAATCGGCGCAGACTTTCTCGATCACCGGCGCAAGCTGCTTGCACGGGCCGCACCACTCGGCCCAGAAATCGACAATTACCAGCTCCGTATGCGAAGGATCGATCACATCGCGCTTGAAATCTTCAACCGCTTTCCGATCCGCTTCGCTCAAGCCCAAAGTCGCCACTTTCGTCCTCCGCTTCATTCATCGATCAGAGCCGGCAAAGCCGATAGGCCTCCCTCTTTTACTCTGCTGTATCCGCACCAATGTGGGGGCCGATCCAATACAGTGCAAGCTTTGTCAAACATTGTTTGCCCGGAAGCATAAAGGGGCTTGCCGCCGTGGCGGACCGATGCTAGGTGCGCCGCTCACCCGCCGGAAGATCAGGCCACTGCCTGCACCACCGGCCGCCAGAGCGGGCGTAGCTCAGGGGTAGAGCACAACCTTGCCAAGGTTGGGGTCGAGGGTTCGAATCCCTTCGCCCGCTCCAGTTTTCCCAAGCAAAATCAATACTTAACGGCGCAAGCCGAGATTGATTTTCGTATTACGTGCCTCAAATTTGGCCCCGCGTAACAGTGGCGTAATATGCTGGGACGGAATGGCCGGATAGCCGTAGCGCAGGTTTGGACAGCCGTTTCGGCGTGATCAAAACTTTACCACCCATTCTTGAATCCCATCGCGACCCTGTCGCTTGATTGCGGTCTGGGCTTTCAATCGCCGCCCGCAACGGTTTCGGTTCTGGACGCTGCTGTCGGAAAGTCACTCTGGCCCCAGCGCGGATACGACTCAATAAGAGCTGAGCGCTTCCTGACCTCAGGCAGGTTGCGTCTGCCCGCCATGCCTCCACTCAAAGCCGCAGCACGCCATCGGCATAGGTGCGGGGATGCTCGTTCATATGAACCGCAATGCCGGATATGACGGTCATGAAATGGCTTCGCGACTGCGATACCGGTCATCATCGTGTTTAAGTGATGCCTAGATCAGCATCGGAGAGAACCGCGAAATTGGATGGCCGCAAGTGGCATAGCCCCAAGCGCCGCAGAACCACTCGCTCGCATTAGCCGCTGATCCCTGGGCTCGAAGCCTGTCCTCCTTCAATCAACCCGTGAAGGGTCCGCTACGCGTGCGCGTGCGGCCGCAGCTTTGCTGCGGTGATTGCGGCCAGCCCCCGGCCTGTGGGGCGACTGTCGAGCGGGGTGGTCCCGCTCCTAGGCAGGAGCCGCAACATGCCACTGGCAACCGCACAATCGCTTGGCTGGAACCTCTCCCGGACGCTGATGACGGTCATCGTCCTCATCGAAACCAATCAGGGCTACTTCGTCATCCCCGCTGACGAATTTGACGGTGACCCCGAACAGGTGGTTCGCGAATATGACCCCTTCAGCCGCTAACCTCAGGCACATTTCGCCTTTTCGGCCTGCGCCCTGCCGTGCTATTCTTGCACCGCAGATTGCGCTGAGGAGGTGGTGGCGAGCGCGTCCAGACAAGGGACGCTTATGACCATTTTTCTCATCCTCGGGGCCGTGGCTGGCCTTTATGTGCTCGCGCTGCTCTTCCGCCTCGCCAGCTATGCGCTGCCTGTCTATGCCGGGCTAACGTGTGCTTTCCTGCTGCTCCGCCATGATGTTGGTCATCTCGGAGCAATCCTGGGCGGACTGTCGGCAGGCATTGCTACGCTTCTGATTGGACAGGGCCTCATTGCCTTTGTCCGCTCTCCCATGCTCCGTGTCGGGATCGCGCTCCTCTTTGCCATACCCGGGGGCATCGCCGGCTTTCAGGCCGCGCACGCGCTTGGATCACTGGCAACGGACAACAGCATGCTGCTGGCGATCCTTGGATCCATTGCTGCTATGGCGACCTTCCTCTCGGCATGGCGAAGCGTGACTATGTCGGAGCGTGATACGTGTGTCACCCCACAGTTTGCCGGTCCCGTGGGTGGGCAAGCCTCCACAGGCCAATCAATGTCGACCGAGTGATGGCGTGAGGGGGTAATACCGGCGGTCCAGTCGCTTCCTTATGCTTGCCCGATTTTGAACCGAGGGTTCAGGGCCAGCGTTCACCCGAGCCAGTGCATGCGATCAGCATCTGGCGTCCTTCCCGGCAGAACCGACCAGTACGGCCTCTTTCGATCCGCGCCCATGTCAGCCAGACGCTTTGCTTGGCAGGCTTGCCGCAACGGTGCTTGCCGAACTTTCTTCCCCCGGCGTTCCGCCGTTCCTCGCGAGACAAGAAAGCCCGGCCACACCGTCCTTCGCTAACGCTGCGGGCTGACGCTGCGGCGCCTGCCACTGGCTGACCCTTATCCGCGCATCGAGGCCGCACTGGCGCGGTCCCGTCCAACGGAAAGGAAATACCCATGGCAAAGATCGGCAACTTCAAGATGGTTTCGGGCGAACTCCGGGGCCAGATCGTCACTCTCGCACTTCAGGCCAAATCAGTCAGGATCGTCGCGGAAGAAAACACCAGCGGCAATGCCCCCACACACCGCGTCCTCATCGGCGAAGTCGAAATCGGCGCAGCCTGGAAAAAGCACACCCAGGACGACCGGCCGTACCTCTCGGTGAAGCTCGACGACCCCAGCTTCATGGCGCCCATTTTCGCCCAACTCTTCGAAGCTGAGGACGGCAGCCACGATCTGGTCTGGAACCGCCCGAGCCGCCGCAACGACCATTGAATCGACCAAGTCATCGCCCGGGTCACACCGGGCGATGACGAATCCCTAGTATATTGGGTGGCAGTATATTAGGGTTACGCCGACCCACGAAGCATGAGGCTTCGGGAGATTTTTGGGACGAATTTAAGGCGATTGCGACACGCCAGTGGGCTTTCGCAGGAGGAATTGGCGCATCGTGCCGGAATCAACCGAAACTATGTCGGCCTTCTCGAACGCGCAGCCAATTCGCCAACGCTCGACACTATCGAGCGACTCGCAGAAGAACTTGCCGTCGATCCCGTGCGATTTTTCGAAAAACCTGGCGGTCTTTGAACGCAAACCCACCGCCATTCACCGAATCTCAGCAGCAATTTTACAATTTCTGACCTACAACAGGCAGATCATTGCCTCTGGGAATGTTTTGTTCCGGCAATCTGGGCTTGGCATTATCCCATGCTGGGGATAGCGCACTGCCCGATTGGGGGTAAGTTCACCCTGCTTCTCTGCGCGCGTTGCAGGGGCGCAGTCACTAAACAGGTTTTGCTACAAGGAGAGACCCATGTCGGCTCCTGAGTTTGCCGATGAACCACCGCAGTCAGACCGATTGAGCGCTTATGATGAGCGCCACCTTGTCACGTATCTTCGCCTGCTGGATGCCGAAAAGGACGAGGCATCATGGGAAGAGGTGGTTTCGATCATCTTCGCCATCGATCCTGCCAGTGAGCCGGATCGCGCGCGAAGGGTCTATGATACCCATCTCGCCCGCGCCAGGTGGATGACGGAACAAGGCTACAAACACCTGATGGTCCCGCGAACCCAATAAAACTGGGCATTTAGCACCAATCTGGCGCAATCGATTGTGCCTTGCCGCGGGGGAGCCCGGAACTGACTCGAGCACTTCTCTCGTCACGGCTCCGACGTGATCGTTCGACTCCAAAAAAACCTCATAGGAGAGGTGCGATGGAGAAGCCGCCCGACTGGCGTTCGGAGAATTACGCCAAAGCGTATGAAACCTATGACCGCACGGATTTCGCGCAGGAATTCCTGCGCCGCAATCCCCAATACCGCGACCAATATGCTGAAGCCGTTGACGCTGCGCCTCTCGCGCTGAGTCGTCTGGCCCGGCACTGGGGGTTGGTCTTTCGCTGCGGACCCTGACCTCCCGGCCCACCATCTCCCGATCATCTGGCACCCATCTACAGCGGCCAGCGTCATCCTTCTGCGCCCGGCACCATTCCCTTGTGACGGTTGCAGCCAAGCCGAAATTGTCGGGAGCATGGATATCGCGGCCGAGCACCGCGATGATGAAGGGCGGCATCTCGTCCTCTCGACGGCGAAGCGCCGCTACCGCCTGAATATTTGCGGCGAGACAACAGAGACCGAACCGCTCGCCTATGTTCTTCCGGGCGACGCATTTTGGGAAACGCGGCAGGCCGCTGTTTCCGACTTTCATGAGCATTGCCATCTCGGACATGTGAAGAAGCTCCCGTTCTGCCTTGCGCCCGGTCCGTCAGAGCACTGGCGTCTGGTCCAGTGGCTTCGGTTGCTCGATGCGCTGTCCGGCGGTGCAACCACGCGCGAATTGGCCATCGAACTTATCGCCCGCGATGCCGGGCGATATTCGGCCGCCGAATGGGACACGTCGAGCGAGCGTAAGCGGATTGCGCGCTGGCAGCGACAGGCGCTCGCTATGCGCGACGGCGGCTATCTCGCCCTGTTGAGCGGCCACTGATCGGGACATTCGGCAGGGCTGCCCTATGTCCGTTCACCGACAAGCTGCAAGCATCCAAATCTCACCTCCTGCCCGCCTGACCTGTCGCCAGTGTCCGGCATACCATCAGGAGGTTCTCTATGATCGAAATTGCCACATCTGCGGTCCAGCGGTTTCTCAAGACGCCCGACGCTGCCATCCATCTTGGCCTGTCCGCCCGAACGCTCGAGAAACATCGCTGTTACGGAACCGGCCCCGTCTACCGAAAACTGGGTGGGCGTATCGTTTACGCGATTGCTGACCTCAATGCCTGGGCCGAAATCGGTCGCCGAAATTCGACGTCAGATCCTGGCAAAGGTGTTTGCCTCCCCGCGCGTCCGGTGCGGCGCTGATGCGAAGTTCAGCTGCCTCTTCCGCGCATGAAAAACGTGCGCAGCTCGACCTGTTCTATTCGATGCCCGGTGACATTGCCGCGCGCGATGCGCAGGATCTGATGTCCTGGCCCTTCTTCAGCCTTGCCAAGTCGCGGCGCTCCGCACCGATCGACTTCGCAATGGGGGCCACATGGATCTCGGTCGAAGCCGTAGCCGAACACGGCATGGCGACCATCTGGGATGCCGACATTCTGATTTGGGCGGCGAGTCAGCTCGTCGAAGCGCGCGACGCAGGCCGCCCGACATCTCGGCACATCGCCGCCCGTCCGCACGAGATTCTGACCTTCATCGGGCGCGGGACGGGCAAGGACCATTATGAGCGGCTGCGCGCAGCGCTCGACCGCTTGCAATCGACGACCGTTGCCACGTCGATCCGCCAGCAACACCAGCGCCGACGCCACCGCTTCTCCTGGATCAACGAATGGCGGGAGACACTCGACGACCGTGGCCGAGCCGTTGGCATCGAGCTCATCCTGCCCGACTGGTTCTATGCGGGTGTGCTCGATCGCGGCCTGATCCTGACAATCGACCGCGCCTATTTCAAGCTGACAGGGGGCGTTGAACGCTGGCTCTACCGTATCGTGCGCAAGCATGGTGGACACCAGCGCGGTGGCTGGAGCTTCGACGTTCCGCACCTTCATCTCAAATCAGGTGCGCTTTCGCCGCTCAAGCAATTCGCATTCGAGCTGCGGACCATCGTCCGGCGGCAGTCTCTCCCGGGCTACCATCTGAGCCTTGAGCACAGCTTCGGTCGCGAGCGCCTGATCTTCAAACCCACCCCCGTCGACCCGTTCGTTGCCGCTGCCCGGCGCGTCGGTCTCCCTGTGGAGAAGTTGGCATGACACTCGGCCTATTAAAAACCGTCGGACTCGGCCCATCGGAAACCCGATCCTCGGCCTATCGAAAACCGAGACCATGCGGAAACCCGCAGAATTCTGCGGCAAATCGGCGCTCCTCTAACGATGCTAATAGAAAAGAATCCTTCGGATTCTTGCTAACCCTTTTGCAGCCTGTGGATAATCGCGGTGCGACGGGCCTGCTGAACGCCCGCGTCAAGCTTGTCGGGTTCGCGGTGGCAGGAGCGCGGCCATGAGCGAGCCAACTGCGCAGCGGCACAGCTCATCGCACGCCATCAGGTCAGCAACAGCCAGCGCCCTGACCGAGGTCGAGGTGACCTGGATCGAGAAGCGCTACGAACAATGGATCCGCTTCGGGCGCATCGCGGCTGACACGATCATCAACCGCCGCACGCGCGTCATCGCCTTCCGTCCCGGCGCGGTCTTCGGCTTCGTGCGCTGGACCTCGAACGACTATGGCACGATCCATTCGTGCATCGACATCGTGACGGCAGTGGCACCGGGCGAGGCCTACACGACGTTGCCGTTTGTCCGTCCCGGCGCTGACATTCTGCTGCACATCGAGGGCTGGCCCAAGGTCGCACAGGTGTTGCAGGCCATCGATGCGGTCGAAGCCGCCGGTGTTGATCCGTGCGAGGCATCGCCCGATCACTGGCGCCACGTCGGCAACCGGCTGAATGCCGGAATGCCGTTCAGGGCTTACACAGCGGAGCGGCACGCGGCCTGGCTCCGGCGCAAGGCGCTCGAAGCATGAGCCGCCGCCGCTATGTTCGCGCCACGATACTGTGGGCAGGCTTGTTCAGCGCCGGGTTCGCAACAGTCGCCATGCTTTCGCCGCGACCGCGACTGATGTGGAACGCGAGCGCCAGTGCGCCCGTCGGCCTCTATCGCCTCGTGAGCGACACACGCCCAAGGCTCGGCGAACTGGTCGCCATTATGCCGCCGACTGCGACCGCACGGATGATGGCCGAGCGCCATTATCTGCCCATCGGCGTGCCACTCATGAAACATGTCGCGGCCTTGCCCGGGCAATGGGCGTGCCGTGCCGGCGCTGTCGTCTCGGTGGACGGCAAGCGTGTCGCCATAGCCAAATCGCACGACAGAATGGGTCGGCCTTTGCCAAGCTGGCAGGGCTGTCACCGCGTTCGGACAGACGAATTGTTCCTGTTGAACCCTGCGCCCGACAGCCTTGATGGGCGATATTTCGGCGCTCTGCCAGCAGCCGGTCTTATCGGCACGGCACACCCCATCCTTACCCGTGATGCACCTGACCAGCCCCTGCGCTGGCGAGGCTTTGGTGCATCCGCCGCTTCCCCAACCACCAACCAGGAGCACAGGCCATGATGATCGGCGTCTTTCATTCCGCGCAGGACAGTTTCACCGGGCAAATCCGGACCCTCACGCTCGATGCTGTCGTGACGCTCGTCCCGGCTCCATCGAACGACAGCGACAATGCACCCGACTGGCGCGTGCTGCTCGGCGATGCCGAAACCGGCACTGAAATTGGTGCTGGCTGGAACCGCACAGGCGAGCGCGCCGGTGCCTTTGTCGCGGTGCAGATCGACGAGCCAGCCTTTGCCCAACCCCTGCGCGCCAACCTGCTTCGCTCCATGTCCCGTGACGACGAGCATCACCTGCTCTGGTCGCGTCCGACCAATCGCGATCGGAAATAAGCCATGACCGTTGCTTCGCTTCGCCGTCGCAGGTGTTCCGTAGTTCGGATTGCCGTTCGGCTGCGCCTTCACCTTCTCCTTCCCGGCACTTGTTTCGCTCTCGGCCTGGCAGCGGCAACTTCTCCGGTTGCCGCAGTTGCGACGGTGCCTGACCAGTTTGCAGCGCATCCTTATGCGCCGCATGTCGCAGAGGCATCGCAGCGCTTCGGCATTCCCGAGCTGTGGATATGGACGGTGATGCGGGCGGAAAGTCGCGGCAATTCGCGCGCGGTTTCGCCTGCAGGAGCCATCGGGCTGATGCAGATCATGCCCGGCACTTGGTCTATGCTGAGCGCGCGGCATGGCCTTGGCTCTGACCCGTTCGATGTGCGTGCGAACATCCTTGGAGGTGCCGCCTATCTGCGCGCCATGTGGGATCGGTATCGCAATGTCAGCTTGATGCTGGCGGCCTACAATGCGGGACCAGGCCGTGCCGATGACTATGCTGCCGGTCGTCGCAGTCTTCCGGCAGAAACCGTCAACTACGTCGCCCAGATCGCGCCAAGTCTTGGAATGGCCAGCATCGCTTCGCCTGCTGCCATGCCACCTGCCAATGCTCATCCCTGGCGTCAGGCTACATTGTTCACACTGCGCGGCGATGGAGAAGCGAGCAGCAATGCCGGTGATGCCGATGTGCAGCCACAGCGCACCCAGCTTGCGTCGCCGTCGGCCTCTTTGCCGTTATCGAGCCCCGCGCCGCACCCCCTGTTTGTGTCGCTTTCACCGCGAAATCCGTGATGGGTTACACCAGCGCATCTCTGACGGTTCAGGCGTCGTGTCGGAAAGGTACGGCAGGGAAGCGTGTGTTTGAGCAAGAGGGCAATATTGGAGGGCAAGATAAAAGGAGTGCCAGCACTTGGCCCTCATGTGGTTGTTGTAGTGCGAGAATTTCGTATGGCACCGGACATAACCGGCCATACAATGTTTCCCACGCGCCCGGAAATCTGCGGCGTAATCGTCTGGCACCTTCAAAATGAGCCGAGGCGACAATGAATTTCGGGTGCGGCCGGGAAGAAGTAGGGACAGCGGTGCAGCCTCTGGACGGCGAAGCCAGAAGCTGGCGGCTCAGGTCCAGCGTGCCGCCAACAAGGCGGGCCATGCGGGTTCACGGCGAGCGGGTCTGAAACGCGGGAGTGGCAGCGGCAAAGCCGCGCGCGGGCGTCGGACGGTTGCCGCGATGCGCCGCACACCTGGCCAACGCCGCGTTACTGTTATGGCGCGCATCGCTCGCCATAAAGGTGCGCATTACCGCGCCGCACCGCTGGCAAAGCACATCAAGTATCTTGAGCGTGACGGCGTGTCCCGCGACGGGCGCGATGCCTCGATGTTCGATGCCCAGACCGACAGGGCTGATCGGGATGCCTTTGCAGGGCGTTGCGAAGATGACCGGCACCACTTTCGTTTCATCGTCTCGCCCGAAGATGCAGGGGACATGGAAGACCTGCGCAGCTTCACCCGCGAATTGATGGCTGACGCGGCCAAGGATCTGGGCACCGAACTGGACTGGGTCGCCGTTGACCATTGGAACACCGACAATCCGCACATCCATGTGCTGGTGCGCGGCGTTGCCAGTGACGGCACCGATCTTGTTATTGACCGGGGCTATATCAGCGAAGGTCTGCGGTTCCGGGCGGAAGAGCGGGTGACGCTCGAACTGGGGCCGCGCACCGAGCTGGACATCCGCACCGCGCTCGAACGCGAGGTCGATGCAGAGCGCTGGACCAGTCTTGACCGGCAGCTTGAACGCTTGGGTCAGGATACCGCAGGCCTTGTCGATCTGCGTCCAGGCGGCGACGCCGATCCCGAAATGCGCCGGCTGCTGTTGGGCCGCGCCGCCAAGCTGGAACAGCTGGGGCTAGCGGCACGCGAAGGTCCTGCGGTGTGGGCTTTGGAGCCCGGTGCCGAAAACACATTGCGCGATCTTTCGGTGCGCAACGACATCATCAAGACGATGCACAATGCCATGGGCCGCGACGGCGGGCGGTTTGATGTATCGGCATTGGTCCTGCATCAGGACGTTCCAAGCGAACCGGTCATCGGACGCCTGGTCGAACGTGGCCTCCACGACGAGCTAACGGGCAGCGCCTATGCCATCGTCGACGGTGTCGATGGTCGCACGCACCATCTGCGGTTCAAGGACATGGAGATGACCGGCGATGCCAGAGCCGGATCTATTGTCGAACTGCGCTCATGGGAGGATGCCAAAGGGCATGACAGGCTGTCGCTCGCCACACGATCAGACACACCCCTTGAGGCACAGATTAAAGCACCTGGCGCGACGTGGCTTGATCGCCAACTTGTGGCCCGCGATCCCATAGCAACGGGCAATGGTTTCGGGCGCGAGGTGCGCGATGCACTCGATGCCCGCGCCAGCCATCTCGAATCGCAGGGGCTTGCCCGTCGGCAGGGCCAGCGGGTCATCCTTGCTCAGGATCTCGTTGGGACGCTGAAGAATCAGGAACTGACGGCCGCCACTCAGGCCATCGCCGCGCGCACGGGGCTTGAGCACAAACCTTCGAGCGCAGGCGAATATGTCAGCGGCATCTACCGGGAGCGCGTGACGCTTTCGACGGGCCGCTTCGCGATGATCGACGAAGGGCTGGGCTTCCAGCTCGTGCCCTGGCGCCCGGCGCTCGATCAGCACCTCGGCCAACACATCACCGGCACCATGTCGCCGGGCGGTTCTGTCGACTGGGCCTTGGGCCGCGGACGCGGGATCAGCCTTTGACCCTCATTCACCCCCTCATCAGGAGCAACCTTCAATGAACGCCACCCGTATTCTCTGGGGTCAGGTCATCGCCGTCATCAGCGTCACCTTGCTTGGCATCTGGTCTGCCACCCAATGGACGGCCCACGCCCTTGCGCATCAACCCGAGCTCGGCGAGCCGTGGTTCTGGCTTGGACCTTGGCCAATCTACCCGCCTTATGCCTTCTTCTGGTGGTGGTTCTCGTTCGACGCCTATGCGCCAAAGATCTTCCAGACCGGGGCATTCATCGCGGTCTCGGGTGCCATGGCCGCCATAGTCATCGCGATCGCAATGTCGGTGTGGCGCGCGCGGGAGGAGAAGCAGTCAGAGACCTACGGTTCCGCGCGCTGGGCGACCGACAGGGAAATCCGCAAGGCTGGCCTTCTGAAACAGGACGGCGTGGTGATCGGCTCGCACAAGAACCGGTATCTGCGGCACAATGGCCCCGAGCATATTCTCTGCTTTGCGCCGACCCGTTCCGGCAAAGGCGTTGGTCTCGTCATCCCGTCGCTGCTCGCCTGGCCGGGCAGTTGCATCGTCCACGATATCAAAGGCGAGAACTGGGATCTGACGGCTGGCTTTCGCGCGCGGCATGGCCGCGTCCTGCTGTTCGATCCGACCAACCCCGCATCCAACCCCTACAATCCGCTGCTCGAAGTCCGGAAGGGCGATTGGGAGGTGCGTGACGCCCAGAACATCGCAGACATATTGATCGACCCCGAAGGGTCACTGGAAAAGCGCACGCATTGGGAGAAGACCAGCCACTCGCTACTCGTCGGCACCATCCTGCACGTCCTCTATGCCGAGAAGGACAAGTCGCTGGCCGGGGTCGCTGGCTTCCTTTCCGATCCGCGCCGTTCGATCGAGACCACGCTGCACCGAATGAAGACGACCCCGCACCTGGGTAAAAACGGAGTCCACCCCGTTGTAGCAGCCGCAGCACAGGAACTGCTGAACAAGTCTGACAATGAGAGGTCTGGCGTCCTGTCGACAGCCATGTCGTTTCTCGGCCTCTACCGCGACCCTGTGATTGCGCAGGTCACCGGAGCCTCGGACTGGCGCATCACCGATCTTGTCGATTCAGCGGCACCCGTGTCGCTTTATCTGGTCATTCCTCCTTCCGATATCAGCCGGACCAAGCCGCTCGTCCGCCTGATGCTCAATCAGATCGGTCGCCGTTTGACCGAAGAGCTGAGAGCCAAGGGTCGCCGGCAGCGCGTGATGTTCATGCTCGACGAATTCCCGGCTCTGGGGCGGCTAGACTTCTTCGAAAGCGCCCTGGCCTTTGTTGCGGGCTACGGGATCAAGGCATTCCTGATCGCGCAGTCGCTCAACCAGATTGAAAAAGCCTACGGGTCAAACAACGCCATTCTCGACAACTGCCATGTCCGCGTCGCGTTCGCGGCCAATGATGACAATACCGCCAGCCGCGTTTCCAATGCGCTCGGCACCGCCACCCAGATGCGGGCAATGAAGAATTATGCCGGGCATCGCCTCTCGCCATGGCTTGGCCATATCATGGTCTCACGTACTGAGACCGCGAGGCCGTTGCTGACCCCCGGCGAAGTTCAGCAGTTTTCTGAGCACGAGGAGATTGTTCTGGTGGCCAGCACGCCGCCGATCCGCGCGGAAAAGGCAAAATACTTTCTCGACCCAAGGTTTCGCGCGCGCCTTCTACCGGCACCCACCCCCAAACCGCTGCACCCGAAAAAACGGCCAAAGGACGACTGGTCCGCGCTCGCACCCATTGCGGCACTGCTGCCGACTGAACCAGCCAAGGCAGAAGCGAAAAGATCCGAAGAGCCGTCAGCCGCTCAACCCAAGCCGGATATGCCGTCAGATGCCGATGGGGCCAAATCCGAAAATGATACGGCGAACGCCGGGATCAGGCGAGAACCCGAACTGGGGGAGCATGAAGATGTCGTTCCCGCCCCCAAGCCACCGGTCAACGAGTTCGATCTTGATCGCGATGCGCCCGAGGGTGACGCAGCCAGGGCGAAACGGGAAGCCGATCGCACTATGAACCGGAACGCGCGCAATGCATCGCTCGACCCCGATGACGGCATCGACCTGTGAGGAAGAAGCCCCACAGCAAGCAAACCTTCCGCCTCGATATCGAACTGGCCAAATTGCTGGAGGAACGCGCTCATGCCCGCGGCGTCTCGCGCACCGAAGTGGTAGAGGCGGCGCTGATGTCCCTGCTGCAATCCGATCAGGATGAGCGGATGGAAGCCGCTCTGGCAAGGCGGCTCGATCGCCTGTCGCGGCAACTGGATCGGCTCGAATGGCATGTGGAATTGACGAATGAAGCGATTGGTCTGTTCGTGCGCTTCTGGCTCACCAGCAATCCGCCGCTGCCAGACACCGCGATGAAGGCGGCGCAGGCGATAGGCAAGAAGAGGTGGCAAGGATTTGTGGAATCACTTTCGCGGCGGATGGAGGCGGGGCCGAAGCTGCGGGATGAAGTGGGGCGGGAGCAGGTCACGGGCACTCAGAAATCAATGATCTCTGACGATAGTGGTCAATAGCAAGTAGCCGTCTATTTCAGACGAAGATACAAACTCTATCATTTGGATCCGTAAATTACTTGTATGGGCTTTGCGGCGAATTTATTTTTCGTAATACAAAAAGCTGCGCGGCGGCGACATTCCAACTACGACACTTGGGACTGCAAGCGCACCGTGGGATGGTGCCTGACAAGCATCTGGTCCGAGGGTCATTCTGAGAGCCTGCGCAGCGGGACTACGAGATAGCTCGGATCGCTGCCGCCCACGTGAACATCAAACCAGCACGTACAGGGTGTCGCGGCATTCTGGTAGACGCCGCTGTCCGCTCCGCTGATGGATACCCTGATACGGTGGCCAGCCCGAATCTGGGCCGAGATGGGGAACATGGTCACCGATACGTCTTCACGCTGACCCGGAACCATCGGGGTATAGTCTGCGCGCGCGAGTGTCTGGTATGGCCCTGCTTGCCAGTAGGGCGGAGCAAGGGCGCTTACCTTTCTTCGGCTCAGCCGCAGAACCCCCTCACTTAGATAAGTCACGCGGCCGTCAGGCGCTACATCCTCCAGATAGGCGTGAACAACGCCGTCAGGCTGATCAGTGGACATATGCAAATTGAGGACCGGATAGCCGGTGATTTCTGCGTTGGCCGTCAGCGGCAAGCCTGTAAAGGACAGCAACCTGCCGCTTTGAGCGGTGCGATTTTCGTAAACCACGTCGCGCCCGCCGTTCTGAGTAGCCCAGCGATTGGCGGTGCCGGTGGTCACTTCAAAATCGAGAGGGTAGTGGATTGTGGCTGGCGGTGACAGCAGTGTCGATCCTGCTTCCAGACCGCCACCTGCCGTCATCTGCAAGCGACTGTCGCCTTCCCCGTGCTGGGGCCAATGGCTAGCCGTATGCCAATGCCCTTCTCCCATCGTGTAGTACGAGATCGACTTTTCGGCATTGCATAAGGGATCGGCAGGGTTCGGCTGCACATCCTTCAAGTAGCAATCGAAAAAATGCAGCAGTGTTGCTTGCTGCTCCGCCGGTGGTGGATTGGCTGGGGCCCCTCTCGGATTGAACGGATCGGTATCAAACTGGCCGCCATGCGACCAGGCACCGATATACACCTTCTGCACATTGCTGAATGTATTGAACCGGGCAATCGCCCCTGCTGCGGTTGAACCATCCAGCCACCCTGCATAAACCAGCATCGGCACGGCCGCGGCCTCTATCGCAGCGCGATATTGATATGGGGCTACATCTGAAATCCCGATGCCGGATGGGCCCCTGTCGTCCGAAAAATCCGTCTGGACAATGGCGGCACCCAGATCGGCATTGGCGCGGTGTTCGGCTACGGCTTCAGCCAGCAATCTGTCGCGATCAGGCCCATCAACGGGTTTGACCCCGCCGACAAATGCTCTGGCCAAGAAGCATGGCGACCTGAAGATTCTGGCGAGCGCGCACATGTCGTTAGCGTCGAGCGCCGCATTGGTCGTGACCCAAGTGTCGACAAAACCGCTCACCCGGACACCGCCGGGCCAGAAGCTGGCAGGATCAAAATCGCTGAAAAGGGGTGCTACGGCCTTGACCGCCGGATGCCCAGTTGCCGCCAGCAACTCCGCCGTATTGCCGCTATAGGAGGTGCCGACGCCGCCGACTTTCCCATTGGACCATGACTGCTGAACCGCCCATTCGACGATGTTGGTCAAATCGCCCACTTCTTCAGGGCCCCATTCCATTCGGCGATTGCCGAATGAAGCGCCGGATCCTCGCGCATCGATGATAACATAGGCATAACCGGCGCGGGTAAACGCGCGCTGCTTTTCGCTGCCCTGCGGCCCTCGGCGATTTGCGCGCCAATAGCGTGTTGTTTCGATGATTGCCGGAACCCGGCCCGATTGCGGCAAGCTGGCGGGCAGCCACAGATCAACCGCCAGCCGCACCCCATCGCGCATGGGGATGTAGAAGGAGGTGTTGCGTGCATCAGCCAGATCCGGACGTGCAGTTCCAGCCAGGGCAGGAGAGACGCAGACCATGACCAGAAGAAGCGCGAGGAGCCGGCGCGTGATCTGCATGGCCCTATTCCTTTTTAGTTGTCGAAAGTATTGATGCGATGGCGTCGGCAAGCCATTCTGGCCTGTCGCGCTGGATGTAGTGACCTGACCTGGCCACAGGTTCCAAAGCGCCAGCACCCGTCATCGCCAGCCATGTTCTTGCCAGTTCATGATCGATGTTCAACATCCTTTCCCCGCCTGACGGATCAGGCCGGGTACTGACCAGAATGTGTGAAACAAACGGCAAGGGAGATCGCGGCAATGCGGCCAGGCACTGTTCCTGCGCATCGAATTCCCTGCGCATCGTTCTGGAAAATAGCGTCGCTCTCATGATCCGCAACATCGCCGCTGCGGCGGGCAGATGTTCCTGCACGGCCTGCCAGTGGCCCAAAGGGGTGGCATCGACCAGAACCAGCCCGGCAACTTCTTCCGGGTAAAGCCGGGCGAAGGCATAGGCATATTGACCGCCGAGGGAGTGTCCAACCAGCACGAATGGCGGTGCACGGCCAGCGGTTGCAAGCCGAGCGTGGAGCTCGGTCGCTATGGTGCAAGGATCGCGCGGGGTGGCGGCCGCAGCCGTGTCGCCATAGCCCGGTCGATCATACGTGAAAACTGAAGTTCCATCAGGCAGAGCGTCGATCGTCTTTCGCCAGACTCTGGCCCCGTCACCCAGCCCGGATTCGAACACCACCGTGGGGCTGGGTTGCGCCTGGGCTGGGCCGGCAAACAACATCAAAGCAGGGATGAGCAGCATGGCTTGACGGAAGATTGGGCGGATCATCGCGTTCTTCCCTTCAAAAGCCGATCGCGAACCGCGCCGAGACGGCGTAGCTCCGATTATTGTTTCCACCCAGCGTACGCTCACCGGCCATCTCCAATCGCACTTGGCGGCCGAGACCAACATCCACGCCTCCGCCCAGGCGCAAACCATCGTCGTTCAGTTGCCGAGACCTGAGGATAGCGCTGTCCGCGATGTTGCCGATCAGGGTCGAGGTCACCGACCGGGAATCCCCAGCCAACCAGGATCGATTGCCAAGCTCAACATAGGGGGCGATATTGAAAGTGCCTGGGCTTGCTGCTGGTGCAAAGATCAGCCGCGTGTTGGTCTGCAGGAACAATCCGCCAGACGACTGGCGATCATAGCGCAGGGCCAGACCTGTGGCATTGCTCTCTGAAAATCCATCGATGCGGACATGGGTATAGTCCAGGCCGGTTCGCGCTTGCAGCTGGAACATGCCCCGCTGATGCAGCAGCTTGATTTCGGCACCCGCGCTATAGCGTTCGGCGCTTACTCTGTCGGCGGTCGCAACCAGCCCCAAAGCGCCTGTATCACGCCGGAAATCCCTTATGTGGGGTCGAGCGTAGCTGCCGTGTGCGACAATTTCGGCCATCCCTAGCCTCAGCCCCACGTCGCCCGACATGGACCATTCGCTGGTGGTGAAACGGTCATTGCCTGCCGTGCGAGCGTCTTGTTCCAGCCGCGCAAACGAGAGGTTTGCAAAGGCCCTGCGGCCAAGCGGCCATTGCAGGCCAAGCAGACCGCCTGTTTGCCGCAACCTTAGAGCCATTCCAGTTTCGTCCTGATACCGCGAAACGGCGATGATCGGAGCAGCGTACATGAAGGGATGCCCATCCTGCCTGTCCATCAGGTAGCGCGAAGCGGCGGTTTCCGCGGCGATGCGCACGGCGCTGCTTGCAAGGGCATCGCTCATCCGTCCTGCGCTGCGCGAAGCGTCGCCCGATGCCCCGGCAAGCGTCGCCCGAACCCAGTCCGCAAGGAGACGATGCCCTGCGGTAGAAAGGTGATTGGGATCGAAAAAGACATGACCGTTCTGCTGCGCCGGATCCGTGGAGCACAACACGCCGGTAGCAGGATCAAAACAGGCGGTGGCGAAATCAGCAAAGCCCAGCTTCGCATAGTTGGCCCGCAGCTGTTCAAAAAAGGCTGGCTGATCGAACAACACGATATTGGTGCCAGCGGGAAGGCCCGCCTTGGCTGCGCCAAGTCCGGACAGAAGTTCAGCGTTGGTCGCGGCGACAAATTGTGTGGCCTGGCTGCGCAAACCGGCAAGATCATCGCCCGCCAGCAGGGGGAGATACTGAACAGGCTGGACAAGGGACACAACAATGGTCCGTGCCCCTCGTGCAGCCAATGTGGATACATGACGCCGGGCAGAGTCCACGACATCCGCCTGCACCAGCGTCGGATCTTCGCCTTCAAGGATACGCAGCATATCGTTGGTGCCGGCATGGATAAAGAAGCGATCAGATGGGTTGATCGCAATATTACCGCCATCTTGTAACGCACCAAACAGGGCGATCTGGGTCGAGACACCCGTTGCGATGGGCAAGTCAACATCCCCGCGGTCTGTCATATGCGCGCCTGAAACCGCGAAGTTCAGCGATGTGTAAGGTTTAACCGCCGCTAGCGCTGCCTCGAGCCCAGGCGTCAATTGCTCGCCCCAGACCGGTCCGTTGGAATCGCGGCACAAGCCGCTGGCGCAATAATAGGGTACGCGGTCTGCGGCGGTTTGCCCGGCAATGATTTGGGCATTGCCCTGCTCAAGGTCGGAATCGCCAAAATAATAGTCGTTCTGCGCTGCTGCAGGAGAGGCTGCAAACATGGCTGCAACGATCGCAATCGAAGGCTGGCGGGCAAGGCTGGTGGATTGAAACATGGAAGTGAGAATCTCCTCGGACCGGGAGACATTTCACTGGCAAAAAGCGATGTTCAGGTCGTCCGAGCCGCACGGCGCGGACGTTTAATCCGTTGCAGATGGGCGATTCTCGCGCCGGTAGTTGCTCGGCGTAGCCTGCATTTCCTTGCGAAAAATGCTGTTGAAAGTGGATTTGGAATTGAAGCCAACATCTTCGCAAATGCTGAGCACTGAAGCATCTGTGGTAGTCAGCAGATGCGCAGCGGCACGCGCTCGCCAGCCGTTGACATAATCGTAAAAATTGCGCCCCAGCACTGTGTTAAGGGCTTGCGTGACGTAATATGGCTTGGTCGCAATCCGCTCTGACAGAACCTTGAGGTTGAGGAACGGGTCGCGCCAAGGTTCGTCCCTGGTCATCAGGGCATCCAGCCGCGCGATGATGGCGGCGCAATCTTCTGCAGAAAGGGAAGAGCGAGCGTAGCGGGGCTCTGTTCCTTTCGAAAACTGGACTTCCGTCTCTTCTTCATCCGGTTCGCCCGCCCAATGCGGCACCGCGCGCTGCTGCCGGATGCCGAACAGGACCAGCCCGGCGATGATCAATAGCTCGGTAAGAGCAGCCCCGACCGTTCCCAGCAGCTCGAACCCGGTGGCCGTCGACAGAAAGTTGTCGGCAATTGCTGTGCCGATCGCCACAGCAAGAAACAACATGAAGCCATCCAGCCAGCGCAGATCAACCGCTGACGTTTCAGATAGCAGGTCGCGCATCCGGCGGCGGTGCGCGGCAAGACGTCGCGCGATGAAACCTGCAATGACCACCATATGGCCGATCCAGAGCGTCATGAAAAAGACTAGGCCCAGCGTCATGATGATGTGCTGAATCGTAGCAAGTGTGAACGTGCCATCCGCTATGGCAACCTTGTCACTTCCCGGCAAAAACAGGAACGGCATCAGACACAAGGTCGCAAATGCCGCCACCGCAAAATGCCATCTCCCTGCGATGGGGCCGGACGGCTCAGTGCGGGTCAAACCATTGACATAGCCCCACAGGCAAACCGGCATCCATGGCCAAAATGCATAACCCAGCGCACTGAACTGCGGCATATGACGGGCCAGAGGAGACAGATCGAATATCGACGACGCGACATCGATCGCCAGAATTGCAAGAAGTCCGACAAGCGCCTTTGTATAGCCTGACAATGCGTCAGAGCGTGGCTGAAACGCAATGATTGCAGTGCCAAGCAACCCTACGCCCAAGGCAATGGCGTTCAAAATGATTGAGATGAGATCTGACCCGGGCATGATCTGGGCCATAAGCCAAGGTCCAGTCCATTGTCTAAACTATGTTCTGGCAAATGATCGGTGACGCATCGTAGGGGCCAATTTTCGCAAGTGTCTGCCACCTGTCGAACATTGGGTTATGAAGCCCCAACGTGGTCACGCCGCATTTCAATAGAGATTTTGCGATTTCAGAATCCGGTTTGACCACCGGGAGACTTGGCCAGCTTATCGACCTTGGCCAGGAAAAAGCGCTCACTCCACAGATCAACCGATTTAAGATCGGCAGGACGCAGGAAGCGCTCAACATCCTTTGCCGCTTCCTTCCACTCGATCCGAGTGATTGCGCCAGAAAGCGCAGCCTTCAACCATGCCATGTCGACGTGGAGCGACCCGTCACCGGCCCATGGCCCTGCCTGAACGAGCGCGTTTTGCAAAAGGACGAAATTGGGCTCGAGCCCGCGCGAAACATACCAGGAGAAGTCGAACCAGTCGCGACCTTTGAGGAAGCCTCGGCATAGCAAGGCATGAATCTTCAGCGCGAAATTGGATGCCAGATCCTGATGGCGCACCTCATAGTCGGCTGGAAAATCAAGATAGGTGGTCGCCTCGGCCGATCCTGCGGGCGGGTTCACATCAATTTCCAGCTTGATCTTGATCGCCTTGCGATGGCCGGTCCCTGCGAATGACAGGTCGAGCTGGCTGGCGATGGAATCGTCCTTGAGCAGCGCTTGGCGAATGGCCGTATCCATACGCGGCTTGGGCTGCGCTTCCAGGGCCAGCCCGAACTGGCCGAACACCTCGGTCATCCCCTCGAGGTAAGGGGACCAGTCGAAGTCCATGTTCGGCACACGCAGGAGAAAGTCCAAGTCCTCGGAAAAGCGTGGCAGGCCGTGCAGAATGCGCAGGCTGGTGCCGCCCTGGAACAAGGCACAATCGAAGAAATCGGCGCGCCACAGCGCGTATAACGCAATCTCTTGGAGGATCTCCTTGAGCGCGTTTTCCTCTTCAAGCGCATTGGTGGCGCCATAGCGGCCGAGCTTTTCCTTGATGATGTCAATCATGCAGCGATCCCCTGCCTTGAGCCCGTTTTGTCGTCAGAACCACATCTTCAAGCTCGGAGAGGAAGGCGTTGACTGCCTTGTGCTTGTAGACCGACTTCACTGCGGCAAAGTCCTTTTGCGTCAATGCCAGAAGCGCCTCGTCATCGATCCGCATGCCACTGGTCAGCCAATCGATGCCAGACCATTCCACCTTGCGCAGGGCGACAAGATCCATAAGGGCGCGCAGCGGCCTAGCGACAAAGGCGGTGAGCTTGTCGAAGGTCACCCGTTCGACGCCGCCAAGGAAGCAATAATCAGCGATGGCCAGCGGATGATATTTGAAGGAGCCGAATTCGGTGGCCGGGATCTCCAGCGTTTTACGCCCCGGCGTCACGCTGGCAGTGACAAGCACGGCCTCAGGAATCCAGCCATGGTAAGCCAGCGCGCTTTCAAAGGAAATATAGCTCCCGGGAAGCAAAGCCTGCGCCACCGCGAAGGGATGCACAGGAGCGCTTCGATGCGCCTTGGCAAGCGTATAAACCCCGCGCTTCAGGCGAATGAGTGACCCGTCCTTGAGGGCGCGGTTGACGAGGCCATAACGCCGGGCATCGCCTCCCCCCAGCAGTTCGCTGAGCTGGCGTTCATTGAAGACCCGGTCGCGCAGCGCGCTTGCGGATACCTGTTGCGCTAGGCTGGACATAAAATTCCCAATACTTCCTAATAATGAAAGTTTCAAGAATTTCTACATCTCCGCCTATGCGCACCGTTCGAGCTGCAATTGACACCCTCAGTATACTCCGCTTCGCCAACCTCAGGGTTGGCTGCTGAGTGCGCATGCGGCGACCAGTTGCGACGCGAGATCCCGGGAGGTCCGGGCCGCGCCCATCAGCGTCGCGGAGCCTGCCCCAGTCCAGTCACCATAGCCGGCAAGCCACAGGCGCGGTTCCTTGATAGATCGTTGCCCATCGACCTCTACCCGCCCGTCAGGCTCGATTACGTCGAGCGACATCAGATGATTGAGCGCGGCGCGAAAGCCGGTGCACCAGATGATGGCATCGACTGCCATTTCAGAGCCGTCGTCCCAGACGACGCCTATCGCACTAGGCAGCGTGGACAAATTTGAGCCAGTATCTGGCGGTAGCGAGATGGACCATGCCGAGGAAACTGTTGGCCAACTGATCGTAGCGGGTTGCGATGGCACGGTTGATCTTGAGCTGGCCGAACATGCGCTCGATGCGATTGCGCTGCATGTAGAGCGCTCTGTCGTATTCGATCTTCACGCGCCGGTTTGACCGGCCGGGAATAACGGCCTTGATCTCCCGTTCGACAAGGTCGGCACGGATGGCGTCGGCGTCATAGCCCTTGTCGGCAAGCAAGGCGTCCGGTTTGCGTTCAGGCAGCCCGATCAAGGCATCATACGCCTTGCAATCTGCCGCCTCCCCAACCGTCAGGTGGAAGGCGAGTGGTCGTCCGAGGGCATCGGCCAGGCAGTGAAGCTTACTGGTGAACCCGCCCCGCGAGCGGCCAAGAGCGCGTCGATGAGTCCCCCTTTTCCGCCCGCTGCCGACACATGGGCGCGAACGGTGGTGCTATCGATGCTGTAGTGGCCGTTGTCTGCCATGACTTCGGCGAGTGTCACGGCAACGGTCTCCCAGACCCCAGCCTCGGTCCATCGTCGGAACCGGCGATAGATGGTATTCCAGCTGCCGTACTTGGGCGGCACGTCGCGCCAAGGTGCACCACAGCGAAGCCGCCAGAGTATCCCGTTGATGATTGAGCGGTTCTGTTCGGGCGGCCTGCCTCGACCACGGTTCTCACGCTCGATGGGCAACAAACCCTTCAGAACGCGCCATTCCGCTTCGGTAAGATCGCCCCTGCTCAAGCCTGCCTCCAAAAAGCAGCCTTGAATCAATCCTGCGCGGGCAGGTCAATCAGGTAGCGAATAGAATTTCGATGGGGGTGGGTGTCCGAAGCCATCGCTGACGATCTCAGTGAAGTTCTGCTCCGCAGGTTTTGTGACGGCACATGTCCCAGGTCACAACGCCGGTTCTGCAATACTCGATATGCGAACCGCCGTCTTTCAGCAGCCTTTCACCGCAATTCCAGCATCGAAGGCGAGCGAGTGGGATCAAAGATAGAAGTACGAATACGATCCAACCAATGAACGTCTCACGGGGATAAAACGGGGTCAGGACGAACATGAGCAACGCAGCGCCCGTGAACGCGATGCGTAAGCGTTTTGACCGCCGAACGAAGTTGAATTTATCGACCATACGCCTGAATTTATCCTGGCCCCCTTCAACCGCAATGGAATTTGTCCACGCCGCCTAATTCGTTCGAAGGGGCGCACGGAGCTGAGATCGCCTCGGCCGCGTGCCTCCCTGACCGGCGGCACCATCACGATATCGCCAATGCCTCCGACCGGTGTCTCGCTCGGCCCTGCTTTCATCCGCGCGACGGCGCGTTCGAACAGAACGCGGCCATCGACATCGTCTGGCAGGAATACAGGGTCTTGGGTCGTAACCCAGAGCGCGCGAGCGACAGGTGCGACCTCGGCCATGATCTGCGCGCCACTGTTTCCGCCGCCAACCACCAGCACCGTCTGACCGGCAAAGTCCTCAGGCCGCACATAGTGGGCCGAATGGACCTGCGCGCCCTGAAACAGGTCACGGCCCGGCATGTCGGGAATATAGGGTTGCGACCATGTGCCCGTTGCGCTGACCACATGCCGTGCAGCCAATCGCTCTGAGGCGGTCTCGATTTCCAGATGATCACTGCCCCGCTGAACTCTCGTCACTCTGGCCGGTCGCCGAACAGGCAGGTGATAGCGTTCTTCGTACCGGGTCAGATAGCTCAGAACATCATCACGGGTGGGATAGCCGTCATGACCCGGCGGAGGCATCAACCATCCCGGGAGTGAACTGTAGCCTGCCGGAGAAAACAGCCGCAACGATTCCCAGCCATGCCGCCAGGCACCGCCGGGACCATCTTCGGCATCGAGGATGAGGAAATCAGCCTTGGCGCGGTGGAGGTAGTAGCCCAGCGACAGCCCCATCTGGCCACCACCGATAATGACAATGTCGTGGGTCTCCATGCACTCAGGCCCGAAGCCAGCGCGTGAGATCATCTTCCTTGGGCAAGCCGCCAGCATGGACGACTTTGCCGTCGATCACGATGCCCGGCGTCGAGACAATGCCGTACTTGGCCATCTCGGCGTAGTCGGTGATCTTTTCGATCGACGCCTCGATGCCAAGCGCGGCAGCAGCGGCCTTCACCATATCTTCTGTTGTCTGGCACCGCTTGCAGCCGGGGCCGAGCACCTTGATGTCTTTCATGGGAATGGGCCTTTCAGGAGAACAATGCGTTGAACAGATAACCAACGCCAAGGATGCCGGTGCCAACCACGGCAACAAACACCGCGATGAGCTTGAGGCTGAGCACCTTGCGCAGGATGATCATTTCGGGGAGCGACAGCGCAATGACGGACATCATGAAGGCGAGGACAGTGCCGAGCGCGGCGCCCTTGCCGAGTAGCGCCTCGATCACAGGAATGATCCCGGCGGCGTTGGAATACATCGGGATGCCCAGCAGCACAGCGGCAGGCACCGACCACCAGCTATCCGCGCCCATGATGCTGGAAAGCAGCTCGGCGGGCACATAGCCGTGGATGAAGGCACCCGCAGCGATCCCCGCGATGATCCAGTGCCAGACCTTGCCGACGATCTCCTTGACCGCGTCCCAACCCGCTTCGAACCGGTCGACCCAGGTCAGATGTTCGTCTTCCAGATCGACTGCGCCCGCGCGGACTTCACGCACCCAGGGTTCGAGCCAGCCTTCCAGATGCAGGCGGCCAATGACCCAACCCGACACGATGGCAATGGACAGCCCGAAGGCGAGATAGGTCAGCGCCACTTTCCAGCCCACCAGCGCAAACAGCAGGCCAAGGGCAATCTCGTTCACCATCGGTGCGGCGATCAGGAACGAGAAGGTGACGCCGAGCGGCACGCCAGCAGACACGAATCCGACAAACAGCGGCACGGCCGAGCAGGAGCAGAATGGGGTGACAATACCGAGGTGCGCGGCGGCAATGTTGCCCAGCCCTTCGCGCTTGCCCGCCAGCAGGGCGCGGGTTCGTTCAGGCGAGAAGAAGGTGCGCACCACGCCCATCGCGAACACCACCAAGGTCAGCAGCATCAGCACTTTGGGCGTGTCGTAGAAGAAAAACTCGACCGACGAAGCAAGATGACTGCCTGGGGCAATCGGCAGTTGCGTGACCAACCACCGCGCGAAGGGTAGCAACTGGTTGTAGAGGACAAACCAGGCGGTCACGAAGATGGCGATCCCGGCAAACCAAATCCCTTGCAACTTGCGGGCCTGACCCAAGCTTGCGGCAATGGTGTTCATATCAGGCAGCCTTTTTCTGGCATTGTGCAGGAGCAGGCACGGGCAGTGCGGCAAGGATGGCATCAACAATGGCCACCGTTGCGACCGGTAGATCGGGATTGCGGCGATAACGCACCCATTGCGCGTCGCGCCGGTCGGTCAGCAGGCCCGCCACTTTGAGCCGCGCCATATGCCGCGACATGCGTGACTGGGTAGCGCCCAAGCGGTCCATCAACTCGCAAACACAATGCTCATCGCCATCCCAGATGATTTGCAGGGCACGCAGGCGCGTTGGTTCTGAAAGAGCAGTCAGCAGGTCATTGATGCGCATATCCATAAGCGCTGAATATGCCGAAAAGCGCATATGCGCCTTGACGCAGATCAACGCAGACGCATGGTTTGACGATTCTCGAAATGTCGATTGACTTAGTCTTCGCGGGAGCTATTTCCATCATTCTCGAAAGGTGGATTGGATGGACGATCTCAACGCACAGGTCTGGGCTGTTGATGCCCTCGGTGCACTGGCGCACGAAACCCGGCTCTCGGTATTCCGCATGCTGGTCAAGGCTGGCCCCGAAGGTATGATCGCGGGTGCTATCGCCGAACATCAGGGCGTGCCGCCATCCACCATGTCGCATCATCTTGCCACGCTGGAGCGCGCCGGGCTGGTCCAGTCGGAGCGCGAAAGCCGGCTGATCCATTACCGAGCCGACTACCCGGGTATGCGCAGTCTGCTCCTGTTCCTGATGCAGGACTGCTGCCAGGGCGCGCCGGAAATGTGCGGCGATCTGATGGCCGATCTGGCCTGTAACCCATCCCAACCCCAAGACGCCTGAGGCTTCAAATGGCTGACAAGATCTACAACGTCCTGTTCCTGTGCACCGGCAACAGTGCTCGCTCTATCCTGGGCGAAGCGGTGATGAACAAGCTTGGCGCAGGCCGGTTCAAGGCCTGGAGCGCTGGCAGCCAGCCCAAGGGCGAGGTGCATCCCATGGCGCTCTCGGTGCTGAACGGCATGGGCTATGACACCACCGATATGTATTCGAAGAGCTGGAGCGAGTTCTCCAAGCCCGGTTCGCCCGAGTTCGATTTCATCTTCACCGTTTGCGACAGCGCTGCTGGTGAGACATGCCCGGTCTGGATCGGCCATCCGATGACCGCACACTGGGGCATTGAGGACCCGGCAGCTGTTGAGGGCGAAGGCCAGCGCGACGCCTTTCTGCAGGCCTTGCGCTACCTCACTAACCGCATCTCGCTGTTCCTGACATTGCCGCATGCCAGCATCGACGAGATGGCGATGAAGCAGAAGCTCAAGGAAATCGGCAAGGCCGAAGGCGCTAGCAGCGGAGCGAGCGCATGATCGACATCGTGATCTACCATAACCCCGAATGCGGGACCTCGCGCAACACGCTGGCTATGATCCGCAATGCAGGGATCGAACCGCATGTTGTTGAATATCTCAAGACACCGCCTTCGCGCGTCTTGCTCGAAAGCCTGATTGAACGGGCCAATATCGCTCCACGGGCGCTGCTGCGCGAAAAGGGCACGCCCTATGCGGAACTGGGCTTGGACAATCCCGATCTCACCGATGCGCAGTTGATCGAAGTAATGATGGAGCATCCCATCCTGATCAACCGCCCATTGGTGGTCTCGCCGCTTGGCGTGAAGCTGTGCCGCCCGTCGGAAGAGGTTCTCGACCTCATTCCTGCCGCCCAGCGCGCTGCTTTCGCCAAGGAAGATGGCGAGCAGGTCATCGACGCCGCCGGCAATCGCGTCGCCGGCTGAAGCAGGAACGATAATGACCCCCGAGCCCAAGCGCGAACGCCTGTCGTTCCTCGATCGCTATCTGACCTTGTGGATATTCCTCGCCATGGCGCTGGGCGTCGGGCTGGGGTCGATGTTCGAGGGCCTGCCGAAGGCCATCGATAGCCTTTCGTGGGGCAGCACCAACATTCCCATCGCCATCGGACTTATCCTGATGATGTATCCGCCGCTTGCGCGCGTGCGGTATGAGGAACTGCCACGTGTGTTCGAGGACAAGCGGGTGCTCGCGATCTCGCTGATCCAGAACTGGATCATCGGACCGGTGCTTATGTTTACGCTGGCCGTGATATTCCTCAGTGACAAGCCGGAATACATGACCGGGCTGATCCTGATCGGCCTCGCGCGGTGCATCGCCATGGTCATCGTCTGGAACCAGCTCGCCAAGGGCGATAATCAATATGTCGCTGCCCTGGTCGCGTTCAACTCGATCTTCCAGATCCTGTTCTTCAGCGTCTATGCGTGGTTCTTCCTCGCTTTCCTGCCCCCCCTGTTCGGGCTGGAAGGCAGCGTCATCAACGTCAGCTTCTGGACGATTGCCCAAGCGGTGCTGATCTATCTCGGCATCCCGTTCCTTGCCGGATACCTGACCCGCAAATGGCTGGCGAAGGCCAAGGGCGATGAATGGTATGAGCGCACGTTTCTGCCGAAGATCGGACCGATCACGCTGGTCGCGCTGCTGTTCACCATCACCGCCATGTTCAGCCTCAAGGGCGGCGAAATTCTGACGCTCCCGGGCGACACCATCCGTATCGCCATCCCGCTGACGATCTACTTCGTGGTGCAGTTCTCGATCAGCTTCTTCATGGGCAAGCTGATCGCCAGTGACTATCCGCGTACCACCGCAGTGGCGTTCACCGCAGCGGGCAACAATTTCGAGCTGGCGATTGCAGTGGCTATTGCAGCGTTCGGGCTGGCCTCGCCAGTAGCCTTCGCCGCGGTCATCGGCCCGCTGGTGGAAGTTCCGGTGCTTATCTTGTTGGTCAATGTCGCCTTCTGGTTTGGGCGGCGCTGGTTCCCGGACAGCGTGCCAACACACGGCAAAGAGGCATAAGCGCGATGACGTTCGAACGCCTGCGCCCATTGGCTGACCCTGCATACTTGCCTGCACTCAAACCAGAATATGTCTACCGCAAGCCTGCCCTAGGACTCGGCACGCTCGACCCGCCTCCGCGTGTCTTGCTGCTCTATGGTTCCTTGCGCGACCGGTCCTACTCGCGGCTGGTGGTCGAAGAATCCGCCCGTCTCCTGCAATTTTTTGGCTGCGAGACGCGGATATTTGATCCGTGCGATCTGCCTCTGCCGGATCAGGTCAAGGATGACGATCACCCGGCCGTGGCCGAACTGCGCGCGCATTCGCTGTGGTCCGAGGCGCAGGTCTGGTGCAGCCCCGAACGTCACGGCCAAATCACCGGCATCATGAAGACGCAGATCGATCATCTTCCACTTGCCTATAAGGGGATGCGCCCCACGCAAGGCCGTGCGCTGGCAGTGATGCAGGTCAGCGCTGGCTCGCAAAGCTTCAACAGCGTCAACACCTTGCGCATTCTCGGGCGCTGGATGCGGATGTTCACCATTCCGAACCAGTCCTCAGTCGCCAAGGCCTATGAGGAATTTGACGACGCCGGGCGGATGAAACCATCCAGCTATTACGACCGCATCGTCGATGTCGTGGAAGAACTGGTGAGATTCACGGTGCTATTGCGGCCCCACGCAGACCAATTAGTCGACCGCTATTCCGAGCGTAAGGATCGCAATGAACCGGTGGATACACCGGTGGAAGCCTCAGGAATATCTGCCGTCTGACGCACAACCGACGAACTCCAGACAGGTGCATGACCCTCTCAAAAAAGCCTCAAAAGGAGGTTCAGCGTTTCTGGTAGCTACGCTCCTCCCTGTTTTTCTATCCCCCACTGCTACGACGCTAAATCCTTGTTGAACTAGCCCCTTTTCTGCGTCTCTTACTCGTCCCCGTCGAGCCGGACGATCCTGTCCCGCTCCCGAAGCGGGGTATCCGATGGGCGCTGAGCCAGTCCGAATTGAAGCACGTTCACGCGGCGCACGCATGCTGCGCACGGCTATGGGCGTCTCGATTGCGACCTGGCTGGCTGACCCGCAGGTCATCGAGATCATGCTCAATCCTGACGGACGCCTCTGGGTCGACCGGTTGGGCATCGGACTGTCCGACAGTGGTGAACGCCTGACTGCAGCCGATGGTGAGCGCATCATCCGATTGGTTGCCCATCATGTGGGTGCCGAAGTTCACGGCGATGCACCGCGCGTGTCAGCGGAGCTGCCGGAAAACGGAGAACGGTTCGAAGGCCTCCTGCCACCCGTGGTGGCGGCTCCCACCTTTGCCATCCGCAAGCCCGCCGTCGCGGTGTTTCTGCTCGAGGACTATGTCAGCGCCGGAATCATGTGCGTAGCTGAAGCCGACAGGCTTCGTTCGGGCGTTGCAGAACGGCTGAACATCCTTGTCGCTGGGGGCACTGGCACCGGCAAAACGACGCTCACGAACGCGCTCCTCGCCGAAGTCGCCAAGACCACCGACCGGGTGGTTCTCATCGAAGATACCCGTGAGCTGCAATGCCGCGCGCCAAATCTTGTGGCGATGCGCACCAAGGATGGCGTTGCATCGCTTTCCGATCTGGTCCGCTCCAGCCTTCGACTTCGCCCTGACCGGATTCCGATTGGCGAAGTCCGCGGCGCCGAGGCGCTTGACCTCCTCAAGGCCTGGGGCACCGGCCACCCTGGCGGGATCGGGACGATCCATGCTGGCAGTGCGATCGGTGCGCTCCGGCGGATGGAGCAGCTGATCCAGGAAGCGGTGGTCACCGTTCCGCGCGCCCTGATCGCCGAGACCATCAACCTCGTCGCCGTACTGGTGCGCGACGGCACCGGGCGGCGTCTCGCCGAACTGGCCCGCGTCGACGGGCTCGACCCCGTCACCGGCGACTACCGCCTGATTCCCGCCACCCAAACCCAAGGAGACTCCCTATGATCCATGCCCTCCGGCGCGGCACCAATCGCGCTGCGCTCGCTGCGACTGCTGCTTTCGTGATGGTGGCCACTGCCACCCCGGCGCATGCCGGTGGTTCGTCGATGCCGTGGGAAGCCCCGCTGCAGTCGATCCTCGAGAGCATCGAGGGGCCGGTCGCCAAGATCGTTGCGGTGATCATCATCATCGTCACCGGCCTCAGCTTGGCCTTCGGCGACACGTCGGGCGGCTTTCGCCGGCTGATCCAGATCGTGTTCGGCCTCTCCATCGCCTTTGCCGCATCGAGCTTCTTCCTCAGCTTCTTCAGCTTCGGCGGCGGGGTGCTGATCTGATGACATCGGCAGACGACATTCCCGGCTTTTATGCCCCGGTCCACCGCGCACTGGCCGAGCCGATCCTGCTCGGCGGTGCGCCGCGTGCACTCGCCATCGTCAATGGCACGCTGGCGGGCGCGATTGGCCTCGGCTTGCGGCTCTGGCTCGCTGGCCTTGCCATCTGGGCAATCGGCCATGTGCTTTCGGTCTGGGCTGCACGCCGCGATCCGCAGTTTGTCGATGTCGCGCGCCGCCATCTCAAATATCCGACCTGGGTGCGGCCATGATGTCGCTTCAGGAATATCGGACCAAATCCGCCAGTCTCGCAGACTTCCTCCCCTGGGTCGCACTGGTGGGGCCGGGCGTGGTGCTCAACAAGGACGGATCGTTCCAGCGGACAGCGCGCTTTCGCGGTCCCGATCTAGACAGTGCCACGCCCGCCGAACTCGTGGCCGTCACCTCCCGGATCAACAATGCCCTGCGGCGGTTGGGTTCAGGATGGGCGGTCTTTGTCGAAGCGCAGCGCACCGCGGCGCAAGCCTATCCGCAATCCCGCTTTCCCGATCCTGTGTCGGCACTGGTCGACAGGGAACGCCGCGAACAGTTTCGTGAGGAAGGCGCGCATTTCGAAAGCGGCTATTATCTGACGCTCCTGTGGATGCCGCCGCCCGAGGAAGCCGCGCGCGCCGAAGGCTGGCTCTACGAAGGCATGGCGTCGACCGGGGTCGATCCCACGGAACTCGTCAAATCCTTCGCTGATCGTACCGACCGCGTGCTGCATCTGGTTGAGGGATTTATGCCCGAGGCCGCGTGGCTCGATGACGCCGCCACGCTGACCTATCTCCACAGTACGGTATCGACCAGGACGCAGCGCGTCCGCGTGCCCGAAACGCCGGTCTATCTCGACGCGCTGCTGGCCGATGAGCCGCTGACCGGCGGTCTCGAACCCATGCTCGGCGCCCATCATTTGCGCACGCTCACCATCACCGGCTTTCCGACGGCGACCTTTCCCGGGCTGCTTGATGAGCTCAACCGGCAAGCCTTCCCTTACCGCTGGTCGACGCGGGCAATCATGCTCGACAAGACCGACGCCACCAAGTTGCTCTCGAAGATTCGGCGGCAATGGTTCGCCAAGCGCAAATCGGTTGCTGCCATCCTCAAGGAGGTGATGACCAACGAGCAGTCGGTGCTGATGGATTCGGACGCCTCGAACAAGGCGGCTGATGCCGACATGGCGCTGCAGGAACTCGGCGCGGATCATGCCGGCATTGCTTATGTCACTGCGACGGTCACGGTCTGGGACCGCGACCCGGCGCTGGCGGCGGAGAAGCTGAGGCTGGTCGAAAAGGTCATCCAGGGCCGCGACTTCACCTGCACGATCGAAGGTATGAATGCGCTCGAGGCATGGCTCGGATCGCTCCCCGGCCATGTCTACGCCAATGTCCGGCAGCCACCCATTTCCACACTCAATCTCGCCCACCTGATCCCCCTGTCAGCGGTATGGGCGGGAGCGGAACGGGACGAGCATTTCGGTGACGCCCCCTTGCTTTACGGCAAGACCGAAGGCTCGACCCCGTTCCGCCTTTCCCTTCATGTCGGCGATGTCGGTCACAGCCTCATCGTCGGCCCGACAGGGGCAGGCAAATCCGTGCTTCTGGCGCTGATGGCGCTGCAGTTCCGGCGCTACAAGGGCAGCCAGATCTTCGCTTTCGATTTTGGTGGATCGATCCGCGCTGCTGCGCTCGGCATGGGCGGCGACTGGCAGGATCTCGGAGGCGCGCTGTATGCCGAGGAAAGCGACAGCGATGCCGTCGCCCTGCAGCCGCTTGCACGGATCGACAACGCCGGCGAACGCGCCTGGGCCGCCGAATGGCTGGCGGCGATGCTGGCCGGTGAAGGCATGGTGATTGACCCTGCAACCAAAGAGCATCTCTGGTCGGCCCTGACATCGCTTGCGTCCGCTCCGCCTGCCGAACGCACACTCACCGGCCTCGCGGTCCTCCTGCAATCCCAGGAATTGAAGCAGGCACTCGCCCCGTATCTCATTGGCGGTCCATGGGGACGGCTGCTTGATGCCGAACAGGAACGTCTGGGTGAGGCGTCTGTGCAGGCTTTCGAAACCGAAGGTCTGATCGGCGCGTCATCGGCCGCAGCTGTGCTCGCCTATCTTTTCCATCGGATCGAGGGGCGGCTCGACGGCTCGCCGACCATGATCATCATCGATGAAGGCTGGCTCGTGCTCGACAGCCCGGCCTTCGCCGCGCAGCTGCGCGAATGGCTGAAGACGCTGCGCAAGAAGAATGCGAGCGTCATCTTCGCGACCCAGAGCCTTGCCGACATCGAGACGTCGGCCATCGCGCCTGCCATCATCGAAAGCTGCCCGACGCGCATCTTTCTGCCCAACGAGCGCGCGGCCGAACCGCAGATCGCACGGGTCTATGAGCGGTTCGGCCTCAATGATCGCCAGATCGAAATCCTGAGCCGGGCTACCCCGAAACGCGATTATTACTGTCAATCGCGGCGCGGCAACCGGCTATTCGAGCTGGGCCTGGGCGATGTCGCACTCGCCTTCAGCGCCGCCTCTTCCAAAACCGATCAGATCCGCATCGCCGAGCTTGTCGCCGCCCATGGCCGTGAAGGCTTTGCAGCGGCCTGGCTCCAGAACCGCAGCCTCGAATGGGCGGCCGAGCTGCTTCCTCCCCCGTCGCCCGCACTAACGGACAAGGAAAACCGCCCATGAAAATACCCGTCCTCCGCCGCGCTCTCATGGCGACGGCAACCGCCACTTCGTTGGTATCAGGCACCATGATCGCCGCGCCAGCGCAGGCCCAGTTTGGCGGGATCGTCTATGACCCCAGCAACTATGCGCAGAACGTGCTGACCGCCGCCCGGACGCTGCAGCAGATAAACAACCAGATCCAGCAGATCCAGAACCAGGCGACCAGCCTCATTAACGAGGCCCGCAATCTTGCCAGTCTGCCAGTCTCGACGATCCAGACGCTGCAGCAACAGGTCGACCAGACCCGCCAGTTGCTGAATCAGGCCCAGCGCATCGCCTATGACGTGACCGACGTGCAGCAGGTGTTCAACGGTCGTTACAAGGGGTCGGCACTGACCGGCGGGCAAGCCCAGATGGTCGCCAACGCCAATGCGCGCTGGCAGGACAGCGTCAGCGCCTTCGAAGATGCCATGAAGGTTCAGGCCGGGATCGTCGGCAATCTGGGTGCGACCCGCAGCTCGATCACGACACTTGTCGGTGCCAGCCAGTCAGCGACTGGGGCTCTGCAGGCGGCACAGGCCGGCAATCAGCTACTGGCTTTGCAAACCCAGCAACTGGCCGATCTGACTGCCGCCATTGCGGCGCAGGGCCGCGCGCAGTCGATCGAGGCCGCGCGCAATGCCGCGACCGAGGCCGAGGGCCGCGAGCGTTTCCGCCGCTTCCGGACCCGGAACTGACATGAGCCGGTCGGTCAAGCTGGCGGCAGCCGCCGCTTTTGGCGGACTGCTGATCGCGGTCGCGGTTGTGTCTGCAACGCGGCCGCCGGCTCGGCACGACACAACGACCTATGTCGCGGACGAGACAGGATCTCCGAACCCTCACGCCGCAGAACTGAAGCGCTGCAGCACGATCACCATGCCGGAATCGGGATGCGATGCGGTGTGGGAAGCTGAGCGCCGCCGATTTTTCCATGGAAGGGACCGGCAGCCATGAATGATACCGGCGTCATCGACCAGTTTCTGACGGTCTTCACCCAGTATATCGACAGCGGCTTCGGCCTGCTCGGCGGTGAGGTCGGCTTCCTGTCGACCACTCTCATCGTCATCGACGTGACCATAGCTGCCTTGTTCTGGGCCTGGGGCACCGACGAGGATGTGCTGCAGCGCCTGATTAAGAAGACGCTCTACATTGGCACTTTCGCCTTCATCATTGGAAACTTCTCGAATCTCGCTGGCATTATGCTCCAGAGCTTTGCCGGGCTTGGCCTGCAGGCCAGTGGCAGCGGCATGGCCATCGGCGATTTCATGCGCCCCGGCGTTGTGGCCGCAACCGGTCTTGATGCCGGGCAACCGCTGCTCGACGCCACCGCCGATCTTGTCGGGCCGGTGGGTCTGTTCACCAATTTCGTGCAGATCCTGATCTTGCTGATCTCCTGGCTGATCGTCGTCATCGCCTTCTTCGTGCTGGCGATCCAGGTCTTCGTCACCATCATCGAGTTCAAACTGGTGACGCTCGCCGGCTTTGTGCTGCTGCCGTTCGCTTTTTTCGGGCGCACCGCCTTCATGGCCGAGCGCGTCCTTGGCCATATCATTTCCTCCGGCATCAAGGTCCTGGTGCTTGCCGTCATCACCGGCATTGGCACGACACTCTTCACGCAGTTCATCAATGCCGGACTCGGGGTCGAACCCGACATCCAGCAAGTCATGGCGATTGCGCTCGCAGCGCTGACTTTGCTCGGCCTTGGTATCTTTGGTCCCAGCATCGCCAACGGCATTGTGTCGGGCGGACCGCAGCTTGGCGCAGGCGCAGCGGCAGGCACTGCGATCGCTGCTGGCGCGACGATTGCGGGCGGGATCGCGGGTGCCAAGCTCGCGGCAGGTGCCGCCGGCTCGGCCATGGCGGGCACGGCCACGGGCGGTGCCCGCGCGGCAGGCGGCGCGTCGGGTGCCTATGCAGCCGGAGCCGCTGGCAAAACCGGACGGGCTGCGGCTGCTTCGGGTCTCGCCAATGTGGCAAAATCAGCCGCAAGCAGCGCGGCGTCACCACTTCGCCGGGCCGCGGACAGCCTCAAGGCGAACTATGCCGCTGGCAAGGCCGGGACGCCTGCCAATGCGGCAGCGACCGGCGGCGCCGATGGCCCTCCTGCATGGGCCACCGCGATGAAGCGGCGTCAGGCGATGACGCAGGGCGCCAACATGGCCTCGCATACCCTCAAGGGCGGCGACAGCCACGGCGGCGGCTCTGGCCCCGACATCTCCGACAAAAGCTGAAACTTCCGAAAAGGATCCGACATGTTTCGACGCCCCTCTATCCGCTACGGGACCAGTCCCGAGCCCGTCACGCCCTATCAACGCGCCGCACAGGTCTGGGACGACCGCATCGGTTCAGCCCGGGTGCAGGCGAAAAACTGGCGGCTTGCCTTCTTCGGTTGTCTTGCGCTTTCGGGAGGGCTGGCAGGCGGTCTCGTCTGGCAATCGGCGCGCGGCACGATCACGCCCTGGGTGGTCGAGGTCGACAAGCTCGGCCAGGCACAGGCCATCGCGCCTGCCGATGTCGATTATCGCCCGACCGACCCGCAGATGGCGTTCCACCTTGCTCGCTTCATCGAACAGGTGCGCGCCATTCCCGCCGATCCGATCGTGCTGCGGCAAGACTGGCTCAGGGCTTACGACTTCACCACCGACCGCGGCGCGCAGGCGCTCAATGACTATGCGCGGGGCAACGATCCCTTTGCCCAAGTCGGCAAGGTGCAGGTCGCGGTCGATGTGTCGAGCGTCGTTCGTGCGTCGAACGACAGCTTCCGTGTCGGCTGGACCGAGCGGCGTTACCAGGATGGTGCACTCCTCGAAACCTCGCGGTGGTCAGCGATCCTGACCACCGTCGTGCAGCCACCTCGCACTCCCGATGCCCTGCGCAAGAATCCTCTCGGGCTGTTCATCAACGCCATCAACTGGTCAAAGGAGCTTAGCCAATGATCCGCCCGACGCGCGCCCTGCGCACATCCATTATGCTCTCAGCGGTAACGCTGATCTGCATCCCAGCCCAAGCCATGGCGCGCGAACAGCGCGCTCAGCCGCATCCAATTCCTGCTACAACGGCGCAGACCATTGAGCCTGCCGACCCGCGCACCCGTGTTGGTAGAGCCAACGCCGCAGCGCGGGTGGAACCGGAGCGCACCAGCTATTTCAATGCCATCCAGCAATATGCCTATACAGATGGAGCCCTGTTCCAGATTTACACCTCACCGGGGCAGATCACCGACATCATGCTCCAGGAAGGCGAGGAACTGGTCGGACCAGGGCCGGTCGCATCGGGCGATACGGTCCGCTGGATCATCGGCGACACGGTGAGCGGTGCCGGAGCTGCGCGCCGCGTTCACATCCTTGTCAAGCCGACGCGGGCCGACATTCGCACCAACCTCATTATCAATACCAATCGGCGCACCTATCATCTCGAACTCAGTGCGACGATCTCGACCTATATGGCCGCAGTCTCCTGGACCTATCCGCAGGATGCCTTGATCGCCCTGCGTACTGCCGAGGCCGAGCGTGAACGCACGGCACCGGTGGCGTCGGGTATCGACTTCTCAAGCCTGAACTTTCGCTACCGCATCGGGGGCGATCATCCCGGATGGCGACCAGTACGGGTGTTCGATGATGGCCGGCAGGTGTTCATCGAGTTTCCGGGCGACATTGCGAGCGGCGATATGCCGCCGCTGTTCGTGATCGGCGCGGACCAGGCAGCTGAGCTGGTGAACTACCGCGTGCAAGGCCGCTATATGGTTGTCGACCGGCTGTTTGAGCGTGCGGAATTGCGGCTTGGCGCAGGCAACAGCGCCAAGCAGGTTCGCATTGAGCGTGAACGCGCACGCCGCCGGAGCCGCTCATGAACACGCGACCGCAGGATGATGGTGTGCCACCGGTCACCAACCGGATTGTTGAGGCTGAAGTCGAGACTGACGTTGAAACTGACGTTGAGGTCGATGCCGATGGCGATGAGCCTGACGACGAACGCCTGGTTGCACCGGCCAGTCCGGAGGGGTTTCGCCTTGGCGGGGAACCGCCGCGCGTCATGCGACTGTCGCGCAAGGCACTGGCTACTCTTGGGCTCCTCGTCAGCGTCGGGATTGGCGGTGCGCTGATCTACGCGCTTCAGCCCAACAACCACGCGCCAGCCGAGAATCTCTACGATACGAACAGCCGCAACCGCGCGGACTCGGTCAACGGTGCGCCTGCCAACTATGGCGACGTGCCCAAGTTGGGGCCTGCACTTCCCGGTGATCTCGGCGGCCCGATCGTTGCCGCGCAGCAGCGCGGGCAAAATGTCCCGATCCCGCCCATTGGCACCGCCCCGGCCGCAGGACAGCCCGATCCGCGGATTGCCGCCGCCGAGCAAGCGCGCGAGCGCGCCGCGCAGGAGCGTGACAGCGCCCGGACCAGTCGCCTGTTTCTTGCCGGAGAGAACGGAACGACCGACAGTCGGTCTGCAACCGTAGTAGGGCCAGCGCCATCAGCTTCGATACCAGGTGCCGATCCAGCTCAACCGTCTGCCCCAACAGCCACGTCAAGCCGCCGCGCATTTCTCGGACAGCGCGGCAACCGCAGCACGGAAAGCCCTGAGCGCATGATGCGCCTTGCATCGCCTTACGTTGTACAGGCCGGCAGCGTCATACCGGCGGCACTCATAACCGGCATCCGGTCAGACCTTCCAGGCCAGATCACGGCGCAGGTCACGCAAAATGTCTATGACAGCCCCACCGGCCGGATACTCCTGATTCCCCAAGGCTCAAGGCTGATCGGCGAATATGACAGCGACGTAGCCGCCGGACAAAACCGCGTGCTGCTGGCGTGGGACCGCCTCATCCTTCCCGGAGGTCAATCGATCCTGCTTGATCGCCTGCCTGGCGCTGATGCTGCCGGTATGGCCGGCCTCGAAGACCAGACCAACTATCATTGGGGCAACATGCTCAAGGCCGCGCTCATTTCGACATTGCTGGGCGCTGGTACAGAGCTCATCTCGAACGGTGATAGCGATCTCATTCGGGCGCTGCGTTTCGGCACGCAGGACACCGTAAGCCAGACTGGCAGGCAGGTCGTGCAACGTCAATTGAACGTGCCGCCGACACTGACCGTGCGCCCCGGATTTTCGCTGCGCATCATCGTGACGCGCGATCTGGTGCTCGAACCTGTGCCTGCAGGAGGAACGCGATGACCCGTCTCAAACTGGCTGATCTGGCCGATGAAAAGCCGGTGCGGCTGACCTTGGAGCTCTCTGCCCGGCTTCACCGCGATCTGGTGGCTTATGCACTCGCCGTAAACGGCGGAGATGCCAAAGGTGCGCCGACCGCCGAGCGGCTTATTCCGCCCATGCTTGAGCGGTTTATCGCAACCGACCGGGCTTTTGCCAAAGCGCGCAAGACACCTCAGACGGGGTAACGCTCGTTGATCAGGGTAAAGAAGCGTTGCAGCGCCGGATTGTCATTGTCTTCGCGCCAGTAAACCGAAAATTCGAGGCGCGTCGTGCCGTTCTGATCGTGGATATCGCGGAAATGGAGATCCGGCCATGTCACGCCCTGCGAGGCTTCGGTTGCGATCGATATGAAACGACCGACCGACACAATGCTCAGCACGCTCTCGAGGCTGGTATTCTGCACGATGATGTTCGGCCGCCCGCCTTGTCCGGTCAGCCGCGCAGCAAGCAGATTGGCGAGTGTCGGACCAATGCCGCCGCCCGGCACCACGAACACTTCGCGGCGTAGATCACTCCAGTAGATCCGCTCGCTTTCGAGAAGCCGATGGCCCGACTGCAAGGCGACCATCAGCCTGTCAGACCAGACCGAGCGCGCCAGAATGCCGCTCTCTTCCATCCCGGCCGGTGCCACCGCGACATCGATGGTCCGCGATTGCAGGGCATTCAGCAGCTTTTCGGGAGCGGCTTCCTCGCCATCGAACTGGACGTCAGGAAATCGGGTCAGATACTCGGAGAAGGTCTGCTTCAGATTGCCTGCCATCAGTGACGAGCTGTATCCGACGGCGAGACGTCCTTGTTCACCATAGCTGACCGCTCGCGCGGTGGTTTGCAGATTGTCGATGTCGGTGATGATGCGTCGCGCGGACTCCAGAAAGACCTGGCCCATCTCGGTCGGCTCAGCTCCCCGCGTCGAACGCGTAAACAACTTGATGCCGAGTTTGTCCTCAAGTTGCGTAACCCGCAGGCTCAGCGTTGCCTGCTTCATGTTGAGCGCCGTGGCAGCACGGGAAAAGCTTCGGGTATCTGCGGTCAGAACGGCGTAGCGGAGTTGCCGAACCTCGATCGTCATGCTGCTATCGCTTCCCTGTCCATTATCTTTCGGATATTGAGGCGCAATTTGCCGTTGATCGCAATACAAATTCTGCCCGTCCAGCGAGGATCGTCTCCGTATTGGCGAGAGTGATTCTAAGTTCAGGAGAAATTTGAGGTTTTCTTGCAGCTACTGTTTGAGCTGTTTGAACATGAATGATAGCGGCGTCATTCCCATTGTCGTGCACACCGACTACCAAACGAAGCGATGGCCCAGCGCATCAAGGCGTTGCAGACGCTGTTCGTAGTCTGGCATGACCGTTTCGAGCATTCGCCAAAACTGCCGCGAATGATTGTGCTCCAACAAATGACACGCTTCATGTGTCAAAACATAGTCGATGAGCGAGACTGGAGCCATTACTAGCCTCCAGTTAAGTCTGATACGCCCCTTGGCATCACAGCTTCCCCAACGTTTCGATTGATCAACGACAGACACCGATCGAGCCTCACAGGCCAATGCTTGGCAGACAAAATCCATGCGTCGCGCAAAGTGGATACCAGCGTGCGCGATATACCATTGGCGAAGACCACTGCGCACCGCGCTTTTGGCGATCATGGGATCTTGAAGAGGCTGAACCGGGGCGATCAGGTTTGACCCGCGCGCGGTCACTCGGGTAACTACCGCGTTGGGGTCACTGACAACCTTTAGACGGTAAGGGCGGCCCAGATAATGGAAGGTCTCACCACTGACAAATTCCTTGGGTGATGCGACACCTGACAGTTCGGAATACATAGCTTTCTTGCGCAGAACCCAAGATGCCTTCTTCCGCACAAATTCAGAGACCTTGCTATCATCCAAATCGTCCGGAGCTAGCACTCGCACGCCATCAAATCCGACGGTTATGGCAACAGTCTTCCGTCGCGCAGTTCGTGACAGTGCGTACGAGATTTCTTCCCCGCCAAAATCGATGCGCTGAATTGCTCTGTCGCTCATTTTGCGAGCCGGGCTCGAGCGACATCCATGATCTTGGCAGTGGACGCCTCGATTGAAGCAAGGTCAGCGCCGGATTGCCTCAAACATTCTTTGATCTTGCGCCGCATCTGGCGTTTGACGTCTTCTTTCTGTTGCCAATCCACGACCTGCGTCATCGCTTCCAAATCGAGCGCGATGCCCGAAGCGATATCGCGTTTTGCCTCATCGTCGAGCCCGTCCCCGAAGGTGATAAGGGGAAGGATTGCGCCAGATGTGCCAGTCAACTCAACGGACCTCTGGTCGCTTCGCAAAGTCACGGTCCGCCCAGCCAACTCCTCCAATCGGGCAAGTTGGCTAGCGGCGCTCACGCGATCAATCCGACGCCGTGAAATGAGATCCTCTAAGTCTTCCCACAATGACTTGTAGGCAGTGGGGTTTTCATCACGATGGACATGGATTTCGTGTCGGATCGCATGTTCGATCCGCGCAGCTTTTGCGTCAGGCGAGCCGATCTCTTCAACGCTGTCACGGAATGCAGGGTCAAGTATGTCCAGCGGTTGAAGCAATTGTTCAACGCCATCAGACCGCAAGTGGCCCGCAATCAGTTCACCCACCTTTGCGCCGTACAACCTGGCGTCAAACCGCTCGTCGCTATACAATCGTCGTGCCGCTGCCCTAATGCGCGTGAGCCATTTCAGATCGGTAAGATAAGGCTCTTCCAACGCCTTTGGATCGGGCAAAACCATATCCATTGCTTCGGCAAACCGCTGAAAATCTAGCTCGAATTTTGCTCTCACATCTTCAAGGGCAAGTAACGCGATGCAGCCATCCTCATTGCTCCGGTCGATATTATCGAACAACCGGATTGCTGCCCGATGCCTGCTCTCCAGCAACTGGGCTTTTTCAGAAGCTGGGCGCATAGCCGAAAGGACGCCATCTTCTTCCGAAAACATTTCGAGGGCTTCAGAAATGCGGCGATTGTCGCCCCAATAATCGACGATCAGACCATGGCTCTTGTTTTCATAGGTCCGGTTGACGCGGGCGATGGCCTGCAACAGCGTGTGCTCGCGCAACGGGGCATCAAGGTACATGACCTGCTCAACCGGAGCGTCGAATCCGGTTAGAAGCATGTCACAGACGACCAGTATTTTGAGCGGATCGTCCTTACGCTTGAAGCGGGCAATCAATTTGTCCCGATCGCGCCGAGACAGATGATGCCTTTGGAGCTTGGCGCTATCATTGTTCGAGGCCGACATAATGACAGCGCATTCGGGCGCACCAAGCGCCCGCAGCGTCTCTACATAGCTGACAGCGACGTCGCGGCTGACCGTGACAATTTGCGCCTTAAAACCATTGGGTTCGATCGTGCTGCGATAATGCTGCAAAATGTCTTCGCAGATCGCTGAGACGCGGGCTTGTGCCCCAGCATATTTTTCCTGAAGCTTCGTGCCCTGCTTCAGCTTCTGGATTTCATCATCCTTGAGTTCAGGAAAGGCCTTTCGAATGTCCGCTTCCAGATCACGGCCATCGACCCGCATCCGGGCGTCGCGCATTTCATAGAAGATCGGCACCGTCGCACCATCCTTCACCGCCTGATCGATCAGGTAGCGATGGATGTAGTCACCAAAGACCTCGCGGGTGCTGCGGTCCTTCTTGTCAATGGGCGTACCGGTAAAAGCGATCAACGCAGCGTGGGGCAGTCCAGCACGCATCCTCGCGGCCAGCGCGCCGTACTGTGTGCGGTGCGCCTCATCGACCATGACGAAGATATTCTCAGCCTCGGAGATGACCGAAGTTCGCTTTGGTACTGCCGTATGAAATTTATGAACCGTAGTCAGAACGGTAGTGCCTGCGCCACCCGAAAGAAGCTCGCGCAAGTGCTGCCCACTTTCGGCCTGGACTGGGTTGGGGAAGCCGGAGCGCTGAAACTGGCCCGAAATCTGGCTGTCTAGCTCGGTTCGGTCCGTGACGATGACAAGCGTCGGGTTTTCCGTTTCTGGCAAACGCCTCAGCTTGATCGCCAGATAGACCATGGTGAGCGATTTGCCCGATCCCTGGGTATGATGAATCACCCCGCTGCGCCGTTCGGGCCGGGGAGCATTGCGAATGCGCTCAATAGTGCGGCCAACTGCCACGAATTGCTGATAACGTGCGATCTTCTTCAGCCGGCGGCCGTCCAGCGTTTCAAAAATCACATAGTTGCGGAGAAGGTCGATCAGATTGGCCGGAGCGAGCATCCCGGCAAGCAGGATGTCTTGTGGCGTAGGCGTTCGATTGATCCGGGATGCAAGACCGTCCGCTGTCATTGGCCATGGATCGCGCCAATCTGCCCAGTGACGTGGTGGCGTAGCGGTCGTGCCATAGCGGGCAACGTCGCGGGCAAGTGCAATCGAGATCTGCGCCATTTCGAACAGGCGCGGCGCGCCCAGGCCCGCAAACTCATCCCGGCCCTCATAGCGACGGAACTGGCGCTGTGCTTCGCCAATCGGATCGGCCAGCGCTGGGGACTTGCATTCGATGACGGCCAGAGGAATGCCGTTCACATAGATCACAATATCCGGAACGATTTCCTGCCTCGGCCCCTTGATGGCAACCTGCCGGGAGAACTCGAAAATGTTCGCGCCTACGTCATCGAAATCGAAATACCGAACGGTGCGATCTTGCCGCCGCCCTTTTTCATCCGTGTAGGGGAGCGTGGTGCCATAGGTCAGACGGATGTGTCCCTGCTCATTGGCGTCGATCAGGTCGATTGATGATATCCGCGTGAGCGCCGAGATGGCACGGCCCACACTTTCGCTGTCCAGCCAGGTGTTGAGCCGCCGTAACTGCTGCTCCAAACGTCCGACCAGTACGGCATCGGATCGCCCTTCGCGCAGAGAGGCGATATCAGTTGGCACCAGTTCCTTGTAGTCGAACAACACCCGCAGCAGGTCTGCCGCCGGGTTTTCGACCATTTCGATCTCAAGGCTGTCGCGAGCCTCGCTCATGCGACCGCGACTTCAGGTTGAGCAGCCACATTGGCAAAGCGCGCAACCATCGAAGCAGGCAGGCGCAACCGGCCCGAAAGCAGTTCCTGAGCCAACGCCGCGCGAACGTCATTCAACCTTGCAAGCTCGTCCTTCTCCCGCTCAATTCGCAGGTCAAAAGACGCACCCATCTCGGCGATCCGTCCCTGCTCTTCTAAAGGCGGCAACAGGATTTGCAGGCGCTTGAACGTGGGCATGTAGATATCGGGTAAGACGCTTCCCGCTACCAATCGCAACCACTCACGTTGCATATGCCGGAACACTTGCTGCAGGTATTCCGGTAGCAACTTTGGCCCGCAGACCCAGTTTGCGAAATGCTGACTGGTGCACATCTCCCGTTCCATGATCGCACAAAGGCCGACATTCGCTGTTCTTTGGAATACCACCGTGCGCGGGGGAAGCATTCGCGCAGAGGAGTTTTTCAACCCTTCAGTTCCAATTGTCTCCGCCGTATCGTTGATGGTCAACTTTCCCAGCGCATCAGCATCTTGGAGCGAAATCCAAGGGATATCGCCATTCCAGTAGTCTGGCTGCTTGCGGTCGGGGGTATGCCCGCTTTCCAGCTTGGCCACGCTGGTCAGGCGAACAAGTTTCCAGTCAGAAGGGATATGAGTAACATCCCCGGCAATCCGGCCCAGCACCCAGCGTTCAGGCAAAGGCTGCAAAGGTGCGGCGTCCCGCCGCATCCCACGCGTCAACAGATCGCGCATCACCGCGAACTTGGTCGAGGCAAGCGCCTTCAGCAGTTCGCGAGTTCGGCTGATGTCATTTTCGATTGATGACAACACGCTGGTAATCGCGTCTTGCTCGACGCCGTCGGGCAACCAGACAGGCAGTCGCAAAAAGTCTTTGGGACTTAGGCGAGCCCGATCGGTTGTTCCTAAACTCCAAGCATCTGCCCTGTGCCATAGCCGAGGATTCGATAGTAAGTTGGCAATAAAGTGAGCATTATTGCCGGGCTTTGAGGTGAATGCTGGATATTCTGATGTACAAAAAATGTCACCAAATCTGTTGTCCACCAGTGCGAATGTGCCCTTTGACGCCCACATTTTATTATAGATTATGTCCCCCGGCATCAGATGATACAATGCCGGTGCATTCAACGCTTGGCCTTTGAAATGCCCTTGGAGGCGGATACCCGCAGCATATAGCTTTACGCCAATGAGCGCGTATGTCTTGCCAGGGTCAACTGGTACGGTTCGCCTAACAAGTGTAAGCGCATCCCCGAGGCGAGTAGGTGGAAACTCGCTACCCGGCATAGCCCATCTCCTTTAGTAGAGCATTCATTCGGGCTTCCGCTTCATTGCGCGCAGTTTCTGCAGTCCAGAGCTTTTCCAGTTCAGCCTTCACATCAATCGGCGCTTCGGGCTCGAGCGTGTCGATGTAGCGCGAGATGTTGAGGTTGAAGTCGTTCTCCGCAACCTCGGCCATCGGCACGACGCGGCTGAACCGGTCGATCTCGGTCCAATTCCGAAATGTATCGACGATATGTTTGATGTTGTCCGGTCCAAGAACCGCCTTTTTGGGGCGCTCTTCAAATTCCTTCGAGGCATGGATGAACAGGATCTTGTCCTTGTGTTCGGGCGCTTTGTTGCGATTCAGGATCAGGATGATCGCCGGAATGCCTGTGCCAGCGAACAGATTTTCCGGCAGGCCGACAATCGCCTCAACCAGATCGTCCTCAAGCATAGCCTTGCGGATGCGGCCATCGCCGGACCCGCGAAACAGCACACCATGCGGCATTACGACACCGCACAAGCCATTGTGGTTCAGGGTGGCCAGCATATGCTGCACAAATGCGAAATCGCCGATATTCTTCGCCGGAATGCCATAGCGGAAGCGATTGAAGCTGAGCTTCTCACTATCGCTGGCGGCTTCCGTTGCGCCCCACTTGTCAAGGCTGAACGGCGGGTTGGCGATCACCCGATCATAAAGGATCAGATTGCCTTCATGGTCGAGCAGGCGTGGATTGCGGATCGTGTCACCCTTCTCAATCCGGGCATCGCGCAAGCCGTGCAGCAGCAGGTTCATTTTGGCGATGGCCCAGGTGCCTAGGTTCCGCTCCTGCCCGTGCAGGGTGACGTTGATCGGCTCCCCCAGGCGCTTGCCTTCCTTGGCTCCGATATACTCGGCTGACTGGATCAACATGCCGCCCGAACCACAGGTCGGGTCTGAAATACGCATGCCGGGGGCCGGATCGAGCAATTGCACAATCAGGTTCACCACCTGATGGGGGGTATAGAATTCTCCGCCTTTCTTGCCCGCGTCGTCGGCGAAATGCTCGATCAGATATTCATAGGCGCGGCCAAGCATGTCCGGCTCGGACAGCGAAGCATTGGACAGGTCAATCCGGGTGAAGTGATCGATCAGCCCGGCCAGCACGACTTCCCGGTTCTTGGGGTCACCAAGACGGGATTCGCTGTTGAAATCGATATTGACCAGCACGCCCTCGATGGCGGGGTTTTGATCCTCCAGCGCTTCGCACGCCTTGTTGAGAGCGCTTCCAATGTCCGTCGTCGCCTTCCGGATTTCGGCCCAGCGAGCGCGTTCAGGCACGAAGAATTCGTGCTCATCCGGATCATTATAGGCGATGTCAGCCGACAACCCTTCGCGAATGCGTTCCTGCGCCTCTTCCTCGAACCGGTCTGACAGGCGCTTGAGGAACATGAAGCCGAAAATGTAGCCCTTGTAATCCGAGCTATCGATGGAACCGCGAAGAATGTCGGCGGCTTGCCATAGATGGTTGTTCAGCGCGTCACGTGTCAGTTTTTGCATGTCTTCCCTCTCAATTCATAGACCCGAACAGGCGCTGCATAATCAGCTGCCTTGCCAGGTTGCGCCGGATTTCGGCGGCGTTGATGGCTGTGTGATATGCTTCGCGCGCTTCGACCACCAAGGCTGCGATTAGCCGCTGCTCGGCGATGGGAGGCAGTTGAAGTTCCAGTTTCGCCAGATCTTTGGCTGAAAGGGACAGCAATGTCGTAGAGCCCCGGCGCAGCAGTTCAATTTTGGGGCGGTATGCCTCACTGGAAAGCACTGCATAAAGGGCGGCAGGCTCAACATCGCCATGCGAACGGATGACGATGACATTGCCACTGGCAATTGCCCCATCCGTTTCGCGCCCGACGAGCCCGAACTTCAAAGCGGTGCCACGTCCCGTGACCAGAACATCGCCATCCCGCACGCGATATGCATCTGCCTTTTCAGGGCGTGCGAAGCCAACCGTATCCAATGCAGCGATCGCTGCGACAGCGTCGTCCCCAATATCGCGGACACCAATCATGGGCAGCTTTTCGCCATCCCGCTCAAGGGTGTCCTCACGGGACACACCGATGCCCGTGAAGACATCTGCCACATCTGCGAGGCGGATGACTGAAAGCTGGTCCGGATTTTGAGCGGGCGTCTTCATCATGAGAAGGCTATGAACGATTTTATGGCGTATGGCAATACGAAATAGAAACGTAGCCTACTACGGTAACATTATCTTAGACTAAACCTTGACTATGTGCGAATCGGGGCCCATATGGGGGTGGTCCGGGCAGTTCCGGACGGCGGCCAAGGCCAGCAAGGAGAAAAATATGGGTTCACGCGCAGAGTCCAGCGGACTCACACTGACGGCGCAGGATGCCGCCCTGATCCGGGGAATGATCGAGCGTGGTGATCGGCACCATGACATCGCAGCATTTTTCGGAGTCAACCAGGGACGGGTCGCCGAGGTCAAGGACGGGAAGCGGTTCGCCGAAATCGCGTCTGCAGACCATGAAGAATTGCCGCCAAAGGGGCCGTATCTGACCCCGAAGACGGCATGGTTGGAAAATCAGCTGCGCTAACAGCCGATTTTCCTAGGGGCCGGAGCCCCGCCAGCGATGTGCTTAGACAACTCATCACTAGCGAGCCCCTCCTTATCCGTCAACGGCCCAGCGCTCCGGCTGGGCCGCCATTAGGCCCAAGGAGGGCCAATACATGTTCGAAATCTTCAAAGCCACCAGCGGCGGCTTCTTCTGGCGCCTCAAGGCAGCTAACGGCGAAACGCTCTGCCACTCCGAGGTTTATACCGCCAAGCAATCTGCCCAGAACGGCATCGCCGCCGTCAAGCAGGTCGCGCCTGGTGCTCCGGTCTACGACCGGACCTGAGGCTGGCCATTGATTGAAGAGCGCCCTCGCAGCCTTGGCAGCGGGGGCGTTTCTTTGCGTCGACAACATTTGTTCGGTGTATTTGGTATGTGAGGGGGAAAGCATTCCCCTGCTGCTGAGCCCACTGGTCTCATCAGACCCCTTCGTGCGGGACTGCTGCCCCGCAACGCCCCGCGAGAGGAAGAGAACGGGGTGGCCCCGTGACGGGCTGAGAGCGGCGAGAGAGGCTCGCTGCGGGTCCGTCGCGGAGACCTGCCATGGCGCAACGACATGTTGCCCGCTCAAACCCTGAGCGAATCAATCTTTACCAGCAAATCACAGACCGCATCATCGCCGATCTCGAAGCCGGGCGCGTCCCATGGGTTCAGCCCTGGGGAACGGCCAATGCCGGCATCGGCATGCCGCACAATGCTGTCAGTTCCCGTCGATACAGTGGCATCAATGTGCTTACCCTCTGGCATGCCGTCGTCTCCCGAGGCTTCTCAAACCATGCGTTCCTGACGTTCCGGCAGGCTGCGGCCTTGGGGGGCTCGGTGCGTCGCGGCGAACGCGGGGTCGGTATCATCTACACCCGCCGCTTTGTGCCCAGCAGCGAACGTCGCCGAGCGGATACCGAAGGCACCGCAAACAGCGGCGGGATTCCATTCCTCAAGCATTTCACGGTGTTCTCGGTCGACCAGTGTGACGACCTGCCCGAACATATCTGTCTCCCACCGCCGCCCATCCCGGATGGCCTGATCCTGCCACACGCCGAGGAACTGATCACGGCTACGGGCGCCGACTTCCGGATCGGTGGCCCGTCCGCCTTTTACAGCCCGGCGCATGACTATGTCTCCGTGCCGCGGCCCGACGATTTCCATGAGCCGATCAACTGGCATCGCACGGCTTTTCACGAACTGGGCCATTATGCCGCGTGCCGGATTATGCCGCATGGCCTATCGGAACGC
>TARA_R110000782_G_scaffold68542_2_pt1 | contig 71038 bp, 77 predicted proteins | sample TARA_R110000782 | Tara Oceans TARA_R110000782 (sample SAMEA4397859) | marine metagenome | biome: Polar Biome; feature: [SRF] surface water layer (ENVO:00010504); material: water (ENVO:00002006), including particulate matter (ENVO:01000060) such as... | depth 5 m | reverse complement strand
GCGCGTGCGGTAGCGGATGATCGGCATCGCCTCCTTGGTGAGCGAGGTGAACACAAGCTCGCCCTCCTCGCCATCCGGAAGCACGTCGCCCGTCTCCGGGTCGATCACCTCGGGGTAGAAATGATCCTCCCAGATCGTAAGCCCGTCCTTCGTCTCCACGCACTCCTGCGCCACGCCCGGGCCCATCACCTCGGAGAGGCCGTAGATGTCGACGGCATCGATCGCGAACGCGCTCTCGATCTCGGCGCGCATCGCCTCGGTCCACGGCTCGGCGCCGAAGATGCCCGTCTTCAGCGAGCTTCTCGCCGGGTCGATACCCTGCCGGCGGAACTCGTCGAGGATCGCCAGCATGTAGCTCGGCGTCACCATGATGATCTCAGGGCTGAAGTCGGTGATCAGCTGCACCTGCTTCTCGGTCTGCCCGCCCGACATCGGGATCACCGTGCAGCCCAGCGCCTCAGCCCCGTAGTGCGCGCCAAGCCCGCCGGTGAAGAGGCCATAGCCGTAAGCGACATGCACCTTCATCCCCGGCCGCCCACCCGCCGCATGGATCGAGCGCGCGACGAGGCCCGACCATGTCGCGATGTCCGCCTTGGTGTAGCCGACCACCGTCGCCTTTCCCGTCGTCCCCGACGAGGCGTGGATGCGCGAGAGCTTCTCCTGCGGCACCGCGAAGAAGCCGAACGGATACGCATCGCGCAAATCCGCCTTCGTCGTGAACGGGAACTTCGCGAGATCACTCAGCGACTTCAGGTCGTCAGGATGCACGCCCGCCGCGTCGAACTTCGCCCGGTATGCAGGGTTCCCCGCATACGCATGGGCAAGGCTCGCGCGCAGGCGCTCCAACTGCAACGCCGATATCTCGTCCCGGCTCGCCGTCTCAATCGGATTAAGGCCGATTCCGCTCACTGATGGATAACCTGCACAGTCGTGAACTCGGCAAGGCCGAGCGCACCGAATTCGACGCCGATGCCCGATTGCTTCACCCCGCCGAAGGGCGCGTCCGGACGGACCATGCTGTGGTTGTTGATCCACGCACTGCCGCATTCGAGCCGGCTCGCAAGCGCGGCCGCCTTCTCCATGTCGCCCGACCACACCGAACCGCCGAGACCGCTCGGGTTGTCGTTCGCGCGCACCAATACATCCTCGACGTCGCTATAGCGGATCACCGGCAGCGCCGGACCGAACTGTTCCTCGTCGACGATGGCCATGCCGTCCTTCGCCTCGGCGAGGATCGTCACCGGATAGAACAGGCCTTCGCCTTCCATCGGTGCGCCGCCGCACAGCGCCTGCGCGCCATCCGCGATCGCCGCATCAACGAGCGAGCGCACACGATCGAACTGCATCCGGTTCTGCACCGTGCCGAGCACGCTGTCCGCATTTCGCCCGTCGCCGACCTTCACGTTCGCTGCATAGGCGACGAGCCGCTTGCACACCTCATCGTAGATCGAATCGTGCACGTACAGCCGCTTGATCGCCGCGCAGGTTTGGCCGTTGTTGATGAACGCGCCCCAGAACAGTTTCTCGGTCGCCGCATCGAGATCGGTATCGGGCAGCACGATCGCCGCGTCGTTGCCGCCGAGCTCCAGCGTCAACCGCTTCAGCGTATCCGCCGCGCTCGCCATCACGCGCTTGCCCGTCCGCGTGGATCCGGTGAACACGATCTTGTCGATCCCGGGGTGTACGGACATCGCCTGCCCGATCTCGTCCTCACCCGCCACCGCATTCAGCACGCCCGGCGGCAGCGCCGCCTGCAGCAGCTCGGCGAGCCGCAGCGTTGCGATCGGCGTGTAGGGCGAAGGCTTCAGCACCACGGTGTTGCCCGCGCGGATCGCCGGCATGATATGCCAGATCGCGATCATCACCGGAAAATTCCACGGCGTGATCGAACCGACAACGCCGATCGGCTTCCGATGCAGCGTCACCTTGCCGGCATCATCGTCCTGGATCGTTTCCACGGGCAGGTCGAGGCCGGCGGTGTACCGCGTCCATGCCGCCGCGCCGCCGATCTCCCACTGCGAGCCCATGCCGCCAAGCGGCTTGCCCTGCTCCAGCGTCACGAGTTCGGCAATCTCCGCCGCGTTTGCCTCGATGATGTCCGCCATCGCGTTCACCGCCGCCTTGCGCTCTGCATCCGGCGTTGCTGCCCAGCCCGGGAAGGCGCGCCGCGCCGCCGCGACCGCCGCATCCAGATCGGCCGCCGTCGCTGCGGGACACCGCGCAAACACCGACCCATCCGCCGGGTTGATCACGTCAAAATGACGGCTGGCCTCAATAGACCGACCATCAATCACGAAATTATAGCTTTGAGGCATTCAAACGTTCCCGGAGCATTGGATACGGATGCGCGCGTCCACGATCGGCGCCTTGCAGCGGCGCCGTTCAGGAACTCGAACATTAACCCGTATATCTTCGAGTTAATTTTTCATTTGTCTAATGCGTCGCGACTTGAAACTGTGCCTCGCCACATGCACTTGATATAATAATTCAGGAAAAATATGATGTTATGCGCGCCCTGCCCGCCGTGCACTCATCCCCGTCCCTCATTCGCATGTAAATCGAATTTCTTCGACTATTGATGAAAACAGGGGGGTTGTCAACAGGCCGAAAACGATGGAAACGGGGCAGATGATCACCAACGTGAAAAGCAGGCCGCCCGCGCGAAAGGCGACACAGGCGCGCGGCCGGGTCCGGCGCGCCGAACTCCTCGAAGCGGCACGCGCCATGCTCGATACGCAGAACATTGATCAGATCGGTATGATCGCGGTTGCCGAGGTCGCAGGCATCCCGGCCTCATCGGCCTATCATTTCTTCCCCGAGATCGGCGATCTCTGGAAAGAGCTGGTGCGCACGATTGCCATTGTGCAGGCCGCCGAAGACCTGATGCTTCCCGAGGTCGACGAGTGGGAAACGCTCATCGAACTGTCGCTTGTGCATCACCAGAAAGCCTTCAACAGCAACCGCGCAGCGCGCCAGCTGATGCTCGGGCCTCACACCCCGCCGGAAATCAAGAACGCGGGCTGCAAGGAAGATTTTCGGTTTGGCACCGCGCTCTGGACGGCGGTGCGCCGGCAGTTTGTTCTCCCCGGCCTCGCCGATTCACGCGAGCTGTTCTTCAAGGCGCTGCTGATTTCCGACGTGTTCTTCTCCCTCTCGGTCGCTGATCGCGATTACGTCACCGACGAAGCGGTCGCCGAAGCGAAGCTCGCGATGACCTCGTACCTGCGCGCCTACCTGCCGACCCGGCTTGCGCGCGCGGGGGAAACCGACGCAGCCGCCTAGGCAGGCATCCCGCTCACCGGAACGGGCGTCGCCTTCATCTGCTCCATCGAGAAGGTGGAGCTGACGTCCGACAGCCCGGGCACCTCGCTGATCAGCCGCTGATAGACGCCGTCGTAGTGCTGGATATCGCGCACCAGCATCTTCAGCAGATAATCGACATCGCCGCTCATCCGGTGGCATTCCACGATCTCGGGGATCGCGCGGATCGCCGCGGCGAACCGTTCGAGCCACGCCTTGTCGTGTGCCGAGATGCGGATCGACACGAACACCGTCATCGAAAGGCCCAGCGCGGGCGCGTTCACCACGGCGACGCGGCGCTCGATGATTCCGGCCTCCTCCATCTGCCGGATGCGGCGCCAGCACGGATTCGCCGACAGCGCGACCCGCTCCCCGATCTCCTGGATCGAGAGCGTTGCGTCGCGTTGCAGGATTTCAAGGATCGCCCTGTCTTTGGAATCGAGTTTCATAGCTTCAGGATATCCGAGTTTTTTGTTCCAAAAAACCTCTAGCCCGCACAGGCCCGGCGTTGAACCATTTTCTATAAGCGCTGCAATGTTTTCTTTTTTGCATTGTCTACTTTTTCACTTGAATATATTCTCTACTGATTAAGTGGAGATATTGAATGGAGTACATCACCGTTATCCGGGCCACCACATGACCGGAGCCACACCCCCGCCCGTCACGTCGACTGAGGAGGCTCTACAAACCATCCGCGAAGCGCTCGGGCGCCTTCGCTACGGCACGATCACGCTCACCGTTCACGATGCGCGGATCGTCCAGCTCGATATCACCGAGAAGCGCCGCTTCCCGGCCTAAACCGTATCCACCCACCAGGTACCGACCGGACCACCGGAGGCGCCGCGATCCATCACACAGGGAGTTCTTGAAATGATCGCGCGTCTTCTGTTTACAGCTGTGGCGGCCACGCCGTGGCTCGTCCATGCCGCACCAGCCTTTGCCGAAGAGTCTGCCGATGCCTATGAGGCACCCGGCGACGCCATCGTCGTCACCGCCCGCCGACGCGCGGAAAACCTGCAGGACATTCCGGTCGCGGTCGCCGTGGTCGGCGGGGAAGCGCTCGACGCGCAGGGCACCTACAACATCAGCAAGCTGACACAGCTACAGCCGACGCTGCAGTTCTTCTCCACCAATCCGCGCAACACGTTCATCAATATCCGCGGGATCGGCGCACCGTTCGGCCTCACCAACGACGGCTTCGAGCAGGGCGTCGGCGTCTACATCGATCAGGTCTATTACAACCGCATCGCCTCGGCGACGCTGGACTTTGTCGACGTCGAGCAGATCGAAGTGCTGCGCGGTCCGCAGGGGACGCTCTACGGCAAGAACACCACAGCCGGCGCGATCAACATCACCACGCGCGCGCCGAGCTTCGAATTCGAAGGCAAGGCGGAAGTCTCGCTCGGCAATTACAATTTCAAGCAGGCCAAGGCGTCGGTCTCTGGCCCGCTCACCGAAAACCTCGCCGCGCGGCTCAGCCTGTCGAGCACCGATCGTCGCGGTACGATCTACAACGTCGCAACCGACACGTGGATCAACGCGCAGGACAATATCGGTATCCGCGGCGCACTGCTTTGGGAGCCGAGCGACGATCTCAGCATTACCTTCGCCGGTGATTTCAATCTCCAGGACCCGATCTGCTGCGGTCAACTCTACGCGCGTGTCGGCACCACGCAGCGCGCGCTCAATCGCCAGTATGCAGCGCTCACCGCGCTGTTCCCCGGCTATCAGGTGCCGAGCACGAATCCCTTCGACCGCCTGACCGATCTCGATGCCGACCTCGCTGCCCGCAATGAACTTGGCGGATTGTCGCTGCGTGCCGAGTGGGATCTCGGCGCGGGCACGCTCACCTCGGTCACGGCGTGGCGCTATTGGCACTGGGGGCCGAAGAACGATCGCGATTTCACGGGTCTGCCTGTCTACACGAAGGTGAACAACCCGACGGTGCAGAACCAGTATACGCAGGAACTGCGCTACGCCCATGAAGCGCAAAAGCTGGATTTCGTCCTCGGCGCCTTCGCCTTCTATCAGGAGATCCGCACCAGCGGCATTCAGGAGACGGGCCCAGCGGCGAGCGCCTGGCTGCTCAATCCCACGAGTGCATTGTCGCGCACCCCGGCTGTCCTGAACGGCATCGTCGCGGAAAACGATATCCGCCTCGACAATCTCAGCCTCGCCGCGTTCGGCAAGGTAAACTGGCACGTCACCGATGCGCTCACGATCTCGCCGGGCGTCCGCATCAACTACGACAAGAAGGAAGGCCTCTACGATTCCGTCGTGATCGGCACCGCCTCCGATGGCACGCGCCAGCGCATCACCAACGATCCGACGCATCCCTATTACACCGATCCGTGGACGGCGGCGCAGCGCGGGACGCAGGCATCACAGTTCTTCGAGCCGAACTTCAGCGACTGGAATCTCTCCTACGACCTGAACATCGCCTACAAGGTCACCGACGACATCCTCGCCTACGCCACCTATGCGCGCTCGTTCAAAACAGGCGGTATCAACCTGAACGGCGTTCCCAACCGGTCCGATGGAACACCGGCACTCGAGGTCGCACAGATCAAGCCTGAAAAGGTCGATCATTTCGAAATCGGGCTGAAAACGCAGTTCTGGGACCGCGCAGCGACGCTTAACGTCACAGGCTTCTGGACAGAGATCAAGGACTTCCAGGCCAGCGTCATCAGTAACGTCAGCGGCAGCAACGTGCTGCGCGGCTACCTTGCGAATGCCGACAAGGTGCGCGTGCGCGGCATCGAGGCGGATTTCTCGGTCCGGCCGTCGGAACGCTTCAACGCCTATGTCAGCGGTGCGTTTACGGATCACGAATTCAAGAAGTTCGTCGATGCGCCCTGCCCCCCGGAACTGGCCGGCGGCACCACGGCCGCGCCCGGCCAGACACCGAGCGCGCCCGGCACACCCGGCGGCATCAGCCCCCCGAACTGCGACGTCTCCGGCCAATGGCTGCCCGGCGTATCGAAATGGGCATTCTCGTGGGGTGCGGAATACAATGTTCCGGCAACCATCCTCGGCCGAGAGGGCGACGCCTATCTTGGATACGATGCCAGTTACCGCTCGAAGTTCTCATCGAACGCCTCGCGGTCGATCTACACGGACATCAGCGGCTATTCGCTGCACAACGTCCGCGCGGGTTTCCGCACCGAGAGCTTCGATATCTTCGGCTGGATACGCAACGCCTTCGATCAGAACTATTTCGAATCGCTGGCGGTCACACCCGGCAACACCGGCCTCATTTCCGCGCAGCTCGGCGATCCGCAAACCTGGGGCGGCACGATCAAGTTTACGTTCTGAACGCAGTTTGACCCTGCGGGCGGCTCGTCCGGCTTGATGCCGGGCGGGCCGCTTACTTTACTGCTCGATCACCTTGAAGCGCGTCAGCTCCTGCGCCGGCTCCGCCCAATCCGGTTTCAGCGCTGCCGCCTGCCGATAATCATCGTAGGCCTCGCGCACCCGGCCGAGCTTTTCGTGTGCGACGCCGCGCGCATAGAGTGCGATCTCGGGCCGGTTCGGCGTCAGCGCGATGCCCCGCGACAGCAGATCGACCGCGACCGTCTCGCTGCCGCCGCGGTGCAGCACCGCGATCCCCTTGTTCACATAGGCTTCCGCAAGATCGTCATCGATGCCGAGCGCCGTGTCGTAGTCGGCAATCGCATTCGCATAGTCACGGCCCTGCATGAACAGGATGCCGCGGTTCACATGCGTCGCCGCCCGCTCAGAGCTGGAGAGCTTGTCGAACTTCAGCGCAAAGTCGCAGTCCGCGAACGCCGCGCGCCCGCTCCGATTGAACTCGGCCGCCTCGTAGCATTTGCGGGCATAGCCGTCGCCGAGGATCGTCACAGCCGCGTCAGCGGCCCCGGCGGCGGGAAGCACGGCCAAAACGGCCGCGAACCAAAGTCTCTTCGTCATGGCACCACCTCCCTGTCAGGGAAACGATGCGGCGCAGTCTACACCCGAAAAGCCTTCGATCCTAGGCGATGATGTCGGGCAGCAGCTGATCCCGCAGACTCTCGATTTCATCCTTCAGCCGCAGCTTGCGCTTCTTCATGCGGGCGAGCTGGAGCTGGTCGCTGCCCGGCAAGACGCGGATGGCATCGATGGCAGCATCAAGATCTCGGTGTTCCTCGAGCAGCGACTCGAGGCGATCCCTCACATCGCTTTCATCCACGTTGGCTGCACTCCGGTCGCCGGTTCGCGAGTCGTCTGATCATCCCGCCACCATAAGCGCGCGTGCGAAGGCTGCGAGTCGTTTTGATGCACGAGCGGCATATCGCACAGATTCTGGGGGACGAACCAACCCTGTCTCACCACAGATTGTGGTAAATACGCGTTTCATCTCTTCCCCGCTGACAAGCGTTTCGAAATATGTTCCACTCGCTCATCCTGATGCACTTCAGAGCAAAGGAGATCGGACTATGGTCGACGCACACCTGGCTGCGCTTTCGGAAAAACACGCAAACCTTGAAAGCCAGATTGATCAGGAAGTCCACCGACCGTTGCCCGACGAAACCCTTATCGCACAATGGAAAAAAGAAAAGCTGAGGCTCAAGGAAGTCATCACCGGCATCCGCTGACGCGGTTCAACGCTGTTCGAGCGCGGGCGCGTTGTCGTCCGCGCCCGGAAAGCGGCCGCCGTCGATGCCCGCCGCCATCATCGCGCGCGCGCCGCGCATGAGCCGCTCAAGTTCGGGCCGGTAGGGCGCATCCTTCGGGCTGCGCGCATAAAGGTCTTGCCACACTTTGAGCGCCTCGTCCGGCTCGCCTGCCTGCAACCAGGCGAGGCCGAGGAAGTAAGGCGGACCAGGGTGGTCGGGAGCAATCGCCGACGCCCGTCCGAACGCAAGCCGCGCCGCCGGTGTGATGAAGCCGTCGGCATGGCGCGTCAGGGCGTTACCGAGCCCGACCCACAGGTCCGGCACATCGGGCATCGCCTTCGCCGCGAGGCTGAGGCCTTCGATCGCTTGCTGCGTCTTGCCCTGATGGCTGAGGATATCGGCGAACATCAGCCATGCGCCGACATCGCCCGTATTCTGCAGAAGCCGCCGGCGTGCGGCTTCGAGCTGCGGCGCGGAGTCGGCATCAATCGCGCGCGGCGGTGCGGGTTTGCTCGGCAGCGCCGGATTGCTCGTCAGCAGATAACCCGCCAGCCCCGCGGCGAGTGCGAAGCCCACCGGCAGCAGCGGCATCTTCATCCGCCACAACACCGCGCCCGTCAGCAGCGTCAGCACGGCGATGGCGATCCAGCCGCTCATGCGCCTTTCCTCCGGTAGAGCCGCCAAACGGCGACAGCGCCGATCGCAAGGAACAGCAGCGGCGCCGCCCAAAGCACGAGATTGGCGCCCGTCTTCGGCGGGTCGAAGGTCACGTAGTCGCCGTAGCGGCTGACGAGGTAGGATTTCACCTGATCGGGCGTCTCGCCCGCGGCAATCCGCTCGCGCACCACCGCGCGCATGTCCGCCGCCATGTCGGCATCGCTGTCGGCGATCGATTGGTGCTGGCAGACGAGGCAGCGCAGCTCATGCATCAGCGCGCGCGCCTCGGCCTCCTGCGCGGGCGGCAGCGCCGGCGCATCTGCGGCGGCCGTGAGCGCCAGAAAGGCGATCGGCAGCAGCACCTTCATGAGCCCTTCGCCTCCGCAATATCCTTCAGGATTTCGGTCACCTGCTCGGGCCGGATCTGGCCGATGTATTGCTTGCGGATGATACCCTTGCCGTCGATCAGGAACGTCTCGGGCAGGCCCGACGCGCCGAGGTTCAGCACCGCCTTGCTGTTCGGGTCCATGCCGATGCGGCGGAACGGGTCGCCGTGGTCCTTCAGGAACGCCGTGATGTTCTCCGGCGTGTCGCGCACCGCGATGCCGTGGATCACCACGCCCTTGTCGGCGAGCGCCTTCAGCTGCGGCGCCTCCACGCGGCACGGCGCGCACCAGCTCGCGAACAGGTTCACCAGCGTCACCGTACCCTGGCGAAGGTCGCCGTCGTTGAGGCCGGGGTGCAGTTCGTCCATGCCGACGAGGTCCATCGCGGGCACAGCCTTGCCGACCATCTTCGATACGATCACGCGCTGCTGCGGTTCGCCCATGCGGTAAACGGCAAGCGCCACGAAGCCGAGGAACATGAGCAGGGGCACGATCAGCGCAATGCGTCTTGCGGTCATTCCGTCTCCTCCCTCCGCCTGCGGCCCTGCATCATTGCGATGAGCCCGCCGAATGCGGCCATCATGCCGCCGATCCAGATCAGCGCGATCATCGGCTGCCACACCAGCCGCACCTGCCAGCGCCCGCTGCCGTCGCCGGGCCCGAGCACTGCGTAAAGGTTTCCGGTGAGGCGCGGCCAGATGTCGGTTTCCGTCGTCTCGTTGCCGGGGCTCACGAACGTGCGCCGTTCGGGCGCAAGCACCGTAGTCGCGCCCGGTCCGGTCACGCTCAGCATGGCACGAATCGCCGTGTAGTTCGGCCCCGCCGCGGGCGTGATATCATCGACCTGCGCCGTATATGGCCCCGCGCTCAGCCGTCCGCCCGGTGCGAGGTTCGCCAGCGTCTCGATCGTCCCCGCGCCGCTCACCGCGATGCCGAGCGTCGTGACGGCGATGCCGAGGTGCGCGAGCGCCGTACCCCACACGCTCGCCGGGATACGCCGGATGCGTTTCAGCTTGCGGCCCCGGAAGATCATGATGCTCGCCGCCGCGAGCCACGCCGAAAGCGCGACACCCGCCAGCGCGAGCGGGCTCCGCATCCCGAGCGCCAGCGCAACCCCGATCGCCGCGACACCGAGCACCAGCGCCGGAACGAGTCGTCGCCCGAGCCCCGCCCAGTCCATCGCCCGCCAGCGCATCAGCGGCCCCGCCGCCATCAGCGCGACGAGCGGCAGCAGCAGCGGCAGCAGTGCGGTCTGGAAATACGGCGGTCCGACCGAAACCTGCTCGCCCGTCGCGGCTTCAAGCAGCAGCGGATAGAGCGTGCCGAGGAACACGACGCCGAGCACCGCCGACAGGATCAGATTGTTGACGACAAGGCTGCCCTCGCGGCTCACCGGTCGGAACGGCGCGCCCGCCGTGACGGTGCCTGCACGCAGCGCATAGAGCGTCAGCGCACCGCCCACGTAGATCGCCAGCAGGATCAGCAGGAACACGCCCCGCTCCGGATCGACCGCGAACGCGTGCACCGACGTGAGGAGCCCCGAGCGCACGATGAACGTGCCGACCATGCTGAGCGAGAAGGCGACCACCGCGAGCAGCAGCGTCCAGTTCTTGAGCGCGCCGCGCGCCGCGAGCACGCCCACCGAATGGAACAGCGCCGTCGCCGCGAGCCACGGCATCAGCGAAGCGTTCTCCACCGGGTCCCAGAACCACCATCCGCCCCAGCCGAGTTCGTAATAGGCCCAGAAGCTGCCGAGCGTGATGCCTGCGGTCAGGAAGCTCCACGCGCCGAGCACCCACGGCTTCACCGCGCGCGCCCATTCCGGCGTCACCCGGTTCAGCACCAGCGCCGCGACCGCGAAGGAGAACGTCACCGAAAGCCCGACATAGCCGATGTAGAGAAGTGGCGGGTGGAACGCGAGGCCGGGGTCTTGCAGCAGCGGGTTCAACCCGGAGCCTTCGACGGGCGCAGGCACGATGCGCGCGAACGGGTTCGAGGCGATCAGCAGATAGGCGTAAAAGCCGAGCGCGATGAAGCCCTGCGCCGACAGCATCACCGTGCGGAAGCGTTCGCCGAGCCCTTTCGCGCGGATCGCGGCAAGCGCGCCGAACACGGCAAGCACCGCGACCCACAGCAGCATCGAGCCTTCGTGGTTCGCCCACACGCCGGTCCATTTGTAGAGTTCGGGCTTCGCGGTGTGGCTGTTGCCTGCGACAAGCGCGACCGAGAAATCGGAGTTCACGAACGCCCACGTCAGCGCCGCGAAGGCAACCGCGCAGAGCACGCCCTGCAGCAGCGCGGCGGGCACGGCGATGCGCCCGCCATCGGCGCGGAATCCCGCCAGGGCCTGCGCGAGCGCAAGGCCTGCGGCCAGCCACAAGGCTGCATGACCGATCTCGGGAATCACTGTTGGCGCCGCCCCGGAATTCTCATTGCCAGCGCCTTAGCACCGGCGCGCGCGCAATGCAGCCCGCTTGCGCGCTTTCGTCACGCCTGCGGCGGCGGGAAGCCCTTATGCGTAGAAAATCACGCCGTCGTGAATGCAGATTTTCGTGGGGAGCGCGGTAACGGTATCGCCGTCCGCCTGCACCGGAACATTCGCATCACTCGATGCGCTCAGCGTGCCGAACGGCTGCGCCACGATGCCCGGCAGGCGGTCCACCGGCTTGCCGCGCAGCAGCGCCCACATGAACCGCGCATAGTCCCGCCGCCGCGCGCGGGTCAGCGCGACGAGGTGCAGCGTCTCGTCGTTGATCGAGGCGCCGCGTGCGAAGCTCCACGGCCCCGCGAAAAAGCGCCCCTTGGCGACGTAGAACGCCTCGCAGGCGATCCGCCGCCCGTCGACATCGAGCGTCATCCGCGGCCGCGGCCAATGCCACAGCACGCTGAGGAACGCCGCGCCGTAAGCGGCCCGCCCGATCCAGCGCTTCAGCCGCGACGACACGCCCGCCACCGCATAGCTGTCCGGCCCCGCGCTCGCGCAGACGAGGAACAGCTGCTCGCCCACACGGCCCGCGAAGCCCCTGCGTCTGCGATCGGCGCACGATACGCGCTCGACGAACGCGTCGGGATCGATCGGGTATTCCGCCTCGCGCGCCAGCAGGTTTACCGTACCGGCGGGATAGGCGCACACGGGCACGTTCGCCTTTGCCTGCCGCAGCGCCGAAACCACATGCCGCAGCGTACCGTCGCCGCCGACGACACACACAAGGCTGAGATCGTCGGCAAGCGCGATCGCAGTCCCGGGCGCGCTATGCCCATAGGCGAGCGCATGGCTGCGTTTCCGAAATGCCGTTTCGAGCGCAAGGAACCGCTGCGGCGAGAAACCGCCCGAAACCGGGTTCGAAATGATCTGGACTGTCATCGCCGCCGGAAGCCATTGCCGAGGGGCGGAACGATGCAGCGGCAAGGTGAAGAAAAGTCTAAGGCGCGGGTTTTTCAGGCCGCGCCTTCGCCGCCGCCTCGGCCCTCTCCACCGCTTTCGCCACCTCGGGCGGCATGTAGTTCTCGTCGTGCTTGGCGAGCAGCGTTTCGGCCTTGAACGTCCCGTCCGCGTCGAAGCGGCCGTCGGCGATCATGCCCTGCCCTTCGCGGAACAGGTCCGGCACGATGCCTGTGTAGTCCACCGGCACCGATTCAAGCCGGTCTGTAACGCGGAAATGGATGGTGAGCCCATCGGCACTGCGCGTCAGCGAGCCTTTCTCGACCAGCCCGCCGAGCCGGATTGCCTGCCCCGGCGCCACGCCCTTCGCCACCACGTCGGCAGGCGCATAAAAATACGCCGCCTGATCCTGCAGCGCGGGCAGCGCGAGCGCCGCCGCGATGCCGAGCGCCGCCACTGCCGCCCCCGCGAGCGCGAGCCGTTGGTGTTTGGGTTTCATCGCCGCTCTCCCCGCAGCGCGTCCGCCGCCTTTTCGGCGCGGCGCATTGAAAGCCAGCTCCATGCGAGCACGCCGCCGATGCCGATGCCGCCCGCCGCATAGGCCGCGATCACGAAGGGCAGTGCGTTCATGCCGCGTCTCCCGCAAGCCGCGCGCGCCGCGCAGCGATGCGCTGCTCGGCAATGATCGCGCGCATCCGCATCAGCACCGCGGCCGCCATCAGCAGGCCGAGGCCCACCGCGCTCGTCAGCAGCGGATAGAGCATATCGGGGTGAATGCTGGAGCCCCGGAGCGTGATCGAGGCGGATTGGTGCAGCGTGTTCCACCATTCCACCGAGAATTTGATGATCGGCAGGTTGACGAGCCCGACGATGGCAAGCACCGCCGCCGCCCGCGCGCCCCGGCTGCGCTCGTCGAACGCGCCCGCCAGCGCGACGACGCCGAGGAAGAGGAAGAACAACACCAGCATGGAGGTGAGCCGCCCGTCCCAAACCCACCATGTCCCCCACGTCGGGCGCCCCCAGATCGATCCGGTGAGCAGGCACACGCCCGCATAGACCGCACCCACCGGCGCCAGCGCCTCCAGCGCCACTTCGGCGAGCGGATGCTTCCACACGAGGATCGTGATTCCCGCGATGCCGAGCCCGAAGTAACTCCCCATGGATATCCACGCGGTCGGCACGTGCAGGTACATGATGCGCACGCTCTCGCCCTGCAGATAATCGGGCGGCGCGTGGAACGCGCCCCACCACAGGCCCGCAGCCGTAAGCGCGAAACCAAGCACGAGCGCCGCCACCGTCAGCGGGCGGGCGAGCTTCAGAAACCGGGCAGGATTGGCGAACCGATGCATCAAAACCGTCTCATAAGCACTGTTTGCCGCCGCCGCCAGCGCTTGCGCTCGGCGGATGCTGGGGGCAATTATGGCGGCATGTCTGCCGTCCAGCCAAGCGAGCGCATTGTCACAGGTCAAATCCGGACGATGCACACGCGCGCGGCGGCGATCCTCCATTGGAGAGCTCCATGCTTCGTTCCTGCCTTCTTGCCGGCGCCGCCGCGCTCGCCGTGACCCTCGCGCTTCCCGTTTCCGCCGAAACTCCGCCGCCTGCCGCAGTATCGAGCGCCGCCGTCGATGCGCTGCTCGCCGACTGGACCGGCCCGAACGGCGGCGTGCCACCGTGGGACAAGGTGCAGACGCCGCTGTTCAAGCCGGCGTTCGACAAAGCCTCGGCGCAGATGCTCGCCGAAGTGGACGCCATCGCGAACAACCCTGCCGCGCCCACCTTCGCGAACACGCTCGAAGCCCTCGAAAAGAGCGGCGAAGCGCTGAACCGCCTCGCCACGCTGTTCTTCGTGATGAGCTGGAGCAAGAACGATCCCGCCCATCAGGCCGTCTCAGCGGAGCTTCTGCCCCAGTTTTCGGCGGTGGAAGACAAGGTCAACTTCAACCGCAAACTCTTCGAGCGCGTGAAAGCGGTGTACGACGCGCGCGAAAAAAGCGGCCTCAATGCCGAACAGAAGCGCCTCGTTGAAAAGAGCTACGAGAATTTCGTGCGCAGCGGCGCCAGCCAGCCGCCCGAAAAACAGGCCGCGCTCGGCAAGCTCAACCAGCAACTCGCAACGCTCTTCAACGATTTCAGCAACAAGGTGCAGGCAGACGAAGACACGTGGGTCACGCTTGGCGAGGGCGATCTCGGCGGTCTGCCGCCTGCGCTCGTCGCCGGCTACAAGGCCGCGGCCACGGAACGCAAGCTGCCGGGCCATGTTGTCGTCAACACGCGCTCGGCGGTCGATCCGTTCCTCACCTTCTCCAGCAATCGCGCGCTTCGCGAGAAGGTGTGGCGCGCCTTCGTCATGCGCGGCGACAATGCGAACGCCAGCAACACGCACGAAGATATCCGTCAGATCGTCAAGCTCCGCGCCGACCGCGCGAAGCTGCTCGGCTACCCGAGCCACGCGCACTGGCGCATGTCGGACACGATGGCGAAGGACCCGCAGAAGGGCCTCGACCTCCTGATGCGCGTCTGGCCCGCCGCCCGCGCGCGGGTTGCCGAGGAGGTCGCCGACATGCAAAAGCTCGCGGACAGCGAGGGCGCGAAGATCACCATCGAGCCGTGGGATTACCGCTACTACATGGAGAAGGTCCGCAAGGCGCGCTACGACCTCGATCAGAACGAGTTCAAGAATTACTTCGAGCTCGAGAACATGATCGCCGCCTCCTACCACATGGCAGGCAAGCTCTACGGCTACAGCTTCAAGGAAATCACCGGCACGCTGCCCACGTTCCACCCGGACGTGCGCGTCTATCACGTCACGAACACGGCGGACGGCACGCACGTCGGCTATCTCTACCGCGATGATTTCGCCCGCCAGTACAAGCGTTCCGGCGCCTGGCAGAGCACCTATCGCGGGCAGGACAAGCTCGGCGGGCGGCAGCGCGACGCGATCGTTTCCAATAACAACAACTTCACGAAGGGCGCACCGGGCGAGCCCGTGCTCATCAGCCTTGATGACGCGCGCACATTGTTCCACGAGTTCGGCCACGCGCTGCACGCGCTCACCAACGACACCACATACCCCTCGCTCGGCGGCACGCCGCGCGACTTCGTGGAGTTCCCGAGCCAGGTGCACGAGAACTGGGTGCTGACGCCCGATATCCTCGATACCTACGCGCGCCACTACAAGACCGGCGCAAAGATGCCGCAGGCGCTCATCGACAAGCTGAAGGCCGCGGAAACCTTCAACCAGGGCTTCGAGACTGTCGAGTACCTCGGCTCCGCCATCGTCGACATGAAGATCCACATGGACCCCTCGGGCGAAATCGATCCCGCCGCCGCCGAAAAGACCATCCTCGGCGAGATCGGGATGCCGAGGGAAATCGTCATGCGCCACCGCCTGCCGCAGTTCGGCCACCTGTTCTCGTCGGACGCGTATTCGGCGGGCTATTACTCCTACCTCTGGTCGGACGTGATGGCGGCGGACGCGTGGGCGGCGTTCGAGGAGGCGGGCGATCCGTGGGACGCTGCAACAGCGAAAAAATTCAAGGACATCATCCTTGCCACGGGCGACGCGATCGACCGCGCGGAGGCGTACCGCATGTTCCGTGGCCGCGACCCCCAAGTGGAGGCGCTCCTGAAGAACCGCGGGTTTCCGACCGATTGAGTACGGCGCCGAAACTGTCGGAGAATCTGACAAGAGTTATTGCAAGTCACTCGCAAACGGCGGATTTCAGCGCGACTCCGCATCTGGCACAGGAATTGCTTTGTTTCGCATGTGAACCGGGATGGCAGAGGAACAACGCCCCCGGCCAGGAGACGAACGATGAAGAAGGTTCTTTTGAGCGCTGCTGTTGCCGCGATTTTGCCGACGGCAGTGATGGCCAATCCGATCAACGTGGAAACAGGCACTTTCGGCGGTGGCGTTGAAGGAAACCTGGAGTTCAATTCGTGCACCGATCCTCGCCCGGCCGCCATCAACGATGGCGTTGTCGGCTGCGTAAACTCGGGCCCGACCAACTATGTCTACGTTTATGGCGATGAAGCCATTCAGTATGACGGTGGCGGACAGGCGCTCATCACGGACGTCGCCGGCAACGGCTACACATCGCTCACGATCGACTTCCTTGACGACGACGTTGCCTTTGCGTTGCTTACGGTCAACATCCTTGGCGTCAAAAAATCGGGCGGCGGCAAGGTCGACTTCGGAAACGGTTTCGTTTTCGATATCGACGACAATGGCCAGAACAAGTTCACCATTGAATTTGCCCCGGGCGTGAATTCTTACACGTTTTCGACGACCGAAGGTGTCTGGGCTGAAATCAAGCAGGTCCGCTTCAAGTTCGAAGATGGCGACACGACGGATGTGCCTGAGCCTGCGATGCTCGGCCTCTTCGGCCTCGGCCTGATGGGTCTCAGCATGGCGCGTCGCCGCCGCGGCTGAACTCACGATCTTCGTCACGCAAAACGGGCGTCCGGCAACGGGCGCCCGTCTTCGTTTTGGCGCAGCGCCTTGACGCCGCCACATTTTTCCGCCACATGCCGCCGTGACCGAACGTCGGCCGCAAGGCCCTGACGCGCCCGGCGTGATCGCTTCCTTCGGGAATTGAGCGCGCGTCTTCAGACGGTTCGGCCCACCGGCTTCCCCTCGTCACGCGGGTCGTCACGACACCGCACCCGCGTCCGCGCGCCAATTCCGGCAGCGCGGCATGGGTCCGTTTATTGAAAGACTGTAATGACCGATTTTCTCCAGTTCGGCCTTGGCGAGCGCATCGAAAAGGCGCTCACCGAAGCGAACTACACCATCCCGACGCCGATCCAGCGTCAGGCGATCCCGATCCTGAAGCAGGGTCACGATCTCCTCGGCATCGCGCAGACCGGCACGGGCAAGACCGCCGCCTTCGCGCTGCCCTCGCTCGATTACCTGTCGCAGACCTACCAGCCGCTGAAGTCGCGCGCCGCGCGGATGCTGGTGCTGGCGCCGACGCGCGAGCTTGCCAGCCAGATCGCCGAATCCTTCCGCACCTACGGCAAGTTCCTGCGCCTCACTATCACCACAGCGTTCGGCGGCGTACCGATCGGGCGCCAGGTGCGTGCTCTGCAGCGCGGCGTCGACATCCTCGTCGCCACGCCCGGCCGCCTCATCGATCTCGTCGATCAGAACGCGCTCGATCTCTCGCAGGTCGAGGTGTTCGTGCTCGATGAAGCCGACCAGATGCTCGACCTCGGCTTCATCCACGCGCTGCGCCGCATCGTCCGCATCCTGCCGAAGAAGCGCCAGTCGCTGTTCTTCTCGGCGACCATGCCGCCCGCGATCGCGGATCTGGCCGCGCAGTTCCTCACCAATCCGCAGAAGGTGGAAGTGAAGCCGCAAGCGACGACCGCCGAGCGTGTCGCGCAGCACGTCATCCACGTGAATGCGTCCGAAAAGCAGGCGCTGCTCACCATCATGCTCCAGGATCTGGGTGCGGACATGGACCGCGGTCTCGTCTTCTCGCGCACCAAGCACGGCGCCGACCGCGTCGTCCGTCACCTGAAGGGTGCGGGCATTGCGGCCGAAGCCATCCACGGCAACAAGTCGCAGCCGCAGCGCGAGCGCGCGCTCGGCCTGTTCCGCTCGGGCGAAGTCAAGATCCTCGTCGCCACCGACATCGCGGCGCGCGGCATCGATGTGCCGGGCGTCAGCCACGTGTTCAACTTCGAGCTGCCGAACGTGCCGGAGCAGTATGTCCACCGCATCGGCCGCACCGCGCGCGCCGGCCGCGAGGGCATCGCCATCGCGCTGGTGTCCGACGGTGACGAGCGCAGCTACCTGCGCGATATCGAACGGCTGATCCGTCAGAAGCTCGAACCGATGCCGCTGCCTGAGAATTTCCTCACCCGCGCCGCCGCGCTCGCGAAGCCGGTCGCACGCACCGACGGCAACAGCGGCGACCAGCGCGGCTTCTCGCACGGCGATCGTCGTGACGGCCGCCGCGATGGCGGTCATCGCGGCGCGCCCGGTCATCGCGACACGGGCTATCGCGGCGAACGCTCTGGTGGCGAACGTTCAGGTGGCGAACGCCGCGAAGGCGCAGACGGCCAGCGCCGCCATTTCGGCGCGCCCAAGCCCAAATATTCGGCGAAGCCCGCGCACGGCGGTGGCAACAGCGGTGGTCGCGGCAACCCCGGCGGTGGTCAGCGCCGCCAGGGCCGCTAACGCGAAACCGGCATCCGGGCGGTGTCCGGATGCCTATTCCGCTGTCGTCGGATCGATCGTCGCGCGCACCTCGGCGACACTGTTCGCCGGGAAGCCCGCCGTTTCCGCGTGCTGCCGGATAATATCCGCGCTCGGCGCGCGATAGACGCAATAGATCTTGTCGTCGGTCACATAGCTGTTAACCCACTGGATCTCGGGTCCAAGCGTGCGGAGCACGTTGCACGACCCTTGCGATGCGGCCTTCAGCTCGGCCGGACCGAGCTTGCCGACGCCGGGCATATCTCTTTCGATAACGAACTGCGGCATGTCCCTCTCCCTCCCGCAATCCTAAGATTTACGCGCTTTTCAGACCCGAGTCCACGTGGGGGAGAACTACCGGTTCTTCTGGCGATATTCCTCGCGCACGCGGTCTGCGAGCCTTCCGCTCGCAATGTCGTCATACGTCGCGATATTGTTCGCCATGCTTTCTGATTGCTGGCGCGCGATCGTTTCCAGGTCGCCCGCGAACTGCGGCAGGAAGAACCAGTGCTGGGCCGGGTATGCACCGTAAAGTGCGCGGAATTTCTCCACGGTTTCGCGTTCGGCAATGAACCGGTCTCGCTGTGCCGCCGCGCCGCGCTGCGTCATGTCGCCCACCTTCACCGGCTTGGGCCGCATGATGTCCCACCACGCGAACGGCAGTTCGGGGTCCAGCTTCTGCGCCTCGGCCGCCATCGCATCGCCGGCCTCCGCGCTCGGCGCCGCACGTGCCGCGATCACCAGCAGCGTGGCATCGCCGGTCTTCCGCGCCAGAGCCTGCATGTCCTCCACCAGTTGCGCCCGGCCTTTCACCGCGTTGCCGCTGTCGAAATAGAGCTGCGCGGCGTCCAGTTTCTTCGGGGCGTAATTCGCATACAGCGTCTGCATCTCGGCGAAGGCCTTTGCCGAGTTGCGCTGCATCATCTGGTAGATCCAGGCATTGTTGAAATGGTCCGCCGCCGATTCGGGATCGTCGATGATCATCTGCGGCTGCGCCATCGCATGAAGGTCGCCCACCTGATCGCGGATCACGGCGGTGTCTTCCTTGATAAGCCCGAGCTGCCGCCCCACCGCCTCGGTCGCGGACTGCCCTTGCCCCACGAGCATGAGAAGGATGAACGCCGCGGTCGCGAACAGCCCGAAGCGGAAGGCGTCGCACTGCGTGCACTGCACCACCTCATCCACGGCCTTGTCGTCTGCCGCATTCACCATGAACGCGCGCTGGAAGCAGAGCAGCCCCGCAACCGCCGTCACCACCGCGAAGATGAGGACGAGCACATCTGCGGACAGAAATTCCGCGAAGAAGTTCACGAGGTCGCCAAACAGGCCGACCGCGCCGCCGATCAGCGCGAAGAGCGATGCTTTCGCCGGCCAGATGATCCGCTTGACGATACCGATGCGTGTATCCGCCATGCCCCCACTCCCTCGAATGCCATGTCGTTTCCCAAACATAACAAGGCCGTAACGGTGCATCCACCCCTTGCGAAAACCGCGTGTCAGGATTTTCATGCTTTCCGCATGATGGCGCTATGCTAGTTGGCCGTTTAGGGGCAGGCGGTTACGGGAATGCGATGGTGAGGGAAAACAGCGCAAACGCCGCCTACGCGCACGAAAGCCGTGCGCGCAGTCTGGCGAAAGCGATCTCGTGGCGCTTCGTCGGCACGCTCGATACGTTGATCCTGTCCTACCTGGTGCTCACCTTCCTCGCGCCGCATTTCGGCGTGCGCGAAACCGCGACGCAGGCCGAAAACCTGCACACGGCGGGCTACATCGCGCTTGCCGAGGTCATCACGAAAACGCTGCTGTTCTTCCTTCACGAGCGCGTTTGGTCGCGGCTGCGCTGGGCGGTGTGGACCGATCGGCGCGGGCGCCGCATCGAAGGCCTGCGCCGCAGCGGCTCGAAAGCGGCAAGCTGGCGCATCCTCGCGAGCCTCGATACCGCCCTGCTCGCGCTGCTCTTTACCGGGCACCCGCTCACCGCGCTCACCATCGGCGGCGGCGAGGTGGCGACGAAACTGCTTCTCTATGTGTTTCATGAGCGCGTGTGGGATCGCATCCCCTACGGCCGCGCCAAAGGCGGGCACGTGTGACCGACCTCGCGCCGCTCGCTGATCTCGGGATCGCGCTCGCGCTCAGCCTGCTTATCGGCGTCGAACGCGGCTGGAGCGCGCGCGGCGAGCCCGCGGGCGGACGCGTCGCCGGGTTCCGCACCTTCGGCCTCCTCGGCCTGCTGGGTGGGCTCGCGGGGCTGATGATCGGCGATGCGCTGCTACCGGCCGTGCTGCTCATCGCTGCCGCCGCTCTCGCGCTCGTCGCAGGCTATGTCCGCGACATGGCGAGGGATCCCACCGCGAGCGTCAGCGCGACGACGACGATCGCCGGGCTCATCACGCTTGCGCTCGGGCTGCTCGCGACGACGGATCAGGTACTCGTCGCCTCCGTCTCGGCGGGGGTCATGGTCGTGCTGCTCGCGATGCGCGAGGAGCTCCACGCCTGGATTCGCGGCCTCACTGCCGCCGAGGTGAAGGCGGTGGCGCGTTTCGCGCTGATCTCGATCGTCGTGTGGCCGCTGCTGCCCGATGCCGCTTATGGCCCTTATGATGCCTGGAACCCGCGCGACATCTGGTTCGTCGTCGTGCTCGTGTCGGGGCTCTCCTTTGTGGGCTACGTCGCGGCGAAGCGTTTCGGCGAGGTGCGCGGCACGCTGGCCACGGCAGCGGCCGGCGCGCTCGTCTCGTCGACCGCCGCAACGGCCGCACTCGCGCGTCGCCTGGCAGAGGGTGAAGACGCGCCTGCGCCCGCCATCGCAGGTATCGCGCTCGCGGGTGCGGTCATGATGGCGCGCACGCTCATCCTCGCTGCCGCCGTCGCGGGCTTCGTCGTGCCGACGCTGGCGTGGATCGTCGTGCCGGGCGGCCTTGCCGCGCTCGCCGCCGCGGCATTCGTCATGCGGCACAACCAGCACGCGCCCTCGCGGGCCGCGCCGATGACCTCCGCAAACCCGTTCGACATTCTCCCCGCGCTCGGCTTTGCGGCGCTCATCGCGGGCGCCTCGCTGTTCGCGCGCTGGGCGGAGGCGCAATACGGGGAAGCGGGGCTCGGCGTCATCATCGCGCTCACCGGCACCTTCGACGTCGACGCCGCCACCGTCACGCTCGGCGCACTGCCCGCAGGCAGCCTCGATCCCGTCACCGCGGGCGCCGTGCTCGGCGTTCCGATCCTGCTCAACACCGCGTTCAAGGCCGCGATCTGCATCGGCCTTGCCGGCTGGCGCAAAGGCTGGGCCGCTGCCGCAACGCTGATGTTCAGCTTCGCGGCAGGCGGTATCGGCCTCGCAGCGCTGGTTATTGTCGGATAGCGACCTGTGGCGGCTCCGCCGTCGCCTCGGTGATGAGCTTGCGCGCCTCGCTGATCGCCGCCGCGTCCTTCAGCTTGCCGCTGTTCACGTCGTCGCCGATCTCCAGCAGGCGCCCGGAGATGACAGTGCCGGTGTCGGCCTTCTCCGCGACATGGATGCCGCCGCGCTTCGCCGCGACCTCATCCCAAAGCCCGCGCACCGCTGCCCAGTAACCCTTCGTCTTCGCCCAGTAATCGTCGGCGGCCTTCACGTTGTAGCCGTCGAACTTGGTGTAGGTGTTCAGCACATATTCCTGCACGATCGGGCGCAGCTTGCCGTTCTCCTCGGCCATCTTGGTATTGTCCTGCCAGTGGATCCAGCCCGTGGGCGTCGGCTGGTGGCGGTTGATCGAGAAGTAGCGGTCATACGCTGGATTTCGCACCGCATCGCGCCGCGCGAGCGGCCGCCACGTCCAGTTGGAACGCCAGCGGCGGATGCCCGCCTGCGTTTCCCACTGTCCCCATCCGGCATAGCGCGGGCTGTCGTCCACCTGCCACACGGTCTGCGACCAGCGGCCCGCGCGCATCCGCTCGGGAACCTCTTCCCACACCCAATTGCCATCCCCGGCGTAAACCAGAACCTTCGCAGGCTCGTAATCCCAATCTTGCCGCCAGTGCTTGATGATGAAGGGCTTGTCGTTCTCGTCCTCCACCACCAGCAAATGCTGCAGCACGATGCGGCGGCCGGTATCTTCGATCACGCGCACAACCTCGTGCCCGCCCGATCTCTTCCGCTCGAGCGGCGTGTAGTCCGTCGTCCACGGCGTCGATTCCTGCATTTCGAAGCGCACGCGGTAATTGCCCGCCATGGCAAGGATGTCGGCGCGGTCGGCATCGAACGACGCCTTCTCGGCGGTGGCGGTGCGCTCCGCCACGGGCTTGTCGGCAAGCGCGGGCGAAACGGCGATGGCGAGCGCGAACAGGCTCGCGCCGAGGGTCTGGTAGATCGGTTTCATGGCTTTCATCCTTGGGTTTAAAAGCGGAACGTCGCGGAGACGCTCGCGTTGCGTCCGGGCTGGGTGTAGGCGTCCTTGATCGCGGAGCTGTCGGCGAGGCCGCGCACATCGCTCCACCACGCGTATTTCCTGTCGGTGATGTTGAAGATGCCCGCGCGCAGCGTGATCGCCTCGCCGATCCGCACGAACGCGGTCGCGTCGAAGATCAGGAAGTCGCCCGGCCGCCAGCAGGCGCTGCTGCACGCACCTTCGGCATCCTTGATCGACTTCTGCGCCCCGAACGTCGCGATCACTTGTCCGCCGAACCGGCCTTCCGTCTCGCGGTAGCCGATCCCGGCAACCACTTTCAGCGGGTCGATCGTGTCGAGCGGCGACTTGACGCCGTCCTCATTGGTCAGCGTGCCATCGGCATAGCTGACGGAAAGCGTACCGGTGAAACCGCCCTGCTTCACTTCAAGCTTCGCTTCCGCGCCGTCCACCTTCGCCGCGTTGACGTTGACGAACTGGTAGATCGCTGGGTCTGCAGGCGTGAAGCTGCCGCTCACCATCTTCTGCAGGATGAAATCGTCGAACTTGGCGTGAAACACGCTCGCCTCGAAGCGCACGGCCTCGCTCGTCACCCGGAAACCGCCTTCGATGCTTTCGCTCTTTTCCGGCCCGAGATTGGGGTTCGGGATCGAGGTGTAGCCGGAGGACAGGTTGGAGAAGAATTGGTTCACCTGGCTCGGCTCAGGCGCCTTGAAACCGCGGCCATAGTTACCGAACAACCGCACCGCCTGGCTCAGCTTCACAACGGCGCCGAACTTCGGCGATACGCGGGAATCGCTCTGGCCCGCAGCTGCGAGCCCCGGCAGCAGCGGATCTTCCTTGGGTGAAAGCTTGTAGTGATCGAAACGCAGTGCAGGGAACAGCGTTACAGCGCCGCCCGCTAAGCTGATCTCGTCGCCCACATAAAGCCCGGCGAGCGTGTAGTCGGTCACCGGGAACGCCCGCGTCGGATAGGTTTCACCGAACGGCGGCACCGTGCCGTCGCGCACACCCTTTTGCCGCGTTTCACTGATGTCGCCGCCGAAGCTTACGCGGTGATCAACCGCGCCTGTCGAGAAGCCCGCGCGGAATTCCGCCGACGCGCCGATCACCCGGTTATCGAAGGTGTTGAGCCGGCTGCGATCCGCTGCCGGGGTGCGATCCTCCTCGGTATATTGCCGATCCTTCGCGTCCTGCCAGTAGGCGCCGACGCGCGCATAATCGATCGCGCCTTCGCCCTCCCACGTCCAGTCGGCGGCGGCGCGAACGCGCTTGCCTGTATCCCACGCTTCCAGCCGATCGACCGTGGCGCTGAGACCGGAAAGCACGTTCGCATAAAGCGACGTGTCGACGTACTCACCCGTCAGGCGCACCGTATGCCCGCCGCCGGGTTCCCACACCAGCCGGCCGAGCACTGCATCAGATTCGCCGTCCTGCGGGTTCGGCGTCGTGCGCAGCGATCCCGTGCGGTCGTCGGTGCCCTTGTTGTCGAGTTCCTTGTAGTCGCGCCGCGTGTAGGCGACCATGCCGGAGACCGTGCCGCCGCGCGCTGCAAGGATGGCCGTCTCGCTGAATTCCTCGTCCGCCGAACTATAACCGCCGCGCACCAGCCCGCCGAAACTCTGTCCGTCCTTCAGGATGTCGGAGGGGTTGCTCGTCACGAAACTCACCGCGCCCGAAAGCCCGTCACTGCCGTAAAGCGCCGAGGCCGGGCCGCGTAGAATCTCCACCGATTTCACGAGCCCGATGTCGACATAGTCGCCGCGCCCCACGCCCTGCGCGCCGAAGCTGAAACCGTCGGGCACGCGCACGCCGTCCACCTGGATGAGCACGTGGTTGCCGCCGATGCCGCGGATCGTGAAGCCCTCGTTGCCCGCGCGGCCCGTGGTGCCGAACGCAGCGCCGAAACGCGTAGGCGCGCGGCGCACCGAAACGCCCGGTTCGAAGCGCACGAGATCCTTGATGTCGGTGACGAGTTCGTCGGCGATGCGCTGCTCGTCGATCACCGTCACCACCGTCGGCGCGTCATCGATCGAGATCGGGCTGCGCGTCGCCGTCACCGTGATCGTGCCGTCGTCGAGCGCTGCCGCGTCTTCCGCCGCCTGCGCCGCACCCATTGTCATTCCATAGCAAAGAGCAGCCGCCAGCGCGGCCCGCGAAGTTGAAATCACTGCTACCCCCAAACCAATTGTCACCATTGCTAATGCAATTGATTCTCATTAGAATCGATTCCCGATACCTGTCAATGAGACGCATGTGCAATTTATGGAGCCCGCATGACGAACCTGCTCGAGGACCTGCTCAGAAAGCCTGACCTGCGCGATCTTGCGCGTACGCCGATGCACATGGTGATGGGCACGCGGCTGGTGGTGATCTGCCAGCGCGCCGGGCACGACCCGCGCGAAGCGCTCTCCGAACGTCTCGGCAGTCCGCTCGCTGCGACACGGCTGCTCACCGCCGTGCAGATCGTCGGCGATCATTGGCCGGATTGTTTCCTGATCAGCCCGCCCTGCTGTCGGGGATTGGGGCCTGACGAGATGGCGCTGTCGGCAATGACGGCGGCGGCCGCAGCAAACGACCGCGCGCGCTTCGACACCGCCTGCCGTGAAATGCTGGACGCCGAGGCGCGCGACGCGACCTATGCGGCGCTCAGCGCCTTCGCCCGCGCGCTGCCGCCACGCGCAGCGGCGCCGACCTATACGCGCCAGCCATAGTTGTCAGCGCCGCCCCTTCGGCTCTAGGATCGCGCACAGCATCTTTTGGGGGGAGAAGCCGGTATGCAGGACTATAGACAGCCCGAAGGGCGCCCGGCACCGCCAAAGCAGAACAAGACCCGCCGCCTCGTTATCACCATCGTGATCATCATCGTCGTCGCGGCCGTGCTCGGCTATTTCGTCGTCGACATCCTTGAAACCGCGACGAGCGCGATGAAGGGCCGGTAACGCTTCGGCAACCCGCGCGTCCGATACCTTGTGCCGCAGCACTGCAGGGAATCGGATCGATGCGTATTTTCCGCCGCGTTCTCGCCAGCCGCAAAGGCGCCACCGCCATCGAGTACGCGCTCATCGCCGCGCTCATTTCGCTCGCTGCGATCATTGCGTTCCAGATGCTCGGCCTCTCGCTGGTCGACGTGTTCTCCAGCATCACCAACGCCATGACGCGCTGATCGACAGGCATAATTGTTCCTGATATGTTCCCATTCTTCCGATTCGAAAGGGATGGATGATGACTGACCTGGTGCTTTACACGAACCCGATGTCGCGCGGCCGCATCGCGCGCTGGATGCTGGAGGAGGTAGGCGCGGATTACCGTACCGAAATCCTTGAGTACGGCACCACGATGAAGGCCCCCGAATATCTCGCCATCAACCCGATGGGCAAGGTGCCCGCGATCCGCCACGGCGACACGGTCGTTACCGAATGCGCCGCGATCTGCGCCTATCTCGCGGACGCCTTCCCGCAGGCGAACCTCGCCCCCGCGCTGAAGGATCGCGGCAGCTACTACCGCTGGCTGTTCTTCGCTGCCGGTCCACTGGAAGCCGCGATTGCAGATCGTACGCTTGGTGTAGAGGTCCCCGCCGACAAGCAGCCCATGGTCGGCTACGGCACCTACGCCCATGTGATGGATGCGCTCGAAAAGGCCGTCAGCGCCGCGCCTTATGTCGCCGGCGACAGCTTCACGGCGGCAGACGTCTACATCGGCTCCCACATCAGCTGGGGCATCCAGTTCGGCACGATGGAAACGCGCCCGGCATTCGAAGCCTATTGGAAACGCCTCGAATCCCGCTCCGCGCACCTGCGCGCCACTGAGCTGGACGACGCGGATATGCCGAAGCAGGATTAGCCTCGACTCCCCTATCGCGGCTTCACGAGGCGGTCGATAATCGCGGCCGCCTCTTCAGTCGCTGCTTCGGTTGATTGGCCCGAAAGAACCGCAAGCCACGACATGCCGATGCCCACCGCGGAGACGGCGCGCACCGTCTCTTCCGGAGTCCCGGCAATTTCGGCGCCGCCGCTCTTAACCAGCGCCTCCAAAACCTGCCGCTGCTCGGCGAGATTGCGTTCGATGACAGGGCGGATCGCCGCGCGCAGATAATCCGCTGAAAGCGCCGCCGCCATCAGCTGCAGCATGGCACTGTCCAGCGCGGCGGAGCTGAGCCCGGTCGGCCGCTTTTCCTTCATCAGCCCTGCCCGGTAATCCGCCCAGTCTTTCGGAACCGGCACTGCAGCCTCGTGTGTTGAAAAATGCTCGAGCACAGCGACCACGAGGTCCTCCTTGTTTGCGAAGTAACGATAAATCGTTCCCGCGCTCACCCCTGCGGCCTTTCGGATATGTTCGATCGACGTGCCTTCAACGCCATGGGCGGCAATGCAGCTCAGCGCCGCCCGCAGGATGCGCTCCCGCTGTGCCGCCATATGGGTGGAATCGCGCTTCGGCATTTTTTCCTCGCTGTTCGGGAACGATTATACGGCACCTGCAACAAGATGAACAGAAATTCATTTTTCTTGACGGACATCCTGAAATGGCAAAAGGTGAATAGAGGTTCATTAAATTGGGGGTGGAGTCGATGATCTGGTCAAAATGGGCGCGCGCCGTGCGCTTTTCCGCGCTGGCGGGCGCAGTCCTTTTCAGCGGCGGTGGGGCGTATGCGGAGCCAGCCCCGCGCGCCGATCATCACATGCATATCCAGAGCGCGCTCGTCTCCGATTGGCTGCAGGAACTACAGAAGGCGATGCCCGCTGCCTTTGAAGGTCTCTCCGGCGACATCCTCAAGGTACGCGCGGGCAGCGATGCCGTGCATGAGCTCGATCGCGCGGGCATCCAGCGGGGGGTGCTGCTCTCCGCCGGCTACATGTTCGGCTTTTCCGCCATCCCGCTCGCACCCGAGGAGATCGCCCGGCGGATGCGCGCCGAGAATCGCTTCAACGTCGATCAGGCCCTCGCCTCGAACGGCCGCCTCGTCGCGTTTGTCGGCATCAATCCGTTTCTCGACAACGCGCTCGGCGAACTCGAATACTGGTCGCGTCAGCCCGGTGCTTCGGGTGTAAAGCTCCACCTCGGCAACAGCGGCCTTGATCTCGGCAATCCTGATCAGGTCAAAATGCTGGCAGCGTTCTTCGGGGCCGCCAGAAAGGCGCGGATGCCGCTTGTCGTTCACCTGCGCGGCGCGGCGCCGTTCACGAACGCGAACCTCACCACGTTCATCGATACGGTGCTCTCAGAGGCGGGCGATCTACCCATGCAGATCGCGCATGGCGGCAGCTTCGGCGGCATCGATACGGCAACTCTGGAAGCCCTTCGCCTCTATGGCAACGCCATGGAGCGCAAGGCCCCCGGCACCGCCAACCTCGTGCTTGATATCTCCGCCGTCGCCCAGCTCGATCTTTCGAAGCTCCCGGGCGTTCCCAAAGAAGGCCTCGAAACCCGCACGCCCGACGAATGGCGCGCCGCTTACGTCGCCCAGATGCGCAAGATCGGCATGGACCGCTTCGTCCTCGCCAGCGACTGGCCCGCCCTCGCGCCCCCGGCCGAATATTTCGCCGCCGAGCGGAAAGCGCTTCCGGTGACCGATGAGGAATGGGCGGCACTGTGCGAGAACGTGGCGCCGTATCTGCGCACGACGTGGGCGGCGCAACGTGAAGCGGCGTTGCTCAGGCCTTAGCTCGCCGGATACCCAGGCGAAAAATGGCCCGACCGCTGGGAAGAGGTCGGGCCAGGCAAACTAGGATGTAAACAACGCGAGATCTGGAAAAACTCGCGCGATGGCTGCGTTGCACAGCGGGAGTGCGAGATCAAATTCTTATTGATACGGCATCGCAACCATCACGGGCACGCCCGCCAGCTCCGGCGCCGCGCTCCCTAGAACAGCCGCGTGATCATGTAGAAAATCGCGCCCACCGCCGCTGATGCGGGAATGGTGATGAGCCACGCCATTACCACGTTCTGCGCGACGCCCCAGCGCACGGCGGAGGCGCGGCGGGCTGTGCCGGCGCCGACGACGCAGCCCGTGATCGTGTGCGTCGTCGAGACCGGGATGCCGAGCAGCGAGGCGGTGAACACCATCACCGATCCGCCTGCCGAGGCGCTGAAACCCTGGTGCTGGGAAAGCTTGGTGATGCGCGATCCCATCGTTTCGATGATCTTCCAGCCGCCCGAAAGCGTGCCGAGCGCGATCGCCACGTAGCAGCTGATCGCCACCCAGTGCGGCACGTGGAATTCGCCCTGCAGACGGCCGGTCGAATAGAGCAGCACGGTGATGATCCCCATCGTCTTCTGCGCGTCGTTGAGGCCGTGGCTGATTGAATAGGCGGCGGACGAGGCGAGGTGCAGGTAGCGGAAGCCGCGTTCCGCACCGCGCGCGGTCGCGTCCTTCATCGCCCAGCTCGTTGCGAGCATGATGAGCATCGACAGGACCATGCCGAGCAGCGGCGAGAGAACGATGGCGATCAGTGTCTTGTTGAGCCCGCTCCATTCGATACCGGACATGCCCGCGTGCGCGACGCCCGCGCCGACAATGCCGCCGACGAGCGCGTGGCTCGACGAGGACGGAATACCCTTCAGCCACGTGACGACATTCCAGAACATCGCGCCGATGAGCGCGCCAAACACAACCGCAGGCGTCACAAGATCCTTGTCGATGATGCCCTTGCCGATCGTTTCGGCAACCTTGTGCAGTTCGGGAAAAGCGAGACTGAGGAAATAAGCCGCGAAATTGAACGTCGCCGCGAAGGCAACCGCCTGCACCGGCCCGAGGAGGCGTGTCGCAACCACGGTCGCGATCGAATTCGCCGCATCATGGAGCCCGTTCAGGAAATCGAACGCCAGCGCGATGATGATGAGGCCGACAAGCAGTGGAAACGCGAGTTCGTGCATCGTTTCGTATCGTCAGGCGTGATCGATGACGATGCCGTCGATCTCGTTCGCGACATCCTCGAGCGCGTCGACGATCCGCTCAAGATGCTTGTAGACTTCGCGCGAGACGATGAAGCGCAGCGTGTCGCCGGCGCCGTAGTCCTTGAAGGCCTTCTTCACGCCGATCGCGTGAATCTCGTCGGCATGGCCTTCCATCCGCACCAGCCGCTCGGTGAGTTCGTGAAGCCGCGGGCCGTTTCGTGCCACGTCGCGCAGCATCGGCATTGCCTCGGCGACGAGGCGCGCGCCGTCCACGATGATCGCGGTCATGTCGCGCATTTCCTGCTCGAAGTCGCTTACCTCATAGAGCGAGATCGCCGCCACCGTCGCCTGCATCTCGTCGATCGCGTCGTCCATCGCGCCGATCAGGCTGGTGATCGCGCCGCGGTCGAACGGTGTCAGGAAGGTGCGGCGCACCGTGTGCAGCACCTCGCGGATGATGTCGTCCGCGTCCTGCTCGCGTTCCATCACCTCGCGGATGTGATCCTCGGCAGCGGAGCCGTTTTCCAGAAGCCGCGCGAGCGCGTCCGCCGCGGCAACCACCGTCATCGCGTGCGCCTCGAACAGCTCGAAGAAGTTGCCTGTCTTGGGAAGCAAGCGCTGGAACCAGGCGAACATGTGGGGGATCCTCGATTTATGGGCAACGGCCGTCAGCATTCCCGTGCGGCGTGTGGCGGCATAGAATTCGGACGCGCCGAAAGAGCGGATGAGATCGCGCAGGTCGCTTTCCTCCACCGCATCCGCGGCTTCGGCAAGCGTGAACCAGCGCCGCTCGCGCTCGTCCTGCTCCTTCCAGTTCTCAAGCTCGCGCGTCACCGCGAGCGGGAAGACGTCGACGTCCACCATCAGCGAGGCGCCGTTGCTGCGCCGCTTGCGGTAACGATAGGAGCCGAGCGGCGTCGGGCACACCGCGCCGCGTACGCCCGCCTCTTCCTCCGCCTCATCGGCAGCGGCGGCGTGCGGCGCCATGCCCTTGGTGACGTTGCCCTTGGGGATCACCCAGCGCCGGCTGCTCCGCGAGGTCACGAGAAGAATGCGCACGGGCGCATCGATCGCGGGCCCCTCCGATCGATAGGGCAAGGCGGCAATTTGGCGAATGAAAACGTCCCCCCGTCTGCGACAGCACGCGTTGCGACAGTTTTGTGACGGTCTGATGACAGATTTTTTAAGTCATGCAAGCGCGTGGTCAATACTTAGGAATTGACCTAAGTATTTTCCTTGCCTATGCACACCAGCCGAAAGGAGCCGCAGATGATTCCCGGGATGCACAGCGCCCCACCCTCACCGCCGCCCGCGGTGATCGACGGCATCTTCCGCGCACTGTCAGATCCGACGCGCCGCAGCGTGCTCGAACGGCTGAGCGCGAAGCCCGCCTCGGTCAGCGACCTCGCGGCGGAGCACCGGATGGCGCTGCCCTCGTTCGTCGCGCACCTGCGGGTGCTCGAAGGCGCGGGGCTGGTGCGTTCGAAAAAGGAAGGGCGGGTCAGAACCTATGAACTCGCACCTGAACGGCTTCAGGTCGCCGAAGACTGGCTGGGCAGGCAGCGCACCATGTGGGAGCGCAGGCTGGACCGGCTCGATGCCTATCTGCTGAAGATGAAGAAGGAGAGATCCGAATGACATCCCTGTTCCAGTTCACCCCCGATCCCAAGCTCGACCTCGTCCTCGAACGCGAGATCGACGTTCCCGTCGAACTCCTGTGGGAAGCGTGGACCACGCCCGACAGCATCAAGGAATGGTTCTGCCCGAAGCCATGGTCGGTAAGTTCGTGCGAGATCGATCTGCGTCCCGGCGGCAGGTTCAACACCGTGATGCGCTCGCCCGAGGGGGATGAGTTCCCGAACCACGGCTGCTACCTCGAAGTCGTGCCGAACCAGCGCCTCGTCTTCACGGACACGCTGCTCCCCGGCTTCCGCCCCGCGCCGAAGCCGTTCTTTACAGCCGCGCTCCTCATGGAGCCGACCGCGACCGGCACGCGCTACACGGCGTACGCCATCCACGGCAACGAGGAGACGCGCAAGCAGCACGAAGAGATGGGCTTCCACGATGGCTGGAATACCGTCGTCGACCAGCTCGTCGCGCACATCAAGGCCTCGATACACTAGGAACTCGCGGCGCCCGGAAGCGTTCGGCGAACAGGGATTCGCCGCCTGTTCCGGTCGGCGGACAATACGAGGAGAAACGCGATGCGAATGGCTCTGGCACTTCTGGGCGCCGCAATGGTCATCACACCTGCCGCGGCCGCACCTGTCACGATGCAGCTTCAATTGACCGGCGCAGCCGAGGTTCCCGGCCCGGGCGACCCGGACGGCGAGGGCACCGCGAGCGTAACGCTCGACGCCGCAAAGCCCGAAGTCTGCTACACGCTCGCCGTCAGCGGCATCGACAGTGCGACGATGGCGCATATCCACAAGGGCGCCAAAGGCGTCGCCGGGCCGCCGGTGGTAACGCTCGATGCCCCCGCGGAAGGCGCCTCGAAGGGCTGCGCCAAGGCCGATGCGGATGTCGTCGCGGCGCTTCTTGCAAACCCCGCCGACTATTACGTCAACGTCCACAACGCCTCGCACCCGAAGGGCGCCCTGCGCGGTCAGCTCCGCTAGCGGCTACTGCGCCGCCAGCTTGTCGGCGGTCTTCGTTTCGAAGTCGCTGGCATCGTGCCGCTCGCGGAGCTGTTCCGCGAGCGGCCCGGTGCTGCGGTTCACAATACGCCCGCGCCGCACCCCCGGCCGATCGCCGAGTTGCTTCGTCCAGCGTTGCACGTGTTCATATTCGTGGGTGGAGAGGAACGTCGCGGACTCGCCATAAAGCTCGCCGCGCACGAGACCGCCGTACCACGGCCAGATCGCCATGTCGGCGATCGTATAGTCCGCACCCGCGATATATTCGTGCTCCGCCAGCCGCCGGTTCAGCACGTCGAGCTGCCGCTTCACCTCCATCGCATAGCGATTGATCGCATATTCGATCTTCACCGGCGCATAGGCATAGAAGTGCCCAAACCCGCCGCCGAGGAACGGGGCGCTTCCTACCTGCCAGAACAGCCACGATAGCGCCTCCGCGCGCGCCGCGCCGCTGGTGGGCAGAAACGCACCGAATTTCTCCGCGAGATAGACGAGGATCGCGCCGCTTTCAAAAACACGCACAGGCTCGCCGCCGCTGCGGTCGACAAGCGCGGGGATCTTCGAATTCGGATTCACATCCACGAACCCGGATCCGAACTGATCGCCTTCCAGGATGTTGATCAGCCACGCATCATACTCGGCGCCCGAATATCCGGCCGCCAGCAGTTCTTCGAGCAGGATCGTCACCTTCTGCCCGTTGGGCGTGCCGAGCGAATAAAGCTGCAGCGGATGCTTCCCCACCGGCAGCGCCTTGTCGTGCGTCGGCCCTGCGATCGGCCGGTTGATCGAAGCGAACCGTCCGCCGCTCTCCCGATCCCATGTCCATATCTTTGGCGGAACGTAATCGCTCATCACTCATCTCCTACACGGCGAAAAACGAAGATAGGGACACCGCAGCCCGTTCGCCACGCCGCACGTAGCATTTTCGGTTCGCGGTCCCATCTGCTAGCAATGGATTAGGGGTTATTCAGGGGGAGAGCGACGTGGCGCGTCGGCATCGGGAAAATCACCTCGTCGCCCGGATCGGCTGGCTTCGCGCTGCCGTGCTCGGCGCGAACGATGGCATTGTCTCCACAGCGAGTCTCATCGTGGGCGTCGCGGCGGCGGCGGCAAACACATCCGACGTGCTGATCGCCGGCGTCGCGGGCCTTGTGGCCGGCGCTATGTCGATGGCGGCCGGCGAATATGTTTCGGTCAGTTCCCAAGCTGACACAGAGGCCGCTGACCTCGCGCGCGAGCGCAAGGAACTCGCCGTGCAGCCCCGCCTGGAGCACGAGGAACTCGCCCGCATCTATATGGACCGCGGCCTCGAAGCCGGGCTTGCGCATCAGGTCGCAGATCAGTTGATGGCGAAGGATGCGCTTGGCGCCCATGCCCGCGACGAACTCGGCATTTCAGAAACCACGACTGCCCGTCCCGTGCAGGCCGCGCTTACCTCCGCCGTCACCTTCGCGGTGGGCGCCGCGCTGCCGCTGCTTGCCGTCGTCATCGCGCCGCAGGCGCTTCTCATCCCCGCCGTGTCGGCGATATCGCTGGTGTGCCTCGCAGCGCTCGGTGCCGTCGGCGCACGGGCGGGCGGCGCGAACATCTGGAAAGCGACATTGCGCGTGACATTCTGGGGCCTCCTCGCACTCGCCGTCACCGCCGGGATCGGCCGCCTGTTCGGAACCGTGGTCTGAACAGGCGGCACCGGATCATTCAGCGCCGGCCGGGCAGCATCCTCAGAAGCGTGTTGTCGCGCATCACATAGTGGTGAAGCAGCGCCGCAGCGGCGTGCAGGCCGATCAGGTAATAGCCCACCTCTCCGGCCGTCTCGTGGATTTCCTCGACCTGTTCGGCAAGCGCCTCGTTGGGCGACACGAGCGGCGGCAGTTCGAGCCCGAAGAAGGGAATCGGTTCGCCTTCCGCGCTCAGGATCAGCCACCCCGCGATCGGCATCCCGATCATGAAGAGATAGAGCGCCGCGTGCATGGCGTGCGCGGCTGCCGTCTGCCACACCGGCGGACGCGGCGCGATCGGCGGCGTGCCACCCGACATGCGCGCCGCGATGCGCAGCGCGACAAACGCCAGCACCGAAAGCCCCAGCATGAAATGCAGCGACTTCACGAATTCGCGCGTCTCGCTGCCGCGCTCGAAGAGCACGCGCATCTCGATCGTCGCAAACACAGCGGCCAGCAGCAAAAGCATCACCCAGTGCAGCGCGATCGTCGCTTTGCCGTAGCGCGCACCTGACACCAATCCGTTCGTCATGATCTCACCCGTTCGTTTTGCCCACCGCCCGGTCGTTATCAGGTGCAGGCTGACACTTCACTGACGATCATGGCGCGTTTCGGGATTGGATCAATGCAACGTCGCAATTGCCGCTTGGCGCGATCACTTCCCGAACACGTCAGACCAGCCATTTGACGATGACGAAGCCGCCGATCAGCAGCGCAGCAAAAGCAAAGGTGATCAGGCCGAAGTGGCGATCGAGAATGCGCTTCATCGGTTCGCCGAACAGACGAAGCAGCACCGCCACGAGATAAAAGCGCGCGCCCCGGCTGACGATGCTCGCCGCCAGCAGCACCACAGGCGAAAGCCCGGTCGCACCGCTCGCGATCGTCACCACCTTGAAGGGGATCGGCGTGAATCCGGCGAGCATCACGATCAGCCAGCCCTGTTCATTGAAGCGTTGGGCGATCTCGTAAAACTCGGCTTCGACCCCGTAGAGGTGCAGGACCCACCGCCCGACGCTTTCGAACAACAGCGCCCCGATGATCCAGCCAAGCCCGGCGCCCAGCGTGGAACCGGCAGTGCAAACGCCTGCGTAGCGCAGCGCCTTCTCCGGCCGGGCAAGGCACATCGGCGCCAGCACCACGTCGGGCGGGATCGGGAACAGCGAGCTTTCAACGAAAGCAATGACCGCCAGCCAGCGTTCCGCAAGCGGATGCGCCGCTTTCGCCAGCGTCCAGTGATAAAGGCGTTTCAGCATCGGCGCATTTAGCCGTGTAGTCGCCAAGGGTAAAACGCTTTCACGCGCGGCGCATCGCGCGCTGGTCAGCCTTCAAAATGGCAACTACTGCAGCAACGACCCATTGCCGCTGAAAGCCCCGTCGAATGCAGATTGGTCGGAAACCGCTTGTCTATGCTCTGCTCGCGACCATTCTGATCGGAAGCGCTGGCGTATGGGGCATCGGAAGCTTGCTGACACGGGCCACCAACGGGCGCGTCTCCATTCCGGAAAAACCAGCTCACGTCGTACAGATCGACAGTACGGACGGTGTACGGCTCGCAGGCACCTATTGGCCCACCGCCGATAAAGATGCGCCCGCAATCCTGATGCTGCACAGCAACGGCAACAATCGTGGCGCCATGAGCGGAACGGCCTCGTGGCTGAACACACACGGCTATGCCGTCCTCGCCATCGATTTTCGCGGACACGGCGAGTCCACGCCCGCCAGTAAGAGCTTCGGCCTGTTCGAAGCGGAGGATGCAGAGGCCGCCCTCGCATGGTTGCGCCAGAACCACCCGCAGGCGCGGGTCGGTGTCATCGGCTTCTCGCTGGGCGGTGCGGCTAGCTTGCTCGGTGCCAAAGGTCCGCTTCTCGTCGACGCTCTCGTGTTGCAGGGCGTCTATCCGGATATCCGGCGCGCGATCTTCAATCGGCTCGCCATACGGCTCGGCCGGTGGCCGGCCTCAGCCATAGAGCCATTGCTCAGCTATCAGTCCCTACCGAGATTCGGCGTCTGGCCGTCGTCAATCTCTCCCATCCGCGCTCTGGCACAGGTCGAGGCGCCGGTCCTTCTGATGGGCGGCGGCAAGGATACGAATACGCCGCCCCAAGAAACGCGGGCGATGTACGTCGCTATAAGGGCAAATGCCGAGCTACGGATTCTCGAAGGCGTCACTCACGACGCCCTCGGGCGCACATCCCCGGAGACTTTTCCCATTCTCCTGGCGTTTCTTGACAGGAACCTGAAATAGGCTGTTTAGCGCCGATGCACCTCAGCCAGCGGTGCTATCGACCACGTCGGCGCCGGGACCGTTCTTCTTGATGGAATCGATGGCGTTCTGCGCGCTCGCCTTGCTCGAATAGCCTTCGGTCCAGAATATCTTCTCGGAATTATATTTGAAGGCGACCCGGTATTCGCCCGCCTTGTCCTTCGTGATTTCGAAAACGTGAGCCATGCCCGTTCTCCCTGACCGTTGAACGACACCAGCCTAGCCGTAAGCGCCTCATGCGCAAGCCCGATTCAGCCGTCGCCCTGCCGGAGCGCGGCAGCAGCCGCGAAAGGCGCGAGCGCGGTGACGACGAGGCTCGATGCGGCGAGGAGGCGCAGCTCTCCAGCGCTGCCGAAAATCAGAACAGGAAGCGCGAGCGGCAGCACGATGAGCCCGGCAAGCGCAGGCCCGCCGCGCGCGCCCGCAACGAGCGCAGCGGCCACCAGCCCCAGCCCGGCGAGCGCGGGTGTGCCGAGTGCAAGGCCCGTGACGAGCGCAGGCACATCCACGTTCAGCATCGCTCCGCCGATCACCGCCGCGACAAGCAGCGCGGGCGCGAAGCCCAGCCAGTGCGCGGCGAGCCGTGCCGCCATGATCGTTTCAGGCGCGATGCCGCGCACGCGGAGTTGATCCATCGTGCCGTCAGCGACGTCCTCGGCGACGAGCGTCCCCACCGGCAGCAACGCCGCGAGCAGTGCCGCCACCCACAGGCTACCGGCGCCCACGCGCGCGAGCAGCGCTGCATCTGGCCCGATCGCGAACGCGGTCATGCTCGCCACCATCACGAAGAAGACGAGCGGGATGAGGCCGCCCGCACCGATGTCCACGCCGCGCAGGACAAGGCGCCAGATGCTCACAGCGCGAGCTCCCGCGCGCCGGGCACATCGGTTTCACCGTGCGTCACCACGATCGCGCCGCCGCCTGCCGCAAGATGTGCGCCGATCGCCGCCGAAAGTGCCTTGGCGTTCGCCGCGTCGAGCCCCGCGCCCGGTTCGTCGAGCAGCCACAGCGCGGCACCCGAGGCGATTACCCGCGCCAGCGCCGCACGCCGTTTCTGGCCCGCCGAAAGCATCCTGACCGGCACGTCGCCGAGCGCTTCCAGCCCCAGTGCAAACAGCGCCTGCGTGCCGTCCATCCGCGCCCACCAGCCGAGTTCCTGGCTGACGGTGCGTCCCGGCTTCAATGCGTTTTCATGCCCCAGCCACGCGATTTTCGCCGGGTGTTCGATGCGGCCCGCCGCCGGCGGCAGCAGCCCGGCAAGACAGCGCAGCAGGCTCGATTTGCCACTGCCGTTCGGCCCCGTCACGCGCAGCGCGTCTCCGGCCGAGACGGCAAGTGAAAGCCCTTCGAACAGCAGCCGGCCACCGCGCACGCAGGCAAGGTTTTCGGCGCGGATGAGCGTGTCTCCCATGCGCCCCGACCTAACCGCTCACTTACGCCCGCGCTACTTCTTCTTGGGCTTTTCAGACTTGACGCGCACGGTCGCACTCTCGCGCAGCGCAGTCTCCACGCCCGGTACGGCGAGCGCCTGATAGGCGCATTCGCCCACGGTCCAACCATAGGGTGTCTGGCGGAGCGCCGTCACCACGCGGGAACCGGCAGGGGCATCGATGCGGCCCCAGTCGTCAGTGTTCAGGATTTCATGGCGCGTCGGCTTGCCGGGGCCAGGCCAGATGTCGATCGACTCCGCGCCCTTGCCCTTCAGATACTGGATGATCTCGATGCGCTGGAACAGCGTGCCGTCGCCGCGCGGAAGTTCGCGGACGATGCCGTCGATCACCAGCGCCTCGCTCGCCAGCAGGTATTTGGCGGCTTCGTCCGCATCCCGCTGCACAAGGATCGGGAGCACGCAGCGCGCCGCCGCCGATCCGCTGAACCCTGCCGCCACCAGAAAGGCTGCGACCGCCAAGCAACGCTTACGCATTACGACCCCTCCGTTTTCCCTTTTTCGGGAGTGTATCACAGCGGAGAGGTCGTTGCGATTCTGCATCGATTACGTGCGGCGTCGGCGGCCGAGCGCGACCCCGGCGAGGCCGAGCCCGAACAGCGCGAGCGCCGCCGGTTCCGGCACGTCCGCGGTCGACGTTTCGATGATCGGCAGCGCCGCCACGATTTTGGGAACCGCCGCGGCCCACACGCGCACCGCGTTCCACGTTTCGGCGACACCCGAGAAGCGATCCTCGACGCCCGTGTAATATTCGTTCAGCACCCAGTCCGCGCCGTCCGTGCCGAACACCACAACTTCGGTCAGATAGTCGCCGAAGTCATAGACGAAGCTGTCGATGCCGCCGAGTGCGAAGCTTTCCGGGTTCCACGCATCGCTGCCGCCGCTCCAGAAGGCCGAAAAGCCTGTGAGTTCGTTCGCGGTCAGGACGCCGTCGAGGTTCAGGTCTTCGCCCGAAAAGCTGCCGCTGACGCTAGCGCCCGCGCCGTAGTCCTGTTCGAAGTTGAAGCTTACCGGCGCGGCATTCGCGCTGCCCGCGATCAGCATGGCGGCGGCGGAAAGGAAGAAAGCGCGTTTCATGTTCGGTACTCCTGTCTCAGATCTCGAAGTCGAAGACTCAAGAACCGTGCCAGTTGCGGAGTTCCGCCATCTTAATGATTAACGCGCCTTCCCCTTGTAAATCACACCGACGCTTTACCGTTCATGTTCCTGAATAAATTCAAAATACTTATGGTTAACAGTGCGGCTTCGTAACAATACTCAGCGCTGGCCGAGCGTTTCCGAAAAGAACGCCGATTGATCGTGCCACAGCTGCTGCCATGCCGAGAAGCGGATCAGCCCGTGGGATTCGCCTGGCAGAAGCACCGTGCGCACGTCGACACCCTGCCGTCGCAACTTCTGCGCGAGGTCGACCGTCTCGCGCACGTCGACGTTCATATCGTTGTCACCGCTGAACAGCAGCACCGGCGAGCGCCAGCCCGCCACCGCGCCGAGCGGCGAGGCCGCGAGCGCCGCCGCCTTGTCCGCCTCGCCGACGCCGAAGAATTTGCTGGGGTTGAGGTGTCCGGGCACCGGCGAGGGCCAGCTCCAGTCGAACACGCCGTGGATCGCGGAGCCCGCCGCGAACACATCCGAATTGCGCGCCAGCGCGTGTCCGGTGAGCAGCCCGCCATAGGAGCCGCCCCAGATGCCGATGCGGTTGGGGGCCACGTCGGCGCGCGCGGCGAGCCAGCGCCCCGCGCCGAGCACGTCATTATATTCGGACGCCTTGCGCCACGCCCGCCCCGGCGCCTCGCGGAAATCGCGCCCGTAGCCAACGCCCGAGCGGTAGTTGAGCGCGAGCACGACATAGCCCATCTCCGCGAGCCGCCGGTTCATCGCATAGTCGTTCGCGTAATATCCGCTGAAGTGGAACGCCGGGAACATCTGCCGTGTCGGCCCGCCGTGCACGTAGACGAGCGCCGGGTGCGGCCCCTTGCCTTTCGGCAGGAACAGCTGCCCCGGCACGCTCTCTCCGTCCGATGCGGTAAGGCGCACCTGCTGCGGCGCGGGTGCGGTGAAGCTGTGGCGATAGCCGTAATCCGCGGGCGTCTCCGCATAGGCCACCTTGCCCGTCGCGCTGTCCACGATCCGCAGCATCGCGGAAGCGTCCGCCCCCGCGCCCGTCACCGCGACATGCCGCCCGTCACCCGCCGCGCTCGCCAGCGCCAGTACGACGTCCTTCGTCTCCACGGCGCGTTCGCGCCCGCTGGAAACGGTGATGAGCGAGGCCTGGCGCGTATCGAGATCGCGACAGTTGTGGATCACGAACAGCGTATCGGGCGCGGCAAGCTCGCTCTCCGCGACCTCGCATTTCTCGCCCGTCAGCGCCCGCACCTTGCCGCCGCTCGCCGCATAGAGCCGCGCCCAGCCGTCTTCCTCGGCGCGGAACACCACGGTCTTGCTGTCGGACCAGCGCAGCAGCCCCTCGTCGTCGTCAGAGATGTAGGAGCCGCCGCGCGGCCCCGATTGCCACAGCGTCTTGGCCTTGCCGCCGCTCACTGCCACCGTCTCCACGGCGACCGGCTGGTTTTCGAGATTGTCGTAGGTCACCGTGTGCTCGCGCCCCGGCCAGCGCAGGTACGCGACCGTCTTGCCGTCGGGCGAAAGCACGGGGTGGCTCAGCCGATCCGCCCCTGTCACCAGCCACTCCACACGGTCGTTGCCGAGCGTATGGCGGCCGAGGAACGACCAGCCGCCGCGATCCTGCACGAAGAAGAAGCTCTTCCCGTCCGCCGCCCACGCGCGCTGCGCCAAGGCCGCGCCGCCGCGCACAAGCATCTCCGGTTTCGCATCAGCAGCGCCCACGGCCACGGCCCACAGGTCCGCGCCGTTCCGGTAGACGAGCCGCGACCCGTCCGGCGTGAACTCCGGCGAGGCGCCCTCGCCGATCTTCACCGGCGCCGCGCCGCCCGCGCTGGAGACGAGCCACAGCGTCGCCTTCGGCGGGGTCAGCAGGCTGGCAGGGTTATACCCGCCCGCCGCGAAGCCGGTCGTGAAGGCAACCCAAGCGCCGTCGGGAGAGATCTGGACGCCGGTGATCGGCGTGCCGTCCACATCGCTTTGCGTGTGGAGCGCCGCGCGCTTGAAGCCGGGGCCGCGCGCGGCGAAGAGCTGCGTCTTGTCGCCCTGCTGCACGGTCCACGCGAAAGCACCCGCGCGCGATGCGCTGATTTCGGTCGCCATGGGGAAAGCGAGGAACGCCGTATCGTCAGCGGCGGAGGCGGCAGACGCTGCGGCCAGTGCCGCGCCGGCAAGCATGAAACGGGAAACGAAAGTCGAGACGCGCATGACCGGGAGCCCTCCTGCTGAACGAAGGGGCGTGCGCCAGCGGCACTATTCTCCCTTCGGGCGCTTTATGTCCCGATCTTATCCGAGCGAACCTGATTGGCAAATGCCTTCCGAGGCTTCGCGACGATCGCCCCGCCATCGTCGTCCCAGCGCATCAGCGAGAGTTTCGCCGCGCTGGGGCGCTGGCGGCGATCCGGGAAGTGGCGGTGCGGGTAGGCGTGGGTATCGAGCCTGCGCGCCAGCCGGTGAATTTCCGATTCGTACCGTGCGAGCAGGCGCGGTTCGCTGGCGGCGTCGCGTCGCATGATGGCGATCTGTTCCTGGCGGAGGAGTCGGTTCAGGTCCATGGATTTCCCTTCAAGCGTGGCGACCGGTCAGGCGTATTGCAGGGCGTCGCGGATCCTGGCGCCCGCGGCGCGGGAGCGGAGTGTGTCCACGGCGGCGCGGCATTCGATCTCGCTGCGATACCCGCCGGCCTGCGCCAGCGTCGTCCCGCTGGGTGCGCAGAAGCGCCAGCGCCAGTCTCCGCCGCAATGGATCGTGGAGGTGAGTCTTTTCTCTTCCCCGCAATACACTTCGAAATAGCAGACGGGCGCGAGGTTCAGCCGCAGGTCCGAATAGATTTCGTCCGCGTCGTCGTTATCCGGTTCGCTGCCCCTGAATGAAGCCAGCGAAAGCGTTTCGCGATTTGTATTTTTGAGCACACGATTTCTCCTGGATGAGCAAGCGGGAGCACGAAGTCCCCCAGTCACGAGACGCTTGCGGCCAGAAATCGAGTGATAACGACTCCTAGCATATTTTCGGGTTGGCGGCGAACGCCATTTGGGGATCTGGCCCGTTATTTCGGCCGGTTTGCGGTTTTCTGCTGGTCGGCCTTGTGGATACGGTCGAGCTCTTCAGCGTCGACTTCGAAGGCATAGGCCTTCCCCCCGCGACGCACGTAAAGAAAGGCGGAAACGCCCTTGGGGTCTCCGCCGTCTGCGGAAGGAACCGTGTCCAGCTCCACCTGATATTCGCCCGCGGGCAGCGTGCCGTCGATCCCGCTTATGGTGAAGGCGCTTGCGAAGGCCAGTGTCCGGCGTTCGGTCGCCGTCATTTTCCGGTGGCGGCCGCCAGCTCGCGTTCCGCGTCGCGGGCGAGCTTGGCGGTTCGCACCTTTTCGCCTTCCAGCAGGTTCTTGGTGTGCTGCCGCGCGAGTTCGATCCAGCGGTCGCGCGCCAGGATCGCCTGCTGCTTCACGTTCATCAGCACGGCCTCGGTGATGGCACGCTGAGAACTCGCGATGCGCTCCTGATAGAATTCCGTCTGGTCCTTCATGCAGGAGCCCTTTCGCTGGAAGATCGGCGCTTAGCCGATCAGGTCATAAACGATCTGCCGAAGTTGCTGGCGCGTCAGCCCGGAGGGTTCGCGCCGCGCGCCCGTGGGGGGCGCCGTTTTCGGCAAAGAGGAAGCTGTACGGCGCGCCGGGTTCCGGCGTCCGTTTGTCATGTATGTTTGCATATCTGTCATTTGTCTTGGCCGCGCCAATCGCGGCGTCATGTTTTTGTGAAGCGTGTTCGCTTCGCAGTCGTGGGGCGGCCCGGCGACTATCGCCAGGCCTCCCGAACCCGTGAAAGCGCCGGTCAGGCAGCTTTCAGGCTGACCGCACTCGTGCGGCCGCGCTGATCGCGCTCCAGCTCATAGCTGACGCGCTGGTCCTTATCGAGCGTCTCCATGCCCGCCATCTGAACGGCGGTGATGTGGACGAACGCGTCTTCGCCGGAGCCTTCGGGCGCGATGAAGCCATAGCCCTTCTGGGCGTTGAAGAATTTTACGGTGCCGATAGGCATATTATGTCTCAGTATTCAAATCGTGATCGTACCCGCGCACCACATGGCGGCGGGTGCCGAGAGGCCGGTGTTCTGAAAAGGGGTGCCGGAGCGCCGCAATCCGTCGCGCGCAACGTCAGCGAGACCTATATAGCGCATGTGGGGTTAATTTACAATGTCGGGGGTTGAGGGGTGCTCGGTTCGGCAGGCGCCTACTTAAAACGAAAACCACAGCAGAGGCGCGCATCCGGCATGCCTCCCCCCGGCGGGGGCTACATTTGAACACCGGCCGTCAGTGTAAGCCAATACTCCTTAAAGAACTGATGGCACGTCATATCTGCAAGATCTATTCTATGTTCATTAAAGTTTCCTTGAAAATTGAACGCCTTTGACAATTCGTTTGCTATAACAAATTTATCACTCTTTGATATTCCGTATGCCGTCGCCACTACTTCCGTATGATCTTGGACTTCTTGCGACAATATTTGCACATTTTGACGATGGAAAGCAAATCCAAGAAAAATTATTCTATCTGACTGACTTATTGATTTCTTTATCTCTGATAAAACGGCGCCCTCCTCTACTCGTTCAGTAAACGTGCGGATTTGCTGGACCACCTGAGCAAGATGAGCGGGGGAACATTGTCCAAATGGCACACTTGGAAGATCGCCCTTCTGCCAAGGCAGCCGACCGGCCACCCCGTAAGGCCTATGAATAACAAGCGAATTCATTATTCTACGAAAATCATTTGGCGAAATACCATAATATTTCCCCAATGATATAGGCAAATAATGCTCCAAACACCTGTCATAATTAAAATTTATTATTTCTATGTTTTGAAATATTTTTCCAATATCACTTCTTTTAACGCCCTCTGTTAAAAGTTTTGTTAAGCTACTATACCATGATTGTTCAAAATTTTCTATATTTATGTCGTCTTTATCGGGTGATTCACATCGAAACGCTTGACTTTCAAATTCGGCCTTATGAATAGATCGCAGTATTCCAAGCTTTCCTATAAGTTCAATTTTATCATCTTCGAGAGCATCGATAACGTTATCTATAGATATCGCCTGTTTTGAAGACTCGCTAAGTTGCCATCCGGCTTTAATGTACTGATTTATAATTTCCACCTCTTGACCTTCGTTAAGAATAATTCTCAGAGCTTCCACAATTTCTGGATCACCTGTTTTTTGTCTATGATACTCAAATGTAATATGAGTTAGTTTTACTAATCTTTTTAGAAGGTCATGCCCCATAGGCAGGCCAACTTCCGTGCTGGCACCCGCCCCAACAACCAAAACAGTCTTTGCTCTGAACATTCGCGCCCCCAACAATGAAGTAACGAATTCTATTTTTTTGCTTCGTGATTGCATCTAATATTTTTGTGATTACCGACAGCCAGCCTTGCCCAGTCAACATTTTGACAACCCAACCCCCGACTTTCGTCCCCTTCCCAACCTGCTCCCCCTTCGTTAAAGCAGCCCCGACTCCGGCGGTTGCTGCGCTGCAATAGGCGCGCACGGCCGGGCCTGAATGGCAAGACAAGGGGATCGTGAAGATGACCGCCACCGGACGCGACAGCCTGAACACCCGCCGCACGCTGAATGTCAGCGGCCGCGAATTCGCTTATTATTCGATCCCTGCCGCCGCCGAGCGCTTCGGCGATTTCTCGGCGCTGCCCTTCTCCATGAAGGTGCTGCTGGAAAACATGCTGCGCTTCGAAGACGGCGACACCGTCACTGAAGGCGACGTTGAAGCCTTCCGCTCCTTCCTCAACGCCAACCTTGGCGAGCGCGAGATCCAGTATCGCCCAGCGCGCGTGCTGATGCAGGATTTCACCGGCGTTCCGGCCGTCGTCGATCTCGCCGCGATGCGCGATGCGATGGCGAAGCTCGGCGCGGACGCGGAAAAGATCAATCCGCTCGTCCCCGTCGATCTCGTCATCGATCACTCGGTGATGGTGGACGAGTTCGGCACGCCCAAGGCCTTCGGCCAGAACGTCGCGCTTGAGTACGAGCGCAACATGGAACGCTACAAGTTCCTGAAGTGGGGCGCGCAGGCGTTTCGTAACTTCCGCGTCGTGCCGCCGGGAACGGGCATCTGCCACCAGGTGAACCTGGAATATCTGGCGCAGGCGGTGTGGACCTCCGAAGACGCGAGCGGCGCCACGGTGGCTTACCCGGATACGCTCGTCGGCACCGACTCGCACACCACGATGGTGAACGGCCTCGGCGTGCTCGGCTGGGGCGTCGGCGGGATCGAGGCGGAAGCCGCGATGCTCGGCCAGCCCGTTTCCATGCTCATCCCCGAAGTCGTCGGCTTCAAGCTCACCGGCCGCATGGCCGAAGGCATCACCGCCACCGATCTCGTGCTCACCGTCACGCAGATGCTCCGCAAGAAGGGCGTTGTCGGCCGCTTCGTCGAATTCTACGGCCCCGGCCTCGATGCGCTCAGCCTCGCCGACCGCGCCACCATCGCCAACATGGCGCCTGAATACGGCGCCACCTGCGGCTTCTTCCCGATCGACGCCGAAACCATCCGCTACATGCGCTTCACCGGCCGTGAAGACTGGCGCTGCGAAATGGTGGAAGCCTATGCGAAGGCGCAGGGCATGTGGCGCGATGCATCGACGCCGGACCCTGTGTTCACCGACACGCTCGGCCTCGATCTTTCCGAAGTGCGCCCCAGCCTCGCCGGCCCGCGCCGCCCGCAGGACCGCGTGCTGCTGGAAGACCTCGCCGCCGGTTTCGAAGCCGAGCTTACGGGCAGCTTCAAGGTGGCGGACCCGAAGAAGCGCGTTTCGGTTGATGGCGCGAACCACGATATCGGCCACGGCGACGTCGTGATCGCCGCGATCACCAGCTGCACCAACACCTCGAACCCGGACGTGCTCGTCGCCGCCGGTCTCGTGGCGCGGAAGGCGCGCGCGAAGGGCCTCGATCGCAAGCCGTGGGTGAAGACCTCGCTTGCGCCCGGCTCGCAGGTCGTCACCGATTATCTCGAAAAGGCCGGGCTGCAGGCCGATCTCGATGCCATCGGCTTCGATCTCGTCGGCTATGGCTGCACCACCTGCATCGGCAACTCGGGACCGCTGCCGGCGCCGATCTCGAAGGCGGTGAACGACGGCGACATCGTCGCCGCGTCCGTCCTTTCGGGCAACCGCAACTTCGAAGGCCGCGTCTCGCAGGATGTGCGCGCCAACTATCTCGCCTCGCCGCCGCTCGTCGTCGCTTATGCGCTCGCGGGCACGGTGCGGAAGAACCTCGCGGTGGAGCCGATCGGCACGGGTTCGGACGGCGCGCCGGTGTTCCTGAAGGACATCTGGCCGACCAATCAGGAAGTCCGCGCCACGGTGGAAGCCTCGCTCGATGCGGACATGTTCAAGGCCCGCTACGCGCACGTCTTCAAGGGCGATGCGCAGTGGCAGGCGATCGATGTGACGGGCGGACGCACCTACAGCTTCTCGTCGGTCTCGACCTACGTGCAGAACCCGCCGTACTTCGAAGGCCTCACGATGACGCCGAAGCCGCTCACGAACATCGTGAGCGCACGCGCGCTCGCCGTGTTCGGCGACTCGATCACCACCGATCACATCTCGCCCGCGGGCTCGATCAAGGCCGATTCCCCGGCCGGCAACTACCTCACCGAGCATCAGGTGAGCCGCGCCGACTTCAACTCCTACGGCTCGCGCCGCGGCAACCACGAAGTCATGATGCGCGGCACGTTCGCGAATATCCGCATCCGCAACAAGATGACGCCGGGCATCGAGGGCGGTGTCACCCGCCATGTGCCGTCGGGCGAACAGCTTGCGATTTACGACGCGGCGATGCGCTACAAGGATGAAGGCACGCCGCTCGTCGTCCTTGCGGGCAAGGAATACGGCACCGGTTCCTCGCGCGATTGGGCCGCGAAGGGCACCACGCTGCTTGGCGTGCGCTGTGTCATCGCGGAAAGCTACGAGCGTATTCACCGCTCGAACCTCGTCGGCATGGGCGTGCTGCCGCTCCAGTTCCAGGGGAGTGACAGCGCCGAAACGCTCGGCCTCACCGGCGACGAGCTGTTCAGCATCGATGGCGTCGCGGACCTGAAGCCGCGTCAGGAGGTCACGGTGAACTTCACGCGTGCCGACGGCACCACGGGTTCGTTCGTCGCGCGCTGCCGCATCGATACGAACAACGAGCTGGAATATTTCCGCAGCGGCGGCATCCTGCACTACGTGCTGCGCAACCTCGCCGCCTGAGGATACGAGAGGGCGGGTTTCAGGCCCGCCCTACTCCCATTCGATAACCTGCCAGCCGCGCGCCTCCGCAAGCGCGCGCAGCTTCGGTGTCGGGTTAATCGCAAAGCCTTCGTCGGCCCATTCGAACATCGGCGCGTCGCTGTGGTGGTCTGAAAAGAAGCGCACGTGCAGCGTCTCGCGCGGCGGCAGCGCCGCCGTCACCATGTCGCGTTTCGCGCCGTCGTAGCAGTTCTCGCCGTCCAGTTTCGCCAGCACCGCGCCCGAAGCGTCGCGGTGCGATTTCGTGCCCACCACGTGCTCCACGCCCAGCCGCGCCGCGATGGCGTGTACATAGAACGTGTAGGATGCCGTCGCGATCACCACGGTGCGGCCTTCCGCCTTCTCCGCGTCGATCCGCGCCTGCGCGCCGCGGAACGTGCGCCCCGGCACCATCCAGCGCGCGAAGCCTTCGGCGCGCGGCGCGATCCGGTCCATCGGCACGCGCCGGCCCATCAGCAGCCGGTGGTTGATCTCCTTCAGCCGTCCCCGGCTGACGAAACCCGCGACATAGGCCCCGCCCGCCAGCAGCGACAGCGGCAGCAAAAGCAGCCGCCACGGCGCTTCGTGCCACGCCCAGTAGATCAGCCAAGGCGAATAGGAACCGCCCCGCGTGATCGTCCTGTCCATGTCGAAAACGGAATACTGTATTAGGTCGCTCAAACAGCCTCCAGCGCTTGCCTGAAGTCCGCGACTAGATCGTCTACATGCTCAACCCCGATCGACACCCGAACCAGATTGTCGCTGATCCCAAGCTCCGCCTTCCGCGCGTCCGGCACCGATAGATGCGTCATCGCCGCCGGGTGACTCGCCAGGCTCTCCGTCCCGCCGAGCGAGACGGCCAGCTTCACCAGCGTCAGATTGTCGAGCAGCCGAAACGCCTCCGCCTCCCCGCCCTTCACGATCACAGAGAAGGTCGAACCCGACCCCGTACAGTGTCGGTCGTATATGTCCCGCTGCGCACTCCCCGGTTCCAGGAACCCGAGATACCCCACCCGCTCGATCTTCGGATGATCGCGCAAGAAGGCGCAAAGCGTCCGCGCATTCGCCTCCGCCCGCTCCATCCGAAGCTGCACCGTCTCAAGGCTGCGCAGCAACATCCACGACGTGTGCGGATCCGTGATCGTCCCGATGGTATTGCGCAGCGCCAGGATCGGCGCGAGCGCAGCCTTGGTCCCGATACACGCCCCGCCCACCAGATCGGAATGCCCGCCCACATACTTGGTGAGAGAATAAAGCGAGATGTCCGCCCCATGCCGCGTCGGTGCCTGAAAGACAGGACCGAGGAAGGTGTTGTCACACATGATGACCGGCGTCTCGCCCTCCGCGAACACCGCATCGCGCGCCGCCGCCACCGCCTCGATATCGACGAGATCATTGGTCGGGTTCGCTGGGCTTTCGAGATAGATCACCGAGACGCGCCCCTTGGCCTTCGCCGCGCGCAGCGTCTCCTCAATCGCCTCGTGGCTGGCCGACGCACGAAAGTCCATCCAGCCGACCGAGAACTTGCCGATCACGGCATCGATCAACTTCTCGGTCGCGGCATAGAGCGGCGCGGAGTGCACGATGATGTCGCCCGGCCGCACATAGGCCATCAGCGCCGTGGTAATGGCTGACATGCCGGTCGAGAAAACGAGCGCGTCCTCGGCGCCCTCCCACAGCGCCAGCCGGTCCTCCAGAATCTCCTGATCGGGACCATTGAACCGGCCGTAGACCAAGCCCTCTGCACCACCGGGACGCCGCCCGATGATGCCTTCGAAGAAGCGCTTGCCGTCCGCTGCGCTTTCGAAAACATAGGTGGAGGTGAGGAAGATCGGCGGCTTCAGCGCACCCTCAGACAGCGTCGGATCATAGCCGTAGCCCATCATGAGCGTAGAGGGGTGAAGTCGACGCCCGCCAAGCTCCAGCGACTGCGGCTTCATCGCACGGCGGCGCGCCGGCGGCGGTTCTGCGTCTGTCATGTCCGCAACCTATCCCTCTGCCTGCTTGTCTGCAACGCATACGCCCTCAGACAGAGCCAAGCGGATCACCGGCAATAAAAAAGCCCCCGAGTCGGGGGCTTTTTGTGTTGAGAGCGGCAGCAATGCCACTCCGCGACCACAGCGCCTAGAGGTAGCTGCCGCCAAACAGCCAATCCCAAAAACCCTTCGCAGGCTGAGCCGGCTTACGAGTCGTATTCGTACGCATATTTGTTCCCCAGCATCACAGTTATGGCAAGCTGCCATACTGGTATTTATGCTTAACAAATATGGTTTACAAGCATTAACCGTCAAAGTTAACCATTTGCTTTAACTTTGGCAGGATAGGCGATCATCTCCTTGAGGTCGGAATCCTCCATGGGTCTCGCGATGTGGTAGCCTTGGCCGCGATCGCAGCGAATCTGCGCGAGCGCGAACAGCTGCTCGGGCGTTTCGATCCCTTCCGCGACGACCTCCAGCCCCAGGATATGCGCAAGCTCTATGGTCGACACCATGACTGCGCGGTCTGCAGGCCCATCTAGAAGTGCGTTGGTGAAACGGCGATCGATCTTGAGTTCTGTCGCCGGGATCTTGCGCAGATACTCCAGCGTCGACATGCCTGTGCCATAATCATCAATGGCGATGCCGACGCCGAGCATACGAAGCTCGTTGAGGGTCGCAAGCGCAGCTTCCCCCTCGGCGATTGCGGCCGTCTCCGTAATTTCCAGAACGAGAGCATCCGCAGGGATTTGATAGCGTGCGAGTACGGACCGCACGACATCCACGATTATGCGGGACGAGAGTTCGCTCGGCGATAGGTTGACCGACATTCGGAATGCCGGATTGCGACGAAGAACATCGCGCGTCACGGCACCGGCGCGATCGAGAACGAAGGCGGTGACCTTCCCGATTCGGCCGTTGCGCTCGGCGATCTCCACGAAATCCATCGGGCTGATGGGACCGCGCACAGGATGCGTCCAGCGTACCAGCGCTTCTGCGCCGCTGATCACCGCCGTTCTGAGATCGAGCTGCGGCTGATAGGCAACCCAGATGTGACCCGCTTCCAACGCATCATCGAGTTCACCGAGCAGCGACAGCTTCCATTCCTTGGCCTTCGCCGTCGCTGGGTCGTGCACCATCCAGCAGACGCCTTCCTCGCTCGCTGCGTGAGCGGCCGCAAGGGCGCTGGCCAGGCGGTGCGACATCGGCAAGGCGGTTTCGCGATCAATCCCAAAGGCAACGTCCACATCATAGCTGCGCTCGGCAACCTTGATGGGGCTGCGGAAGATCAGTTGCATGGCCTTGAACTGGTCCACGACCAGTTCAAGTTCCGCAGCGTTGGTCAGCCAGACGAAATTGCCGTCGTCGCCGTGCCAGAGCTGCGCGCCGGTCGTACCGATCGACAGGCGCGCCGCGATGAGCTTGGTGAGTTCGTGCTCGAAATCAGGGGGCAGCGTGCTGACGATATCCGCAAAGCGGCGCACACGCGCGGCGATCAAGAGCTCCGACGAGATGAGATCTTCGCGGCGAAGCATCGCGTTGACAGTTGGGAGACCCGAAACGGGATGCACGAGACCAAGCTCTCGCCGGCGTTCGAGCACCTGCTGCCATGCAAATACGACGAGCGAGCCGACAGCCAGAAGCAGTGCGGGTGCCACTTCCACGAACACATGGGCGTGTTCAAGGACCAGCGGCAGCACCACAAGCATGGAGAGGCCGGGAACACCGAGCATCCATTTAAGCCGATTGCTGCCGTATAGCAGCGCCGTGGATACAGCGACAGCCAACATCCAAAGCGGCCACCAGCCAAGCACGGCAGGTCGGCCCGCCTTCAGCGTTTCCGCCCCAAGAACAGTAACAAAAACGCTCGTCGCGTGCCCCTGCCCGGGCACAGCAAGTCGTGTCGAAAGCGTTTTCGAGTTGAGCCCCACCACGACCGTACGCCCCTTGACGTCGAGTTCTGATCGCCCGGTGATCACATCGGCCGCACTCGCATAGGGAATCGATGCCAGCGTATAAGAATAGTCGATTGGGAATTTCTCGCCGAGCCGACCGTCAATTCCGGCGATCGCCGTCTCCATCGATCTGCGCACTCGGTCTCCGATAACCTGCCGATACGCAAGATCCGGTACTCCGTTCCAGTAACGCAGGAACTTCATCGTCGAGACCACCTCGGCGGTGTCCCCGAGGCTGGACGGTTCAAGGACGCGCGCCTTGCCATCGGCGGCGTAATCGTTCGTGCTGGCCAGGAACACAGCACCCGGATGCCGGTCTATGACCTCTGCAAACGCACGGTCTCCCTGGGGTTCGAGTGGTGGCAGATAGAGATCGAAGAATACCCGGTCGGCACCGGACTCAAAAAGCCGATCGGTGAGCGCAGCGAGGCGCGCACGGTTCCAGGGCCAAGGGCCAGTGGTCGCGATCGCCTCATCGTCAACACCAACCACGACCACCTCGCCGCTCACCGGCTGGGCGCGGATCTTGTTCCGTAGCGTGAGAAGCGCAAGGTCCACCGGCTCCATGAACGCGGCAATCCCCATGAGCCCTGACACGAGCATCAACCACAGCAAAGGCTTGCGCTTTTGCGCAAGCACCGTGAGCGGCTCGAGAGCGCGGGACAAAGGCATGGTCACATGGTTACCGACCGAACCTTAAGAAAAATTATCAGGCGGCCCGCGGAGGTGCGAAAAAACCCCACAAATCCGCCTTCCACTATGCGGCCGCAGAAGTCTCCGTCCTTAGCCGCTTCATGGTCGTTTGAAGCGTAAAGTGCAGGCCTTCGGGGCGGTACATCACACCGACGGCTCCACCAAACTGCGGCGCGAGCGCCCGGTTTAGAAGGCGTGATCCGAACCCCCGGCGTTTCGGCAAAGCGACGGGAGGGCCATCTACCTCTACCCATTCAAACGCAAATGGATCGTCCGTACCGGCTCTGCCTGCTTGCCATCGAATGTCAATTTTCCCGGAGGGCACTGAAAGTGCGCCATATTTTGTGGCGTTTGTCGCAAGTTCATGCACAGCAAGCGCCATGGATAGCGACTGGTCGGCGGAGAGATAAATCGACGGCCCACTCAGACGGATAGCCTCAGCGTTCCCATGGGGTCGGAGCGCTTGCTCCACGATGTCCTTGAGCGGCGCATCGCTCCAGCGGGACCGGGTCAATATGTCGTGCGCATGTCCCAGCGCCTGCAAACGTTGTGCAATGAGCTTCCGTGAATCTTCAGGGGAGGATGTGCGAAACGTCTGATCGATCACGGCAGAAACGACCGCGAACATATTCTTCATGCGATGCGCGAGTTCCTGATTGAGAAGCATGGCGTGGCGCTGCGCTTCGATCATGGCCGTTGTCTCAATGACCGTATCTATCATGCCGACAACATTGCCCGACTCATCTCGCACTGGGCTGTAGCAGAATGTAAACCACGCCTGCTCAGGATAGCCGTGGCGGTTTAGCGTGACAGCGAAATCCTCAATGAATGTGGCCTCGCCTTCAAAGGCGCGCTTCACAATTGGTCCGATCTCGCTCCAGACTTCCGACCAGACCTCGTTGAACGGCCTCCCCAGTGCTGCCGGCTTGCTGCCAAGAATGGGCTCGAAGGCGTCGTTGTAGATACAGATAAGTTCGGCGCCCCAGACGAGGCACTTTGGAAAACGCGAACTCAGCACCAGAGCAACAGCCGACTTCAGCGTGGGAGACCAGTCCTTCGCAGGTCCGAGAGGTGTTATCGACCAATCGAATGCCCGGATGGCGTCGCCCATCTTTCCGCCGCCTTCCAGAAAATGCAGAAGCGGCATACGTTGAACTCCGGGCGGCGGAACTGCCGAGGCCGAAACGCTATAACAGACCCCGATGGTTAACAATCCGTGCTTGCGACGAAACGAAATCCTCTATTCGCGCAGCTCTCCACCGACCGCACGCGCGGCCTCGACGATCTTTCCGGCAATCGCGGAGAGTTCCTCTTCGGTGAAGCTGCGCTCGTCGGGCTGTAGCGTCGCGCGTATAGCAAGCGAGCGCTTGCCCGGCTCGATGCCCGCGCCCTCGAACAGGTCGAAGAGCCGAACCGCCGTGATGCGCTTCGGCTCTGCTTTCTGCACCGCGCGGAGCAGCGTGTCTGCCGCCAGCGCCTTGTCGGCAACGAAGGCGAAATCGCGCGTCACCGCCTGTAGCGCCGGAGGCGAATAGACAGCCCGACCGCGCTTGCCGCGGGGCGCGGGGATCGCGTCGAGGAAAATCTCTGCGACCGCGACCCGACCCTGAAGATCGAATGCGCGCGCGAGGCGGGGGTGAAGCTCGCCGAACTCGGCCAGGATCGTCTTGGGGCCAAGGCCGAGCTTCGCTGAACGACCCGGATGATACCATTCGCTCGCCCCCTTGAAGGCCTGGGCGCGCTCCACGGGAGCACCGGCAGCTGCGAGCAGCGCCAGCACTTCTGCCTTCGCGTCGAACACGTCGAAGCCCTTGGCCGCACCGTCGCGCCAGTCCTTTTCCTGACGCGCTCCGGCAAGAACGAGGCCTAGCGTCAGCCGCTCGCCCTCGCCGAGATAGCGGCGTCCGAGTTCGAACAGGCGGATCGAGGCCGCGCCGCGGTCGCTGTTGCGCTGCGCTGCGGCAACAAGGCCAGGGAGGAGCGACGGGCGCATGACGGCGAGGTCGGCGGAGATCGGGTTTTCGAGCGCGAACACCCCGCCTCCGAAGCTCTCGGCATCCTGCGGCGCGATGAAGCTCCATGTGACAGCCTCGTCCAGACCACGTGCCGCTGCGGCGCGGCGCAAGGTGCGTTCGGTGAGCTGGACGGGCGTGGCGGTGGGCTTCGCGACACCCTCAGCGCGGGCGAGCGGGGTGGAGGGGATCGCGTCGAAGCCGGAGATGCGGACGACCTCCTCGACGATGTCGGCGGCACCATCGACGTCGCGGCGCCACGACGGGGCGGTGATGCGCCACGTGTCGCCCGTCTCGACCATGAAGCCGAGTGCGGCGAGGATTTCGGCCTGCTTCGCCGGATCGACGGTAACGCCAGTGAGACGCTGGGTGAGGTCGGGCGTGTAATCGACCTGCGGGGCGATCTTGGGGGGCTGGCCGGCGCGGAGTTCACGGCTGGGGTCGCCGCCGCAGAACTCGCGGACCATGCGGGTGGCGAGCTGGAGCCCGCCTTCGAGGAAAGCCGGATCGACACCGCGTTCGAAGCGGGCGCGGGCGTCGGAGGTGAGGCCGAGGGCGCGACCGGTACGACCGATACGGTGCGGGGTGAAGTACGCGCACTCGATGAGGATATCTGTCGTCTCGGCCTCGACGCCCGAATGCTCGCCACCCATGATGCCGGCGATGTCATGAACCTCGCGAGCGTCGGCGATGACGGTCATTTCGGGATCGAGCGCGTAGGTCTTACCGTTGAGCGCAACGACGCTCTCACCGTCGGCCGCGCGGCGGGCGACGACGGCGCCGGAGAGCTTCGCAAGATCGTAGACGTGCAAGGGCCGTCCGCGATCGAAGGTGATGAAGTTGGTGATGTCGACGAGCGCAGAGATCGGACGCAGGCCTATGGCCGTGAGGCGCTGCTGGAGCCAGGTGGGAGACGGACCGTTCTTTACGCCGCGTACCACGCGGCCGAAGAAGGCGGGGCAGCCTTCGGGGTCGTCGGTGCGGATTTCGATCGGGCAATCGTAGCCACCTTCGATCGCTTCGATCGTGCCCGCCGTCAGCGTGCCGAGGCCGAGCGCGGCGAGATCGCGCGCGATGCCGCGCACGCCCATGCAATCCTGGCGGTTCGGCGTCACCGCAACCTCGATGACGGGATCGTCGAGACCGAGCACCTCCGCGAACGGCGTGCCAACGGCGGGTTCGCCGGCAAGATCGATGATGCCAGTGTGCGCGTCAGACAGCTCAAGTTCGCGCTCCGAACACATCATGCCGTGCGATTCGACACCGCGGATCGCCGCGACCTTCAAGGTCACGTCGATTCCGGGCACATAGGTTCCGGGCGCAGCGAACACGCCGTAAAGGCCCGTGCGCGCATTGGGGGCGCCGCAGACTACCTGCAGGGGCTCACCGGTGCCGGTATCCACCTTCAAGACCTGGAGCTTGTCCGCCTGCGGATGCGGCGCAGCCTCCAGAATCTTCGCCACGCGGAACGGTGCGAGACGATCGGCAGGGTTATCGACGCCCTCGACCTCAAGCCCGACACGGGTGAGGCCAAGCACGATCTCTTCAAGCGAAGCTGTAGTGTCGAGGTGGTCCTTCAGCCACGAAAGCGTGAACTTCATGCGCCGACTCCTCCCGAAAGCGTGGGTACGGCGAGCGGCGAGAAGCCGTAGTGCTTCAGCCAGCGCACATCACCGTCGAAGAAGGCGCGAAGATCGGTCATGCCGTATTTGAGCATCGCCAGCCGGTCGATGCCGGCGCCGAACGCGAAACCCTGCCATTCGGCGGGATCGAGACCGCACGCCGCGATGACGCGCGGATGCACCATGCCCGAGCCGAGGATTTCGAGCCACGACGCCTCGCCCCCGATCTTCAGTGTGCCGCCTTCCCATGAGCAGCCGACATCGACCTCCGCCGAGGGTTCGGTGAACGGGAAGTAGCTGGGGCGGAAGCGCAGCGTCACATCATCGACCTCGAAGAAGGCCTTGATGAATGTTTCCAGCGTCCACTTGAGGTGCCCCATGTGGATGCCCCGATCGATGACGAGACCTTCGAGCTGGTGGAACATCGGCGTGTGCGTCGCGTCCGAATCCGAACGATAAACGCGGCCCGGCGCAATGATACGAATCGGCGGCTGCTGGCTCAGCATCGTGCGGATCTGCACGGGCGAGGTATGCGTACGCAGCAGGAAACGGCGGCCTTCCTTCGCGAGCTGCTCGGGGAAATAGAAGGTGTCGTGCATCGCGCGCGCCGGGTGCGATTCCGGGATGTTGAGCGCGGTGAAATTGTGCCAATCGTCCTCGATCTCCGGGCCGGTCGCGACCGCGAAGCCGAGGTCGGCGAAGATTTCGGCAAGCTCGTCCATAACCTGCGACACGGGGTGCACGGTGCCGAGTCGTGCGGGCTCGACGGGAAGCGTGACGTCCACCGCCTCGGCAGCAAGCTTCGCATCAAGCTCGGCTGCCTCAAGCGCGGCCTTCCGCGCGGAAAGCGCATCCGACACCGCCTCGCGCAGCACGTTCAGCGCCGCGCCCGCTGTTTTGCGGGCTTCCGGATCCATGCCGCCGAGCGCCTTCAGCTTCTGCGTGATGGCCCCTGATTTGCCGAGCGCAGCGACGCGCAGCGCCTCGACGGCGGCGGCATCGGGTGCAGCGGCGATTTTGGCGAGCCACTCGCCCTGCTCGGCGGAAAGGTCGGACATCATTGAACCCCGGTTTTCAAAAAAAAGGCGCGGCCGCTGCCGTAAGCAGCGCCGCGCCTTACCATTGCTTTGGTTCGCGTTTGTTACGCGGCCTTCGCGAGCGCAGCTTCTGCCTGCTTGACGATGACCTTAAACGCGTCGCCCTCGTGGACGGCGAGATCGGCGAGCACCTTGCGGTCCAGCTCGACGCCGGCCAGCTTCAGGCCGTGCATGAACCGGCCATAGGTGAGGCCTTCTTCGCGGACAGCGGCGTTGATGCGCTGAATCCAGAGTGCGCGGAAATTCCGCTTCTTAACCTTCCGGTCGCGATAGGCGTACTGGCCGGCCTTTTCGACCGCCTGACGCGCGATGCGGATGGTGTTCTTCCGGCGGCCGAAATAGCCTTTGGCTGCCTTCAGGATCTTCTTGTGCTTGGCGTGCGTGGTTACGCCGCGTTTGACACGTGCCATAAGTTATCCTCCTATTTCAGGCCGTAAGGCGCCCACTGCTTCAAGACCTTCTTGGTCTCGCAGTCGGCCAGCACCTCGGTGCCGCGGTTTTGGCGGATATACTTGGAATTGTGGCTGATGAGCCGGTGGCGCTTTCCGGCGACACCATGCTTGAGCTTGCCAGTCGCGGTGATCTTGAACCGCTTCTTGACGCCGCTCTTCGTCTTGAGCTTGGGCATTTCCGTCTCCTTGAAACGCTATAAGACCGCCTCGGCAGCCCACACTGGCCGGGCGGTCACGTTTTCGAAGCGCGCGCTATAGCGGGGCGACGCGCGAAGAGCAAGCCCGGCAGCGCACGCGGGCGGTGCTGTACGGGACTTATCACCTGTTCTAGAAGCCGGACATGACCATCACCCAATCCCTGATCGCCTTCACCGCCGCCGCGACGGTGCTGACGCTGACACCCGGCGTCGATACGGCAATGGTGCTGCGGAGCGCCGCCACCGGCCCGCGCAGCGCGACATTCGCGGCGATCGGCATCGGGCTTGGCTGCCTGATCTGGGGCGGGGCCGTCTCGCTTGGGCTCGGGGCACTTCTTGCGGCCTCGGAAATGGCCTTTACGATCGTGAAATGGGCGGGCGCCGCCTATCTGCTTTATTTGGGCGTCTGTCTGCTCCTGAAACCGCGCGCCGCGCTTGCCGTGGACAGCGGCGCAACGGGCGGCAGCGCGCGCGAGGCTTTCACGCGGGGGCTTGTGACCAACCTGCTGAACCCGAAGATTGGGGTGTTCTACATCACGTTCCTGCCGCAGTTCATCCCCACCGGGGTCGATCCGGCCGGGTTTTCCTTCATTCTTGCGGGCGTGCATGTCGTGCTCGGCACGTTGTGGTTCGCTGTGCTGATCGCCGCGACCATCCCGCTCGGCCGATTCCTTGCGCGGCCGCGCGTCGTGAAGACGATGGACAGGCTGACCGGCGGCGTCTTCATCGCGTTCGGCCTCAAACTCGCACTTTCCCGGCAGGGCTGAAGCTGAACTAGCCGAAAAGCCCCGGCTGGACCGCAGCGACGGGCGCGCGCTCGTGCGCGAGCAGCCAGCGCTTGCGTTCGATGCCGCCGCCGAAGCCGGTGAGCGAACCGTCCGCACCGATCACGCGGTGGCAGGGCACGATGATGGCCACGGGATTTGCACCGTTCGCCGCGCCCACGGCGCGAACGGCGGCGGGGCGACCGATGATGGCCGCCTGCTCCGCATAGGTCCGCGTCTCGCCGGGCGGGATGCGCCGCAGCGCCGCCCACGCCTCTTTCTGGAACGCAGTGCCGCCGGGATCGACCTCGATCGCCGCCGTCGCGGCGAAATCGCCTTCAAAATAAGCTGCAAGCGCACGGGAAACAGTCGCGGGCGCCGCTTCCTGCATTTCGAGCGCGGTATCCGGCCCTTGATACCGCGCGAGAAGCGTATGGAATCGGTCGTCCTTGTCGGCCCATTCGAGCGCCCGAACGCGGTCGTCCGCACCCCAGACACAGAGCATGTCGCCGGTGGGCGTACCGATTCGCGCGGCGGCGAGCGTGTGTTTGGGGGAACGCTGAAGCATCGCCGCACGTTAATCCCCCCATGCAGACGCCGTCCATCCGCGAATGGGGTCGGGAATGGGGCCAATCCGGCCGCGACACCTGGGATCGGTTGCCGAACCCAGCGAAGCTTGCGCTCAAAGCCTTGCTTTGGGTGGTGGGCGTGCTTTTCCTGCTGTGGCTGATCCTGTTTATCACCAAGGGACGCTTTCTTGAGCGGCCCTTCGAGCGGATCGCGACCAATATCGTAGGCCGGGAGGTGAGCGTCGGCGGCGATTTCCAGCTGTATTCGAACCCGCACATCAAATTTCGCGCCGAAAAGCTCGTCGTCGCCAACCCCGCGTGGGCCGAAGGCGAGAAGTTCATCGATTCGGACCTGATCGATCTTCGCATCGACATTCTGCGCCTGATCTTCGGCGATATTCTGTTCCGGCGCGCGACGCTGAAAGATACGCATTTCGCCTTGGAGTGGGACGAGGCGGGCGTTCACAACAGCTGGACCTTCGGCGAGGCACGCGGCGAGCCCTTCCGGCTGCCGAAAATCCGCGAGGCGGCGATCGCGGGCACCTCGCTCGCCTACCGCGATCCACCGCGCCAGCTTTTCGCCGATCTCAGCTTCGCGCCCATTTCCGCGCGCTCCAACCGCTTCGGCCAATCGATCGGCTTTCAGGGGCGCGGCACCTCCATGCGCGAACCTTTCCGCGTGAGCGGCCGCCTGGAAAGCCCAGATGCAACCGCAGCCGGGGGCAGAAACGACATGACGGCCCGCATCGAAGTCGGCGACAGTCGCATCGATGTGGCCGGAACCCTGCCCGGCGTTACCGAACTCGACGGCGCGCTGCTGAATCTCCATGCCGAGGGCGGAAACCTGGCGACACCCTTTCTGCTGCTCGGCGTCGCCGTGCCCGAAACCCGGCGCTTCGACCTTGGCGGCGAACTTCGCCCGGTGGGAAACGAATGGCGCATGACCAAGATCGCCGGGACGTTCGGCGACAGCGATCTTTCCGGCAGCATGACCGTGCGCACCGGTGGCGAGCGCCTGTTCATCGCGGCGGACCTCGCCAGCCGCGCGCTCGACATTTTGGATGCCGGGCCGTGGATCGGCATACCGCCCGAACGGCTGGAGCGCATGGGCGGCAAAGGCGCGATCACCAGCGAAGGCGGGCGGCCGCGCGTGCTGCCGAACGCGCCGCTGAACGCCGAAGGGCTGAGCCGGTTCGATGCGCGGATCGCCTATCGTGCCGCCGCGGTTCGCACCGGCACGATCCCGCTTCAGAACCTGCAGGTGACGCTGGGGCTCGATAACCGGCTGCTGACGCTGAAGCCCGTGCGCTTCGATTTCGCGGGCGGCACGCTGACCGGGAACATCGATCTGAATGCCCGGCGCACGCCCGTGGTGACGCACTATGACGTGAACCTGAGCCCGGTGCGCATCTCTGAACTGTTAAGCGGCTTCGATATAGACGGCACCGGGACGAAGGGCGTTCTGAAAGGCCGGCTGAAGCTCACGGGGTACGGCAACGACGTGCGCGAATCGCTGGGCTCTGCGAACGGGCGCATCGCCGTGATCTTGCCGCAGGGCGATTTCTGGATCCGCAACGCCGAGCTTCTTGAGCTCGACATCGGCGACTTCGTGGAGGCCGCGCTCGGCGACAAGCTGAAGGAGCCGGCACGCATCCGGTGCGGGCTGATCGCCTTCACAGTGAAAGACGGCATCGGCCGCGCCGACCCCATCTTTATCGACACGCGCAAGAACGTAATCCGGGGCGGGGGCACCATCAGCTTCAAGGATGAAAGCCTCGACCTAGCGGTGGAGGCCGACGCGAAGAACCCAAGCTTGTTCTCCGGCCAGTCGCCGATCGGTGTCGGCGGCTGGTTCGCGGCGCCGACGGTGGACCCGATCTCCGGCGAGCTGGCCGGCCGGGCCGTGGCGGGCGGCGTGCTGGGCGCGCTGATCTCGCCGCTGGCCGTGCTGATCGCCTTCATCGATCTCGGCGACGAGGAGGACACGAACTGCGCGCCGGTGCTCGCGGGGGCGAGCGGCGCGGCAGTACGGGCGGCGGACAAGGCCGCCGAAAAGAAGAAGTCCGACGGCTAGGACAGGAGGCGACGCGAGACTTCAGGGAGCAGCGAGGCGTCGCCGAGCGCGATGACGCTGCCCTTGCTGTTCTGGTCGAGGGGCTTGCCTTCCCAATCCGTCATCGAGCCGCCCGCGCCGATGACGATGGGGGCGAGCGCGGCGAAATCATGGAGCTTGAGGTTCGCCTCGACGACGATGTCGATATGGCCCGCCGCGACGAGGCCGTAGTTGTAGCAATCCCCGCCGTAGACGAGCTGGCCCGCCGCGGCGGCGAGCGCTTCGAACAGCGTGCGTTCGGGCGCGTGAAAATACTGCGGGCCGGTGGATGCGATGAGCGCCATCGACAGCGCTGGACAGCGGCGCGTGGTAACGTTCTCGCCGTTCAATGTCGTCGCCTCGCCCTCGGCACCCGTCCAGCGGTCCCGCCCGATCGGCTGATCGATGATGCCGAGCACGGGGCGGCCCTCTTCGAGGAGCGCGATAAGCGTACCGAAAATCGGGCGCCCGGCGATGAAGCTGCGCGTGCCGTCGATGGGATCGAGCACCCATACGCGGGAGGCGCCGGGATTGGAGATGCCGAATTCCTCGCCGACGATGCCCTCCGCTGGGCGCTCCGCCTCGATAAGCGCGCGCATCGCGGTTTCGGCGGCGCGGTCCGCGACGGTGACGGGTGAAGCATCGCCTTTCGTCTCCACCTCGACACGCGCACGGAACCACGGCCGGATCGCTTCGCCCGCAGCGTCGGCGAGCCGGTGCGCGAAGGCGAGATCATCGGCGCGACTCATGGCGCACCCCGCAATGGTTCGACTTTCCTTGCCGGCGCCGCACCGCTAGCGTGCGCGAAATTTTTCAGGGAATCATGCATGAAGCTCTACATGTCCTACACCTCGCCCTATGCGCGCAAGGTGCGTGTGTTCGTTCGCGAACTCGACCTTGAGGACGCCGTCGACGAGGTGCCGGTGAATCCGCTGGAGGATCCGGACGAGCTGGTCTCCGTGAACCCTGTTTCGAAGATACCGGCGCTGATCACCGACGACGGAACGTCAGTGCACGACAGCCGTGTCATCCTCGCCTATCTCGCAAGCCTCAAGGATCCGGGCGACCTTTACCCGGCGCCGGGCGATCCGAAGCGCTGGGCCGCGATGACGCTCGCCGCGCACATCGACGCCATCCTCGACGCCGCCGTCGCCTGGCGCATGGAAACACAGCGGCAGCCGGGCGAGCGCTCCATCTTCTGGCAGGGACGCTGGCGCGGGAAGATCGAGCGCGCGCTCGACGCGCTCCCCGCCATGCTGGATGCCGCGCCCAGCTATCGCCGCTACGCCGAAATGCTCTCGGTGATCGCGCTCGAGTATATCGATTTCCGGCATCCCGTGCTCGACTGGAAGCGGACGCGGCCCGAGCTTACCAAGCTCCACGACGAATGGGCTTCGCGCTCGTCGATGGTGGAAACGCAGTTCCCGCAAGGCTGAGCCCCGGCATCGTTCTGGTGCCGGTATAATTTACATACTGAAAACTTGCTTTCGAAAGCACCGAGGGGACTCGCTCGGATTCCCGTGGATTCCTCTCGACTGGCACAGGCGTTGCTTAAGGAGCCTCAACGGGGCGCCGGAGGATGAAAAGCGCCCGGACAGTGGAGGATGACATGAACATTCGCATTCTGGGCAGCGCCGCAACGGCCGTCGCACTTCTCGCCAGTATGCCGGCTGACGCTGCTTCGATCTCGCTTTCGGCGACGGTGCGCGACTTCTCGGCCGCGCATCCGGACTTCGAGGACGGCATCAGCGGCCTCGTTCCCGGACTCGTCAGCAGCACACTCAACGCCGAAGGCAATCCGGACTTCATCGGCGCGCCCGGTGCCGGGGCCATTTCGAGCGCAGCGTCGTTCGACCAGTGGTACAAGGATGTGCCGGGTACGAACACGGCCTACACGCTCAACCTGACGCTCAATGAAACAGCGCCGGGCTCGGGCATCTTCAGCTACGCCAACTCGTCCTTCTTCCCGATCGACGGCGTCGCGACTGACACCGAAGGCCGTCCCCACAACTACCACTTCACGCTCGAGCTTGAGACGAGCTTCACCTACCAAGGCGGCGAAGTGTTCAACTTCACGGGCGACGACGACCTCTGGGTCTATATCGATGGCCAGCTCTGCATGGACCTTGGCGGCGTGCACGGCGCGGCGTCGGGCTCCTGCAGCCTCGACTCGCTCGGCCTGACGGTGGGCGAAGACTATGCTTTCAAGCTGTTCTTTGCGGAACGCCACACGTCGGAATCGAACTTCCGCGTCGACACGACGATCCTGCTTGAGGACACCGCCGTTCCGGAACCGGGAATGCTCGGCCTGCTCGGCCTCGGCCTCGTCGGCATCGGAGCGTTGCGCCGCCGCCGCTGATACTCGGCGCCAGACGGGCGAACATCAGGGCGACCCTTTCAGGGGTCGCCCTTTTTCGTTGGCGAGATAAGCCGGACGGGCGCGTAACGGGATGCCGCGCGGCGGCTGAGCGTTCAGGCGAGGCTCTCGATCAAAACATCCTGCGCGCCTTGCCAGAGCGCGCGCTTGCCGAGCGTGGGCAACTGGTCGAGCCCTTCGACGATGCTGAGGAAATGATTGCCCGCAAGTTGGCCGAGCTTGCTGGCGAAACACACCGCACCATAGGCCAGCAGGATCTCCGTCTCGCTGTAACCACCCGGATAGAAGATCATCTGACCGGGCGCCGGATAGCTGGTCGCGTTCTCGAAGGTGAAGGGAACGGATGCTTCGCCGAGCGGCACCCAGCAGCCTTCACCGCTCCAGCGGACATGCACGAACTGCGTTTTGTACGGCAGCAGGGAGAGGAAGTACCGGCATGTCTCCGGCGCGCGTTCGTGTTCGAGACGGGCGAGAAAGACGAGGTCGCCGGCGGTGATGCGGATATCGGCCATGCGTACTCTCCCAACCTGCCGGACCACGAGCGGCGCGCGGACGCTACCGGCTGCTCCAAGGATTGCAACCAGGCAACAATTCCGTCTGATCTGATGGACTGCGCGTGGTCGGGGAGAGAGGATTCGAACCTCCGGCCCCTGCCTCCCGAAGACAGTGCTCTACCAGGCTGAGCTACTCCCCGACGCGCAAACGATGACCGCTGTGGGCGGAAGCCCTCGGGACAGCGGACGGCGGCTTATAGCGACGAGGTTTGCCCCCCGCAAGCCTCAGCTTCGTGCCGCCGACATCATATCGTCCACTGCCACGAATTTCTCACGCGGGGCGCCGCCGCGCGCCCGCGCCACCTCGGCGGCGTCGATCTTCTGCCAATCCCGGAACGTGACGACGTCGATGCCCTTTTTGGCAGCGAGCGCATCGAGGCCCGCGCGGCCGATCTTGTCCGAGGCCGTCACCTCCGCCGCGATCAGGTCGGCGATGGCGTAGCCATCGGGCCGGTTCGTGCCGATCGTGCCCGTCGGCCCGCGCCGCGCCCAGCCGACGCAGTAGAGGCCGGGCGATATGCGGCCTTCGTCGTTCACGAAGCGGCCGCCGCGATCATCATAGGGCACGCCCGAGATCGGAAGCGTGCGGTAGCCGATGCAGCTGACCACCATGCCGCAGGAGATGTCGATCATCTCTCCGGTGCCTTCGGCGCGGCCTTCGACGAGGCGGGTGCGTTCGAGGCGGAGCGCTTCCACCCTGCCTTCGCCCAGCACCTCGACCGGACGGAGGAAGTAGTCGAAGTAGACGCGGACGGGCTTGTCCGGGTCCGGGGCGGTGGCGGCGAAGGCGCGCAGGGTGGCGACTACTTTGCGGAGGCCGGGTTCCAGCGCTTCGTCTTCCTCGACGGGCGGGAATGCCGCCGGATCGACGACCGGGGAGGCACGGGCAAGCTCGCCCATCTCGCCGATCTCCTTGGGCGTGAAGCTCACCTGATGCGGGCCGCGGCGGCCGACGATGCGGATCAGCTTAACCTGCGACGTGCCGAGCGCATCGACGGCGTGCTGGACGATGTCCGCGCCTTCGAATTCCTCCGGCAGCTTCGCAAGAATGCGCGCGCAATCGATCGCGACATTGCCGTTGCCGATGACGACGACCGCCTCGCTTTCGAGCGGCGGCGCGAGATCCACGAAATCGGGGTGCCCGTTGTACCAGCCGACGAATGCGGCAGAGCCGAGCACGCCCGGCAGATCCTCGCCCGGGATGCCGAGCGGGCGATCGGTCGGCGCGCCGGTCGCCAGCACCACAGCATCGTAGAGCCCGAGGAGTTCATCGACGGAGATGCCGCCATCGCCCACCGGCACATTGCCGACGAAGCGGACATTGTCGGACAGCGCCGTCTTCTCGTAGCGGCGCGACACCGCCTTGATCGACTGGTGATCGGGCGCGACGCCCGCCCGGATGAGGCCGAAGGGCGTGGGCAGCCGGTCGATGATGTCGATGCGCACATCGCCGCCGTTCAGCTTCTGGGCGGCTTCCGCTGTGTAGTAACCCGCCGGACCCGAACCGACGATCGCGAGATGAAGCGCCATTAAACTCTTCCCCACAGGTCGTTTTTTCCGATGCTAAACTCGCAAGGCACGATGTAAAGACGCTTTGAGTGGGGGTCTTGCGTCGTGCTCGTTCTGTCTGGAATCGCCATCATCGTGCTCGGCTTCATGGCCCGGCTCAATCCGCTGCTCGTCGTGACGATCGCGGCGCTCGCGACGGGCATCGCCGCCGGGCTCGATCCGGTCGCGGTGGTTTCCGCGTTCGGCAAGGCGTTCAACGACAATCGCTATGTGAGCGTCGTGTGGATCGTGCTGCCGGTGATCGGGCTGCTTGAGCGCTACGGACTGCAGCAGCGCGCGCGGACAGTGATCGCGGGCCTGAAGGGCGCGACCGTGGGCCGCCTGCTGATCATCTATCTGATCATTCGCCAGATCGCCGCCGCGCTCGGCCTCACCTCGATCGCCGGGCACGCGCAGACCGTGCGGCCGCTCGTCGCGCCGATGGCGGAGGCGGCGGCCGAAGCGCAGGGCGGGGGCGATGAAGAGACGCGCGAAGAGGTAAAGGCGATGGCGGCGGCGACCGACAATGTCGGGCTCTTCTTCGGCGAGGACATCTTCATCGCGATCGCCTCGATCCTGCTCATCAAGGGCACGTTCGAAACCTATGGCATCATCCTCACGCCGCTCGAACTTTCGGTGTGGGCGATCCCGACCGCGATCGCGGCGCTCCTCATCCACGGCGCGCGGCTGATGCTGCTCGACCGGCGGCTGGGCGCACGATGATCGGACTTCCTGCACTCTATACGTTCGCCGGACTTGTGTTCGGCGCGTTCGCGCTCGGCAGCCTCCGCGACCGCAGCAATGCCAGGCGGCTGGGGAACGCGGCGTTCTGGGGCCTGCTGTCGCTCAGCTTCCTTGCAGGCGACCGGATCGGCGATCTCGGCAACGGCGTCCTGGTGCTCGGCCTCGTCGCGCTCGCGGGTGCGGGCGCGCTCGGCATCGGTTCGGCGAAGACGACGAGCCCGGAAGAGCGGACAGCGCTTTCGGCACGGCTCGGCAACCGGCTGTTCCTTCCTGCGCTCGTCATTCCGGTCACGGCGCTCGTCGGCACCGCGGCGTTCAAGGCGATCAGCGTGGGCGGCGAACCGCTGTTCGACCCGAAGCAGGTGACGCTGCTGTCGCTCGGCATCGGCGTCGTGCTCGCGCTTGCCGTGTCGATACTCTGGCTGAGGCCGCCGCTGCGCGCGCCGCTGGAGGAAGGACGGCGCCTGATCGATTCGGTGGGCTGGGCGGCGGTGCTGCCGCAGATGCTTGCGGCGCTCGGCGCCGTGTTCGCGCTGTCGGGCGTCGGCGAGGTGGTGGGCGATATCGCGGGCGCGCTGATCCCGGACGGCAGCCGGTTTGCAGCGATCGTGGTGTTCACGCTCGGCATGGCGGGGTTCACGATGATCATGGGCAATGCCTTCGCCGCCTTCCCCGTGATGGCGGCGGCGATCGGCGTGCCGGTGCTGATCCACGGCATGGGCGGCAACCCCGCGGTGATCGGCGCGGTGGGGATGCTCGCGGGGTTCTGCGGCACGCTGATGACGCCGATGGCGGCGAACTTCAACATCGTGCCTGCCGCGCTTCTGGAACTCAAAAACCGGAACGGCGTGATCCGCGCGCAGATCGCGACGGCGCTGCCGCTGCTCGCAGTGAACCTCGTCATCATCTATGTGTTCGCGTTCCGATGAAACTTGACCCTCCTCTCGCCGCCCGCTTCGCGCGCATCGCGCTTGGCCACGTGGGGCAAGAGTATCCGAACAAGATGGACCATGTGCTGGACGGCCCCGCCGACGCGCTGGGGCCGCGCGCGCTGCACCCGATCTTCTACGGCAGCTACGACTGGCATAGCTGCGTGCACAGCTGGTGGCTGCTGATGACGATCCGGCGGCTGTTCCCCGATCTGCCGGAGAGCCGCGAGATCGCCGCGCTGGCGGACACGGTGCTGACAGCGGCGAACGTCGCGGGTGAGATCGCGTATCTTGCGCGGCCTTCGTCGGCGGGCTTCGAGCGGCCGTACGGCTGGGCGTGGCTGTTCGCGCTGCACGGCGAGGCCGCGCGCCATGCGGACAGGCGCTGGGGCGCGGCGCTGGCGCCGCTCGCCGAGGCATTCGCATCGCGTTTCAAGAGCTATTTCCCGAAGCAGCTCTATCCCATCCGCAGCGGCGCGCACGCGAACACGGCGTTTGCCTTCATCCTTTCGCTGGACTGGGCGAACACGCACGACGCGGCGATGGCGGCGCTGATCCGTGAGCGGGCGGAGACCTATTTCGGGGCGGATCGCGATTGCCCGGCGTGGGAGCCGGGCGGAGACGAATTCCTCTCTTCGACGATGGTGGAGGTGATGTGCATGAAGCGCGTGCTCCCCGGCGACGCGTTTGAACGCTGGCTCGTGGCTTTCCTGCCGCGCCTTGGCAAGGGCGAACCGGCGACGCTGCGCCGCCCCGCCGCCGTGCTCGACCGCAGCGACGGAAAGCTCGTCCACCTCGACGGCTTCAACTTCGCGCGCGCGTGGGGCTGGCGCGAACTCGGCGATGCCGATGCCGCTGCGCGGCACCTCGCCGTGAGCCTGCCGCACATCGAGGACGACTATATGGGATCCCACTGGCTGTGCAGCTTCGCGCTGCTCGCCCTGCACCCGGAAGGACGAACATGAAGGCTTTCATTCCCCTCGCCTGCCTGCTTGCGGGCTTCGCGCCGCTCTCGTCGCAGGGGGTGATCGATGCGGCGCCGCCGGAGGCATGGCGGCCGCTTGTCCCTGAAAACACGCTCTATATGGACGTGGGCGAGAGCACGGTGGTGTTCGAGCTGGCGCCCGAGCTGGCGCCTAACACCGTCCGCAACATCCGCACGCTGGTACGCGAGGGCTTCTTCGACGGGCTCAGCATCAACCGCGTGCAGGACAACTACGTCGTGCAGTGGGGTGACCCAGATGCGGAAGACCCCGCGAAGATGCGCAAACAAGGTATCCCTGCCACGCTTGCACCTGAATTCGGCATCCCGGCGGCGGGCACAGCCTTCACGCCGATTCCCGGCCCGGACGGGTTCGGAGAGCCCGGATTCGTGAACGGCTTCGCAGCGACGCGGAAGGACGGCGCGGTCTGGGCGACGCACTGCTACGGCGCGCTCGGCGTCGGGCGCGCGGAGGCTGCGGACAGCGGCAACGGCAGCGAGCTTTACGTGGTGATCGGCCACGCACCGCGCCACCTCGACCGCAACGTCACGATCGCGGGCCGTGTGATTTCGGGCACCGAGACGCTTTCAAGCCTGAAACGCGGCACCGGGGCGCTCGGCTTTTATGAAACGGCGGCCGAGCGTGTACCGATCACGCGCATCCGGCTGGGCAGCGACGTGCCTGCGGACCAGCGCCTGCCCATCGAGATCATGCGCACCGACAGCGCATCGTTCCGCGACTATGTGGACGCCCGCGCGCACCGCACGCGCGACGGCTGGTTCGTGCACGAGGCGGGATTCATCGATATCTGCAATGTGCGCGTCCCGCAGCGGGCACGCGCCCGGCCCTGAGCCAGCCCTACGAGAATAACATGTCCGTTCGGTCAATCGGTCGCAGGCGATCCGCAATGGTGGAAGTCTGCGAGCAAATAATGCTAAAGATGTAATCGGAAGCGGACATTGACCAGAATCAAGTCCGTCAAATGGAGCGGCGGTTGACCAAAGTTTGCGAGGATTGCGTTGTTCGCGACAGGTCGCTTTGCGGCACGCTAGACGATGACGCCCTGACCGAAATGTCGCGCCTGGGGCGCAGGCGCAAGCTCGCCGCCGGCGAGTCGCTGCAGTTCGAGGGGGACGACAATATCCTCTGCGCGAACGTGCTGGGCGGCGTGCTGAAGCTCAGCTCCCTCACCCCTTCGGGCGACGCGCAGACCGTGGGGCTGCTCTATCCGGCAGACTTCATCGGACGGCCTTATGCCGACACGGTGGACCACGACATCACCGCGCTGACCGAAGCCGAGGTGTGCATTTTCGCGCGCGCGCCGTTCGAGCGCATGATGGCTGAGAACATACAGCTTGAGCGTCAGCTGCTCGAACGCACGCTGAGCGAGCTGGAACGCAGCCGCCGCTGGCTGCTGTTCCTGGGCCGCAAGAGCGCGAGCGCGCGGCTCGCGGGGCTGCTCATCGATATCGACCGGCGCATGGCGCAAACGGGCTGCGGCGCGGACCTCGGCGTCGGCCAGCTGATCCAGCTGCCGTTGACCCGTACCGAGATGGCGGATGTGCTCGGCCTCACCATCGAGACGGTGAGCCGCGAACTCGGCAAGCTGAAGGACGCAGGCGTTATCGCCACCGAAGGCCGCCGCGGCCTCCGCATCCTGAAGCCGGCCGCGCTCAAGGCCATCATGGACAGCGAATAGGCCGCTATTCGGACTGTTTGCGGTACGTGAGGCGGTCGCCGCCGCGCAGCATCACGAGATCATCGCCTTCAATGAGGAGCGGCTGGCCCTTGAACGGCGGCTGGCCGAGGCTGTTCGGGACGAGGCGGAAGGTGAGATCGTTGGCGCGCGCGAGATCGACCGGAAACGGCGCTGACAGGAAATCGAAAACGCCGAGCCCGAGCCGGAGCGACGTGACGCGAATCCCTTCGCCGAGGCTCGGCATATAGCCGTAAGACTGCGTGTGGCCTTGAACCTCGTGGCCTTCCGCGAGCGTCAGGATGACGTCCACGGGCCAGCTCATCGGCGAACCGTCGGGGCCCGTCACCTGCACGCGCAGCGGAAACTCAGCGCTGCGCTCCGCCGAAACCGCCTCGAACACCGGCGCGGTCCATGCTGGCTCGGTGGTGAGCAGGATGCGGTTGCCGTCTCGGACCCAGCGCCCCTCGCCCACCTCATCAAGCGCGCCATAGGTGAGGCCGTAGCGGAAATGCCCGTCCGCGGTGAGTTCAAGGCCCGATGCGGCCTCGCGAACGCCTTCGAGCCGATAGACGCCCTCCACACCTGCAAACGCCGGCGTGGCAGCTAGAAGCAGCAGGGCTGCAAGCCTTCTCATGTCCGTCTCCCGAAAAGAAAGTGCGCGGCGAGCGTGACGGCGGCGCCCGCGATGGCGAGCGCGCTGTCCTTGTGCGCATCGAAGACATCGCCCTGCGTGCCGAGATAGGCGATGCCGAGATCAGGCGCGACGACGAGCATCGCTCCCCATTCCAGAAGTTCGTAGAACGTCGAAAGCGCCGCGATCCAGATCCACGCCGAGACGTGCGTCCAACCCCGGCCCGCCGAACCATAGCGCGCCAGCGTTTCGCGCATCGGCAAAGCGAGCAAGAGCCCGAACAGGAAATGCACGAGCCGGTCATAAGGATTGCGGACGGTGCCGCCGACCTCTTTCAGCCAGAAGCCGAAGGGCGCTTCGGAATAGGTGTAGTGCGCGCCGTAAACATGCGCGGCCAGGAACAGGAACACCGCCAGCGTCGAGAGGCGCGAGAAGCCGACGCGGCGGTCGAGCCACACGAAGATCGGCACGCCCGCGAAGACCAGCAGGTTTTCGAGCAGCCAGTCTTCCCGGTAGCTCGGCGCGACGGCAAGCCAGCCCCACCACACAGCGAAACCGGCGACCAGCGGCGCGCGGACCGAATCGCGAAAAAATCCATATTGGGGGCAAGCGTTCATGCCGCGCGCGAATCAAGCCAGATGATTGTAAAAACAAAGCTTGCACGGGAACGTGCAGGGGTCAAAAGCAGAAAAAAGCCGGCAGCAGGTCGGCAAACGTCGGGGTGACATGTTCGATACGCACGGCCGCATCAAGTGCGGCACGCTTTCCGTGCCCGATTTCCAGGGTTCGCTTGCGGACTGGACGAACCTTCTCGGCTATCAATGTATCGAAACGGGCAAGGTGCCGATTGAGCTGGCGAACG
>TARA_R110000782_G_scaffold255048_1_pt1 | contig 75022 bp, 66 predicted proteins | sample TARA_R110000782 | Tara Oceans TARA_R110000782 (sample SAMEA4397859) | marine metagenome | biome: Polar Biome; feature: [SRF] surface water layer (ENVO:00010504); material: water (ENVO:00002006), including particulate matter (ENVO:01000060) such as... | depth 5 m | reverse complement strand
GAGGCATCGCCGCGCGAAGTCTGGCTGCTGCAGCGTAAATCCAGCAGAGTCGGCCGGGGACTAGGGAAAACGACCGGATGGACTCACCGGCTGACGCTCAACCGCAAAGGTGTTCGCATGATCCCCAGCGTGTCCTACCAGCGCATCGATGATGATGGCCTTCACTGCCTGATCGATGGCGAACCCAAGACGCTGGAAGTGGATACGATCATCCTGTGCGCGGGCCAGGCCCCCCTGCGAGACCTGCACGATGAACTGGTGAACGATTCGGCACATGTTTCACTGGTGGGCGGGGCTTTCGAGGCTGCCGAACTCGACGCCAAGCGAGCAATCAACCAGGCAGCCTATCTCGCCGCCGAGGTGTAGTGCCGATTTTTTCAGTGGCATCACTCCAATGCGAACCCGTCTCCGTTTTTCGCGACACAGCAGGTATCAGGCGGCGACAAGGCCGCGCCATTCGCGAAGCGCGACATCTCGTTTCTGTTTGAACCTTATCCAGGAGTTGATGTGCCTTTCTAGATTGAAGTGATTGTACACTGACGAATGGACTGGAACGAATTCTTGAAGACTTCGCATGCGCTTGAAACGCGACATCGCACGCTCTCGCCTTCGGAACGATAAGTGCGAATTCTCGACCTGATTGTTGAGGTGGCACCCGGTTTTCTGGCGAATTTCATTTCCGATAACCTTCATGGCAGCCTTATAGGACGGGCCCCGTTCCTTGACGACCGCTTGCGGATTCCCACACCACTTCGTTGCTTTCCTTAGGAATTTCAGCGCCGCGGCATTATCACGTTTCTTCGTGACATAGGATTCCAGAACTTCGCCCTCGTGGTCGACGGCCTGCCAAAGGTAATGCCGCTTGCCTCTGATGTGGGCGATGCCTGCCTTCGGCTGACGAATACCTCGTCCAGATGCCACTGCCATTGCGGGCTTCTCCGCATCGATTCCGACCTGCGCTTCCGGATCTTGTGGGCGAAGCAGGTGCCGAAGCGATCGATCCAGAGACGGGCACTCTCGTGGCAAATGTCAGTTCCTCGCTCATGCAACATGTCTTCGACGTTTCGAAGCGAGAGCGGAAATCTGATGTAAATCATCACATCGGGCTGGATGATCTCAGGCAATGTCTTCGAAGTAGCGGAACGGATTTTTCGACATCAATTGAAGCTAAACGCCCCTACGCTACGCCTCATTGCCGTTTGCGCTGACAATGCCGAACATTGCGCGCCTTAGTCCAGTGCTTTCGGATAACGCCCGCGGCGCCCGGGAGCATTCAGGCCAAAAATAGCCACTGTTGCGCCTTCCCGACTGACAGGCGTATTATAATTATCTGAAATGGGGGCAACACGGTGAATCAAACAGACGTGCCCGAGGGAAATGATAGCCGTCTAACGACTGTCTTTTTCAGTTATTCCCGCGAAGACCGTGCCCGCGTCCTTCCATTCATTCAATCCCTGGAGGCGGCCGGATACCACGTGTGGTGGGACGGCGTCCTGGAAGGCGGTACACGTTACATCGAAACAACAGAGGAGGCGCTGACAAGCGCCGCTGCTGTCATCGTGCTATGGTCGAAACATTCGATCAATTCCCACTGGGTGCAAGACGAAGCGATGAGCGGGCGAGAACGCGGCTGCCTCATCCCGCTTTCCCTGGATGGTGCCGAGCCACCGCTGGGCTTCCGTCAGTTTCAGGTGATCGATATTACCCGCTCCTACGGACGACCCGATGACCCTGAAGTTGTCAACTTGATACGGGCCGCCGCTGCACTGCATGGCCGCCAGGTTCCGGATCGCCCCGCGCCGAAGACTCCCCTCCTGTTTGCCATCCGCCGCCGCCGGCTCCTTTTCGGCGGAACGGCCGCTGCTGCAGCCCTGCTCGGCGGATATGCGATTTCACGTATCATGCAATCGGGCGCGGGCGGCGCGCGTGACAGCAGCATCGTGGTATATCCGTTCGACAATATTAGCGGGCAGCCCGAGCAGGACTATCTCTCCGCGGGCCTATCAGCTGAAATCCGCGCCACCCTGGCGCGTAATTCCGCCCTGAAAGTTGTAGCGCAATCCTCGTCTGAAGCCCTGAAGAAGCAGGCGATGGACGCCGTCTCGACGGCGCGGCAGCTCGGTGTTTCCTATTTACTGGACGGCACGGTTCGTCAAACTGACTCATCCATTCGCATTTCGGCAGAGCTGATTGATGGAAAAACTGGCTTCAGCCGCTGGTCCAAGACCTTCGATCAATCTATCGATGACCTGTTACGGGTTGAAACTGAAATCGCCAATGCCGTCACGACCGCCCTGTCCGTTGAAATGTCCCAGAATGCCGGAGGGGCGCAGATTGGCGCGACCAGTAATGTCGCCGCGTTCAACGAGTATCTGAAAGGCAACGACCTCTACACCGCAGCGATCAGTAATGAAACGGACTTGCAGGCGCTTTCCCACTTCGATGCGGCGATCGCGCTGGATCCGAAATTCGCCGCCGCACACTCAGCGCGCGCACGTGTGCTGACGGTTATCGGAAACTCCAGCGACAGCGCCGAGAAGGCGCAGCTCTATTATGAATCGGCTGAAAAGGCGGCTTATCACGGAACGGAACTTGGTCCCGACCTGGCGGATTCGCATTCAACTTTGGGCTTCGTCCTGTTTCAGGCACGCCTGCGCATAAAGGATGCGCGCAAGCCCTACGACCATTCAAGGGAACTGGGTAATGGCGATGCCGCCGTGCTCGCGCGGTTCGCAGGTTATGCCGCAGCGACAGGACAGGACAGCGTCGCCCTGACCGCCATCGAGCGGGCGAGAGACCTCGACCCGCTGAATCCCACAATACACCGCGCTCTGGGATTTGTGCACTACGCGGCCGGCCGGTATGAGCGATCGATACAGTCTGTCGAGCAGGCCTTGTCCCTGAACCCCCAGCTAAGTGACTCCGATGCCAGAATCGGGAGTGCCCTGATCCATCTTGGACGCCTGGAGGAGGCCCTCTCGGTTTGCGCAAAGGAGCGCTTTGGGCTTGTCCGTTACCCCTGTCTTGCCGTCGCCAACTGGAAACTGGGCAACACGGCAGAAGCCGGTAAGGCCCAGGCTGCTTTGATTGATGCGTATGGTGATGGCAGCCTCTACCAGCAAGCCCAGATCCTTGCGCAGACTGGCGAACCCGATCGGGCGATGGAGACGCTCTACCAAGCACTGAAAGCGGGCGATTCCGGCTTGACTTACCTATATATCGATCCGATGCTTTCTTCGTTGCGCGAAAGAACCGATTACAAACAATTACTGGCGCAGCTCGGTTTTGTGTAAGGCCGAGCACGAAAACACATAAGGGGATTTAGTGATGAAACGAAGTGTAGTGTCCGTTCTTCTCGCTGCGGCATTCCTGTCAGCATGTGCAACAGTTGCGCCGGCTGATGAAACCACGGCAGCGCCGGCCGCGGCGGACGCTGCTGCTGCAGCGACAGCCGAACCTGAAGCGGACGAAGGCCAAGGCGGTGGCGAGCGCGTCGGCAACTAGCGACGGCTTTGCTTCCGATATTTTCAAGCTCCGGATGCGGCGCCAAACCTAGGGATTGGCGCCGCATTGGATTCACTGCCTATCGCTGGCCGCATCCTGAAAGGGGTTCGCGGTCATGGTGCGCGCCGAATCTGATCCGTTCAGAACGCTCTTAATCCAGTCTGTATACTGAGACACATCCGTATAAATGCTGGGCATGCCGCTCGTGGCGCAGGCCGACTTGCCCCAGCTCACGATCCCGACCAGCGTATTTCCCCTTACAACGGGGCCGCCGCTGTCGCCGCGGCATGTCTTCGAACTGGCATTCCGGGCGCAAAATACCTTCTCCGTCACTTGCCGATCATCCCATCCGCCGAGGGTCCGGCAGGATGCCGTATCAATCACGGCGAGGTCCACGACCTGCAATACGGCGCTGGGCTTCTCTCCCGGCACATTTGCGGCCTTGCCCCAGCCGAAGGCCTCCACCCGGTCACCGTCCGCAAGGCTGTCATCGGTCATCTCAAAACCGATATAGCCGATATTGATGCCAGTCGGTGTCGCATGATCCAGCGTCTCAAGCGGCTGTCCTGTTTGCAGGCTCCAAAACGTCACTTTGCCATCGGCAGTCCACGACAGAAGCGACTCGCCATCGTTCTCGACTTTGACACCCTGCAAGTAATTTCCGAGTTTGAGGCTCTTGATCTGCTCCCCCGTCTCAAGGCTCCACACGCGCGCAAGTCCGTTCGGGCTCCAGGTCAGCGTGGCGGAGCGCTTTTCGAGGAACTCGGCCCCCGCCACGAAACCGCCCTGCTCAAGGCTCAGGAGATTGCGGCCATCACGCGCATCCCAGATGCGTGCCGTTTCATCCATCCCCCAGGTGACGACACGCGAGCCTTCCGCAAACTGCGTGGCGCCGACGATAAAGTCACCATGATCCACGTTCAAAGCCAGTCCGCCATCCAGCGTCCGGCACGTCAGGGTCGCCCCATCTACAATGGACACATCGCAGGGGCCACCCAGGACCGATTGCGCCAATTTCAAATTGAACGGCTTGGCGGTGAATGCGGGCGAGACTTCGATGTCCGGCCCGCGCTTCGTCATCGTGACGAGATCGATGACACTCAGCCAACGAGCCGGGCCCGTTTCACTCAGCACAATTGCGAACGTGCCGTCAGCTGAAACTGAGAGATCAGCGATCCGGTGTCCCATATCCAGTGTTGCGGAGACAGCCCCCGTCTCGGCAGACATGACCTTTAGCAGGGCTGAGTCACTTCCCCACAGCAAGAACCCGGTTTCGCTTTGACCGAATTTCACTCCGGCAACGTCCCCGGCTGCCTCCGGGGGCCATGTCACAGCGCTGTCGTTGCCTGTGTCAAAGATTTTTAAGCCTCGCCCCCAGCTGACGATACGGCGCGAGTCCGGCGAGAATAACGCGCCCTTGAGAAAGCTGCCGTGGTCCAGCGTCGAGACCAGTTCGCCCGTTGCGGCATTCCACAGACGGATCGTGCCATCCTGACTCCATGACATGATCCGCTTCTTGTCAGGCGACAGCTCTGCACCCCGAACCATGACCGCAGATTGCTCGCCTGCGATCTCGGTCAGGTTGCCGGATCCGGGAAGATTGCCGTCCGACACATCCGACTCGAGGCGGATCAAGGCGATATCATGCTCGTAGATGACTGCGCCTGGCGCCGGCATCACGAAGTCAGGATAGTATTTGATCTCAGCGATCTTGAACACACGCCCGTCAGTTGACGAAATATCACCGGCGCCGAGGCGTATGCCATATCCCCGGCGCATAAGGTCGGCGTCAATGCAATGGGCGGCGGTGAGAACCCAATTTCTGGCAATCAGCGCACCGCCGCAATAGTGGCGGACTTCCCAGTCGGCCTTTTTCGCCGCGGCCAGCATCGCTTCGTCTCTCGCGCTGAACTGCCCCCCGAAATATATCTGTGCCTGAAAGGGCGCGGCAAAGATCGGCACGAGACGTGCGTTCACGGCGCGATAGGGACAAGGCATGTCAGGATTCGCTTCGCACCACTGTGCGCGCTGCCAGTTTTCATCGCGCTGCTCGGCGGTGAGTTCAGCATCTGAGACAACAGGTTCCACGATCTCGATGGCTGCGGGTGGCAAGCGGACAGACAAGTCCGCCAGCTCTTGCACGGGCCGTGTTTGCTGACAGGCAACGAGCGCGGTCAACAGTCCGATCTGGAGCCATTTGCTGAACATCATCCACCTATAATTCCACACGCTGCAAAACTCTAGCATGTTCCGAGGCCGCGTCTGCCGCCCATCTCGTGCTTGACATCGCCGCCCCCGTGCTGATGGCTTATCATCACTGAACTGATGAGGTTTGAAATGACCCACACAAGATGTTTTCCCCTAAAAGCGCTCATGCTCCTTGTACTCGTTTCAGGCTTCTCGGCCTGTGCCCAGGTCGGTGCGCAGGATCAGCCGGACCTGGCCCCTGCTGCAGGGCCACTTGACGATCCGGAGTGGACGGAGACGCTGACGCCTGTTTCCCGCGTGAATGACAAAATGGTGGGGGGAACGCGGGCCCAGCTAGGCGAGTGGCCATCTCTCGGAACGCTGAGGGGAACAACGACCAGACGCACAACGCATTTTTGCGGCGCAACAGCCATCAGCCCACATTGGGCGCTGACGGCCGCTCACTGCCTGCCCGGCATAACCCGGGATGCCAGTGGCAACATTGTGCACCCAAGCTACGGGCGCCTTGATCTTGTACTCGGCGTCCAGGACCTGGCCCGGACAGACCAGAAGAACATTTTCAGGGTCGTAGAAGTCATCATTCCGGACGATTACAGGCCCGCCAACAATGCCCAGACGGTTCAGGAGTATCGCGGCCCCAGATCGGATATCGCCCTGGTAAGGTTTTCCGGCACATGGACCGGCCCCCTTGCCCGCCTGTCCCGCAGCGCCGAGGCCGATACCGACCGCTACTATGGGCGTAGCTTCGTGGCCGGGTTCGGCCTGCAATCTGACGAGGGCTCCATCGTTCCATTCATCTATACGCGGAGTGGCACCGATGGCTTTGCGGGCTCGCAGTACATGCAGCACGCCATGGTGCCCATGAAGTCTCCCGAGGCATGCGCCGCCAAATTCGCAGGCATGGCCTATGATCCAGCCGATCAGATCTGCGCTGGCTTCGAGGAAGGAGGCATCGATTCCTGCCAGGGCGATTCAGGCGGCCCGATGGCGGCTTTGGACGACAGAGGCCGCGCCTACCAAATCGCGGTCGTCAGCTTCGGTTTCGGCTGTGCCCAGGCGGGAGAGCCGGGCGTCTACACGCGGGTCTCAAATCACGTTGACTGGATCCGGTCGCATGTTCCGGATGCAAAATTCGTGAACGCCCGTCCTGAAACCGCCATTTCGATTACCCAGGATTCGATGCAGGCGATCTACAGCCTGTTTGATGAGACGCAGGACCAGGTCAAAATCAGCACTAGCCCGGCCGGCAGGATACAGGCCGGTCAGGTCATGCAGATCTCTGTTACCTCGAACATCGCAGGACGCCTGTGGGTGCTGGACAAGGGCGCCGATGGTACCCTGACACCGCTCTATCCAAACAGGTTCATCCAAGCCAGCGACACGCTCGTTTCTGCCGGACAAACTGTGCTGATCCCCGACCCGTCATACAGGGCCCAGTTCAACCTCACGGCCGGCTTGTCGGACCCTGCCACGACAAGTGAGCGCAACGAGCTGTTTGCGATCATCCTGCCGCCCTCTGTCGAACTGATTGGCGATTCCATGCCCCAGATGAACAAGACAATCGAAGTGCGCGCGCAAAAGACCGACTATGCACTCAGGCTGCAACAGCAGATCACATCGGCGACACGGACGAGCACGGGCACGCAGAACTGGTCATCCGGCCGCGTGGAATATGAGATCGTCAAATAGAGGCGCGCGGCCAGGCGGTAACGCTTAGTTCACTGCCGCCTGAATATGCCGCCTGAGAATCGCCTTGGCATTGCCCTCGCCTTCCAGATAATCGTACCAGCCGTTTCCGGATTGCGAGAGATAGAACAGCATGTCCCGCGTCGCCTGGTATCCGTCCTGCGAATAGATTCGCCTCAGGTCCGAGGTCGGCAGGAGGTATTCGATCGTGTCGTTACTGATCGATTCCATCATGTGGGTCTTGCCGTCTTTTCCGCCAGCGACCGCCGCCTGGCAGCTGCCTTCATCCCAGACCGTTGCCGGATTGCAGCCCCTGCGCGAGAAATCGATGTCGCCGACAGCCTTGGACGCGCTGCCGCCGGAAATGGCCTGGAAATAAGCCCTGCCAATGGCCGGAGAATCCCAAATCTGGAGATATTCCCGCAGCAATTGCTTGGCCTTGCCTGCGCCTTCATGCTGCGTGTACCAGCCGTTGCCGGGCGTGCTGAGATGCTGAAGCATGACCCATGTGTCTTTGTAGGCAGGATCGGAGGCGATCCGGACAAGATCGCGCCGCGGCAGGAGCTGGTCGAGATTCTCAGGCCTGATTTGCGACATGAGGAATGACTTGCCGTCCTTCCCGTCGAGCACGATCTTCTGGCAGCTGGCCTCATCCCAGACTCTCGACGGTCCACACCCGAGTTGGTTGAAGTCGACAATTCCGTTGGCTTTTGGCCCGCTGCCACCGGTAATCGCCTGCACATAGGCTTTCGCGATGCCCATTGGGTCGCCCAGTTTCAACCTCTCCCGCAGCAATTGCTTGGCCTGGCCTTCACCTTCCAGCCAGCCGAACCATCCATTGCCGGGGGCACTCATGTAGCCCAGCATCTGCCGCACCGGTTCATAGGTCGGATCAGCGAGGTCTGAATAGATCCGCTTCAGGTCTGCCAGCGGCAACAGCCTGTCTATATTGTCCTTTGTCAGCGAGGCCATGAGGTGGCCCTTGCCGTCATTGCCCTTCGCAACGATCGCCTGACAGCTATCATCATCCCAGACGGTGGACGGGCCGCAGCCAAGGGCCGCAAAATTCACGTCCCCCGCCGTGCGGGACCCGCTACCTCCTGTAATGGCCTGAAAATATGCACGGCCGATATCCTCTGCCAGGGACAGTTCCTGGGGAGACTCAATCGCAACCTGCTTGGTTCCGTTGGATGTGGACATGGAAACGGCGCTGGCAACGGCGTCACAACCGGCAAAGCAGATGCGCTTGTAGATCTTGTTGTCGGTCCAGGGGCGCTGCTTTTCGCCGCTCTGCTGGGCAACAAGCAATTGCGTGTTCAGGAACACCTGGCCCGATGTGCTCAAAGGGCGCTTCAGTTCGCTGGCGAGGATTGGCGCATACAGGCCTTCCTCTGCGACATCGCCTGCGTCTGTTGCGTAGGCGATCAACATGTTTGTCTGCGCGCTCGTGACCGAAAGTCCTTTCATGCCGGACTTGAACCCCGGCAGGGACGGCACGTTCCGGCATGCGTCGAACACCATGAAGACGGCTTTCGCGCCGGTTGCCGCGTACAGGGTGCGCTGCATGTCGAGACTGACGCCGTAGCGTATCAAATCAGATGGAACTTCAATATCCGCGTCGATCCCCAAGAGGTAGCTTTCCTTTGTGTCCGGCTGTTGGACGCCATGGCCCGTATAATAAACAAAGCCGACAGCATCAGAGCCGGCCCGGTCCAGTTTCTTGCGGAAATCGTCCATCGCGATATCGAGCTGGGCTTTGCTAAGGTTTCTTACTCTGGTGACCTCAAACCCGATGGAGCGCAGGGCTCCCTCAATATCATCGGCCTCTTTCTCAGCAGAGCTAACGCGCGATAACGAGGCGCTGTGATATTCAGTCTGATTAATAACAAGCGCGACACGTGTCTCCGCGAAGGCGTTTGCACTCAAAAAAAGGAACAGCAGAGATGTCCAAATTATGCGCATTTTCAGTCTCCCACCTTACGATATCCAGTGAAGCATAATCATGCAGCTGGCGGAAGTCTCAGCAAAATCATTAGCGGATTTCTCAAGCGCCCGTTCTTCGCTTCCGCTCAGCACAAGCCCTTTAATGGTGGTGTCAGCCCAGCACCTGGCCCCTAAGGGACGATAAGGTTGCGCCCCTCATTGCCGACGGCCTTCATGGCGGTCTGCCAAAAAGGGCACCTGTCCGTGACGACCACTTGCGGATTCCCGCATCGCCTCATTGCTTTCTTTGGGAATTTCAGAGCTGCGGCTTTGTCATGTTTCTTTGTAACGAACGATTACAGAACTTCGCCTTCGTGGTCGACAGCCCGCCAAAGATAGGGCCGCTCTCGTCGTATCTACACGAAGACCTCATCCAGGTGCCACAGCCATTGCGGGCATCGACGCATGGCTTCGGATCGCCGCTTCCGGATTTTGTGCGCGAAGTGTGTGCCGAACCGGCCGCCCCAGAGACCGACGGTCTCATGGCAGACATTAATGCCGCGCTCGTGAAGCAGGTCCTCTACGTACCGAAGCGGGAGCGGAAATCGGACATGCATCAGCACGCCAAGCTGGATGATCTCGGGCGACGTCTTGAAGTAGCGAAACGGGTTCTTTGTCATTTCCCAAGGCTAAACGCCAGAATTGGTCACCTTGAGTCCGGTTCCGCTGACAGTGCCGTCATGCCGTCTCAAGCCCGGTTGCCTTGACAACGAGGCCCGCCAGTTCGGTCACGACGCGGCGACCGATGCCATCCGCGGATACCCGTCGGCACGGCAAGCGAACCAAAGCACCGCCGCGCCCGTTACTGCGGACAGGACAGACCCGGACAGCACGCCGAGCCTCACCTGATCGAGAAGCGCGTCTGTTTCGAATGCGAGCGTTCCGATAAAGAGGCTCATTGTGAATCCGACTCCGGTCAGGCAAGCGATCCCATAGAGTTGGGCCCAGGAGGTCCCTTTTGGTCGCTTCGCAATGCCCGTTTTGACCGCGAGGAGTGTGGCGCCAAATACGCCGAGCTGTTTGCCAAAGAAAAGACCAAGCGCGATTCCGAGCGGCAACGGCGCCAAGAGGTCTGCAAAACCAATACCTGAGAGAGAAACGCCCGCATTGCCGAAAGCGAAGACTGGCAGGATGCCAAAGGCTACCCACGGGTGCAGGTCATGCTCCAGCTTATGCAGCGGGGATTGTTCTTCAGCCGTCCGACCCTGTATCGGGATCAGGAGTGCGGTTACCACGCCAGCCAGCGTTGCATGGACACCTGACTTGAGAACGCAAACCCAGATAACCAAGCCTATCAACAAATACGGCGTGGTGGCCTTCACACCCGATCGGTTCAATCCGATCAAGGCGACGACACCAACTGCGGCAAGCCCGAGCGCCAAAAGTGACAGGTTGGACGTATAGAACATCGCGATTATCAGGATGGCCCCAAGGTCATCAATGATCGCGATCGCGAGCAGGAAGATCTTCAGCGAAACAGGAACCCGGCTGCCAAGGAGCATCAGGATACCCAGCGCAAACGCGATATCGGTCGCGGCCGGAATGGCCCAGCCTCGCAGCGACTCCGGGCTGCCCATGTTTATGCCCAGATACACCATGGCAGGCACCGCCATTCCCCCGATCGCCGCGACGATAGGCAGGGCAGCCTTGTCCAGACTGGAGAGTTCTCCCTGAAGAACCTCGCGCTTTATCTCCAGACCAATCAGGAGGAAGAAGATCGCCATCAAGCCGTCATTGATCCACAGGATCAAAGGCTTTGCGATCTCAAGGCCGCCGACCTGAACTGAAACGGGCGTTTGCAACAACCCCTTGTAATGATCGAGGAGGAAGGAATTGCTGGCGACGAGTGCCGCAAGCGCGGCAAGGATCAGCAGTATTCCAGCTGACGACTCCAGTTTCATAAAGTTCTGTATACGGGAAATTACGAAGGTCATATCATATCACTTTGAAGGAATGGGGGGATTGCGCAGAAAAGGCGCAATCAGGATTTACGGCGGGAACGGTCCGCCGCGAATCCGTCAGATGAAACTAATTTCCGGGATGATCTCACCCGAGTTTAATCCCATTCGAAAGAGTCCTCTCGCCGGCGACGCCGGGATTTTGACCTTTCGATCCGACTGGCGCGATCGTATTTGCCGAATGCGTTGTCCCGTCGGTCGTCCTGGCTTCGGACCCGGCGAGGCTCTCGCCGGTCATAGCCCTTCATGGCTTGCGAGAGCTCCGAAAACATGTCGTCCAACCAGTTCATTCCAATGTCTCCTCATGCAAATCCAGAACTGGAGATCGCCCGTGGTTGGCATTGTTTCAAATTCATTGTTTTCATCGACTCCATAGCTTTTTACTATCTCTAACGGTTCGCCGCAGCCACGGCCTGAAAATGAGCCGAAACTAACGCTTCCGCCGCGCAGGCACCTTGTGAAGAATTGAGCCGGCCGCCTCCCGAAGCTCCCCGGCCAGCAAACGCAGGCGGCTGGCCAGAGGCGAGGTCTTGCGCCAGATCAGAGAAATCTGCCTGCTGGCACGCACGTCATTGATGCGCCGGACGATAAGATCGGGATCCCGGCGCGCTTCCGTCAGAGCATACAGGCTGGGGAAAACGGCGATGCCGACACCCATTTCTGCCATTTGCCGGATCGCATCGAGACTTGTGCCCTCATACTCCGAGTTCACGTGCGCGCCCGAGACCTCCGCCAGCGCCTGAATGATCAGATTGAGACGATGGCCATAGCCCAGCGTGAGCAGGGTGCGCCCTTCGAGATCCGCAAGGGACACATCACCCGTCTTTTGAGCCAGTGGATCGTCCGGCGCAGCACAGACCCACAGATCTTCCTGAAACAGGAATTCGTGATCGACGTCCGCATGGTCTTCAACCGTTGAAATCACCGCATCAAAATGCCCGTCATGCAAATGACGCTCAAGATCGATTGTCCGCTCTTCGCGCACGATCAGGCGCAAATCGGGGTGCTCTGAGTGAAGATGGCGCGTCACTGAGGGCAAAAGATAGGCGCCAATTGTTGGCAGGACACCAAGCCGGATGCGCCCCGTCAGATCCTGCGCATCGGCACGGACCACCGACTTCAGGTCCTCGGCGTCCCTCAAGAGCAGCCGGGCGCGGCGGACAACTTCCTCACCGATCGGCGTCAGGAATGCCTGCTGGCGGCCGCGCTCGATCAGCACAGCGCCGAGCTGGGCTTCCATTTCCGCAATCTGGGCCGACATGCTCGGCTGACTGACATTGGTGAGCTTGGCAGCTTCACCAAACTTGCCGGTGTCGGCGATCGCAACCAGGTACTGCATCTGTCTGAGCGTTGGGCGCACAATATAGTCTTTCTCTATTAACTCGAACGAATAGTAATATTGGAACTAATGCCGAATTCTGTCTATTTCAATCCTGAACCGAATAGACGGTTCGAAAAAAGGAGACCGAAAATGACACGCAAAGCCCCTCCCTCCCGACCCACCGGGCAAGGTGGCTACACAGAGAATATTCTCATGCTCGCTGCGTCCCCCAGGAGCGAGGATTGCGCCAAGCGTATGGATCGTCGTCACTGGCGCGCCCGCCGCAAAAGGCGTTATGCCCAACCGCTCGGCGCATAAGGACGTTCCCATGCTGTCTGACGCAGACTTTGTGATGTTGTTTTCGGCTGTTCCCCAAAAGGATCCGCGGAGCCGGGCGAAACTCCCCCAGAGGCAGTCCAGGGCTGTCGTCTCGCCCAAACCGATGGAGCCCAAACCGGTTTTGCGCCGCTAGGCGCAGGACGCACCACTCACTCCTCCGGCAGGCCATCACGTGCCTGCCGGTTTTTTTTGAGAGATAATTTCAAAGGCTAGTGGTGAGGGAGGACCGGACAGAACGCGACTCTGCCGATCATCCGTACGTATGCGATACAATTTCCTGAGGCATCCCACCTCAATCCGGACAGCTGGGAATACGGTCCTGCCACACCCTGCAAACGCCCCATTCCGGTCAACACCACTTTCCTGTCTCCAGTCCGCGTCGTCCAACTCAACACGCAATTCGTTGGGCACAATCGCTGAACGCGGCGCCATCAATGGCACGTAACCAGACCAGCAACTTGTGGTTCGCGGAAACCGGCCCCACTGGGGCCGGCGGCGGATCAGGGCTGCGTGTCGGTATCCCCATGCGCCAAACTGGCAAACAGAGGGTTGCAGCATACCCGAGACGACACTGACGTTTCGATTCCCGAACACGGCAGGCGTCACTACTCCAGGAAAAGTGTGCGGGCAGGTCGACTGACCTGCCCGCTCGTGAAGGGTATCCGACGAACTACTCGATCTGCGACAACAGTTCGGGTGCGGTCACAAGCGCGCGCACACCGTGAGACCTGGTCTCGTTGAATACATTGCCCCTGGATGCCCACTCATTGAGGGAACTGATGTCGACGCGGGCACACATGGGGCGAACGCTCCAGGTCACTTGCAAGGGTGAGCATGTCGACTGATCGTAGCTTGGGCCCGTTGTGGATCCGCGGAAGACAACCGGCGTTCCCGTTCCCGCTGGCAAGGTCTTCGGCTGGTGAAACCCATCAACGACCGTATTCTCGTACACATAGTCATTGAAATCGATTGCCGATGCGTCGTTGACGACGAGAAACGCCTGCGCTTCGACGCGCAAAGTTGGGTTTTCGCATGCGTCGCTCAGACACGATCCCAATCCCTCGCCTGGAGCCACATCGCATGATGAATACACCCAATGCACTTCAATCGTGTCACCTGGCTTCACGCCCTTGAACGCTCCCTCACCGTTGGCAGGATCAACCAGTTCGGCCTCTGTGAGCTCATCTGTTTCGTTGCACCGGTAGCCGCCCGTTGGTCCATCGCCCGCATACACGTTAAAGCCCGGAGCTTTGTGCTCTGCATTGGTATGCGTGTGAATATTACAGAGGTTCAGTGCCTCAGGCTGTGGCGCGATTGCAAACTTGATCGGGTTGATACCGTAAGCGCTTGCAATATCCCGGGGCGTTTGCGGCCCTGACGCCAGACACAGGTCCGCCGCTGCAGGCGCGACGTCATTCATCGCCATTGTTGGCGCCGCCTCATTCATGTCGACCAAGACCGCCTCCGACTGAGATGCCTCGACGTCCCGCGGGGAGGGAGTGGTGCAGCCTGCGACCGCTAGCGCCAGCAAACTCGAGGCGCCGCCCATATACGTCGAACGAGTTGTCAAAATTCGCATTGAAAATACCCATGAAGAGCGGACGAGCCGCCTGTTGTTGATGGTCAATAAATGGACCGCCGGCGCCATGCTTCAAATCGTATGATTTGATCGTCTCGATACAAATTTACTATATCCAGACAGACGTGTTCCGCTCGCGAAACTGTCTGCGCCCAACCGGCACCCGCAGCAGAAACCGCCTAAAAGCGATCAGGCCTCAGGACCTCAACCCGAGATATATCCAGGATGCCGATATGCTGATCGAGCAGTTCGTGGAGTTCCAACAAGACATTCCGGATCGGTGATTCATCGCTAATGGAAATGATCACGACCATGTCCTGACTGGCCGATAAATCCCTGTCGCGTTGCCATCGGCTGCCTCGGCCATACCCGGAAACTGCTGGCAGCACAGTATAGCCAGAGACGCCTGCCGTTTCGAGAATTCGGCAAGCTCGCTTGAGCGCCATGCGCTCGATGATCAATTCCAGTCGGATTTTTTCGTGCACGTTGTCATCCTCAGCCTTGAATCAGGTTCGCAAAATAGAGGTAGAGCGGTATCCCGACCGCCAGGTTGAACGGAAAGGTCACCCCAAGCGACAGTGTAAGATAAATCGATGGTTTGGCCTTGGGCATCGCAAGCCGCATAGCGGCCGGAACCGCGATATAGGACGCCGAGGCCGCCAGCACCATGAGCAGCGCCGTATCGCCGGCCGGTATTCCGAGGCTCCAGGCGATCGCTCCGCCAAGGGCCGCTGACACGAGCGGCATGTATAAACCAAATGCAACGGCGCTGAAATCCAACTGGCGCCAGCCCTGCCGCAGTCCCCTGCCTGCAGACAGCCCCATGTCCAGAAGGAAGAGGCAGAGAACGCCCTGGAAGGGATCAACGAAGAAGGGTGAAATCCGCTCCATGCCCGAGTCTCCCGTCACCCATCCTATGGCCAGCGCACCAACCAGAACCACGATCGACGCATTGAGGAGGACTTCACGATAAAGCTCGCCCGATTCCGAGCCCGCCACCGAAGGCGCCTTCTTCTGGCCGCGCTGCGCCAAAATCAACGCTGTGATGATCGCGGGCGCCTCCATGAGTGCAGCAACTGCAACCATGTACCCCGAACTTTCGAGCCCGGCCGACTTTATAAATTGTGTCGCCGCGACAAACGTGACGATCGAAATGGATCCATAATGAGCCGCGGTTGCAGCAGCATCAATCCGATCCATCTTGCTGGTCCGGCGCAGAAACGCAAAGGCAATGACAGGCAAGCTGAAGGACAGGACGATCCCCGCAGCCAGGACGGCCCAAACCTGAAGAGAGAAGTCGCTCATCGACATCTCCACGCCGCCTTTGAGGCCAATCGCCATCATCAGGTAGATCGCGAGCCCTTTTGCAAAAGCTTCAGGAATTGTCATCTGTGATCTGAGCAGCGCTGCCGCAAGCCCCAGCACAAAGAACAATACCATGGGCGACAACAAGGTGGCCAGCATCAGGTCCATTGGGTTTTCATGCTCCAGTGTGCGCTCAAAAAAGGACCTCGCTTGGCGGCGCGCCAAGTGAGGCCAATGACTTTTTTGATATTGGGTGTTTCGGGTCCCGCTCTCGGGTCTGCGTTCGTTCGTACCCTGCAGGTACTCGTATCAGGTTCGATAGGAGTCGGTCGCGAGCGACGGCCTCAGAACACGTGCCAATCTGTCAGGCGGGCGACAGCAACATGAAAGCTGCGAACAAGGTTTTCCTTTTCGCGCTCAGGACCGAAATACCTGAACCTGCAAGCCACCAGTCGATGGTCGCGCGCATCTACAAAAGACTCTGAAATAGCGGTGAGTTCGAACGGACCCCAGCTTATCAATGACTCGATATGATACTGCAGGGCCTCAATGGAGCCGTCCCATGCGGCAATCATGTCCCATACGTTGGAGTCCCCCAAGCCGATCGACTCTCGCGCGGCGGCCCCTTTTTGATCCGGACCGGCCGCGCTCCTGGTCGCGGACGTCCCGGATCGGAAAACTGACGGGTCGCGGCCCCGGTGAGGCTTGGCAAGCTGATCTTGCGGAGGCAACTGGAATACATCTGTAGCGAATATCGTCATGATTGGATCTCCTGTTCGGCTCCTTCAGTGAACAGGATATCCAGAAATGCAGATAATAATATTCGAATTATTGTGTGGTCTTCATAGGGTTTTCTTATATCGATGCGGCGCATTTGGGCTGCCGACCGCCAGGACAAAAGCTTTTGGACCGTTGTCCCGATCGCGCAGCATCGGAATAATATTCTCAGCCGGCAATATTACTTTTCAACAGCTTGAACACGGCAACATCTCGCAGCGCCTAGGTTAGATGCACATTGCTGTACGGTTCTTGGAGCGAATACCACTTCATGTCGCACCAACCGCAGGATACCTTTTTCCTATCAACGCGAGATATTTGTTCAATTTGAAAAATGGTTTCGTCGCCCTCAAGTCGATTTGGTCATCACTATTGGAGGAGCAGATGTCCCGCTTTGAAAAGCAACGTGAACCCAGCCGCTCTCTGAAGACCTGGATCGGTGGCTTCCGCGTACCGGGCCTTGTCGCACAGCACAATGCAAAGCCTATGAATCCCCCAGCCACTTTTGCAAATCCGAAACGCGATCGCTCACACCGCCGCGAAACGGGCACGTGACCATTTCCTGCGGCTAAACGCCTGGATTGATCACCTCCACTTCAGTTCACCTTGAAATGCCGCTCAGAGGGCGTTTCCAGCCCACTTTGTTAGTTTGTCAGCGCGTCGATGATGCTCGTGAGTGCATTTTTTGCCTTGGTTCGCATTTCATCATCCGTAGCGTCCTGGATAGGATGTGGGACGAGGACATAGCGGGCGTCTTCCATGCCAAGAGCACTGCGCTGAAAATTGGCAGCTTCCTCGAACTCGGACGAAGCGATGGAGACCGACGGGATTCCCTGGATTTCAAACCAGACTGTGTCGTGCAGACTGCACGTCGTACAGGAACCTCAATCGGCCAGTGCTTCGATGACATAGTCCACTTCGCTTGCAATTTCGCGCCGCAGGTCATCCGGACACGGCTTGGTGAAGGTTGGCTTGGAATAGCGTTTCACCGTGATACCGGGTACGGCGTCCGCAAGCTGGCGCTCAAGCTCATCGAGCAAGACATTGCCGCGGGGCTTGCGGATGTCGAGCAGGCCGACCTTACCCGAGAGCGTCCCCGCTCGCGGCGTGATCTGACGCACGACCGGCTTTCGCTCGTCAGTGGGATCAAGAATTGTTGTCATTTTCCATCCTTCTTCTGCTCGCGTGTTTTTTTTTCATCATATACGTTAGGCAATCTGACTCTAGCCTAAATCGATCTTGCGCGACACCGATTGCGAACCGATTTCACCGGTCGCCCACCCATGGAAGGCAGAGCTGAACTTGCCTGCATCCGATCCCGCGACGACAATGTGGATATATTCCGGACCCGCGAATTTCGGCACTTCAGTCTTGAGCTTCGCCGCGCCCATTTTTTCGGCGGTTGCCAAGGGGATGCCTGCGCCGGACATTTCGTCGGCAACCATCTCGCTCAAGGGACGCCTGGTCACTTCCTGTATCCGGGCGCGCAATCGATCCTTGGTGTAATCTCCTTCACTCATGAGCGTGTCGATGTGCTCCGGGCAGACAACGAGAAGTGCGTCGATTGGCAGGTTTCTCAATTTGGGCAGAAACACCCCTTCCAGTCCCAAGCCGATAGACCCGGCGACCTGTTCGGGCTTGCGCGATTCCTGGTCAACGATATGGACCGGGCCGCCTGTCATGGCGAAGACCGTGACGACCGAATCCTCTTTCTTGAAACCGCGCTCGACGTGGAGCGGCGGCCACGGAGAGCGTTCTTCGTTTTCCGCAAAGCACATCGTGTATTTCATCGGATTGCCAAGCGTTGAGCGTTCGACGCCACCCGGCTTGCCGCCGCCCACATTGCCGACGATGAGGCGCAAGGAACGCCCGATTGTCGCGTTGGCGCGGTTGCCGGACCCGAGCGCCCCCAGGCCCTTGTTCATGCCGATCCTGTCACGGATCGGACCATTGACCACGATCACCGGCGCTGCGCCCATGGTGGTGGCCGTGACGCCATGAATATTGAATGCATCGGTGCAGACGGCCTCCAGCGCAGCGATGATGACAGGCATGTATTCCGGCTTGCATCCCGCCATGACCGCATTGATGGCAATCTTTTCGACGGTCGCTTCTCCCATATTGGGCGGGACGGTGGCGACAAGGTCTTGCGCAGGGCGGTGCGTGCCCTCGATCATTCGCAGGACCCGTTCGGGCGTTGGCGGCACGAGCGGCAGACCATCGGAAAAGCCCTGGTCGAACATGAACTCGATCACGTCGTCCGCAGGGGCAATATCGATGCGGCGCGCCCGAATCACACTGCCCTCTGCGCTTGCGCGGAGCTTGTCGTAAATTTCAGGATAAAGATGTTTGGAGCCGCATCCGGGACGCCACGCCGGGAGGCTTGCCCAGTCGATCTGCGCTTGAGGAAGATCCAGGCTTTGGGCCAAATCTGCGCTCAGCTTCTCCCACTCTTCGCGAACGAACCCCTCGAAATGGGTTTGCACTGTGCCATCGGCGTCCATCCAGAATACGGAAGGCACGATCTCGATTTCCCAGTCGAACGAAACCTGACACGTCGCATCATCCAGGATCGGAAGCGTGAGATGATGGCGGTCTTTGAGGACCGCATTGTCCGCCCCGGATTGCCCCACCATCAGGACGCGCAACTTGTCACCGTACGCCTTGTAGAAGGCCTCTACGACCGGCGCGGCCGTATTGCAGGTTTCGCAGTCTTCCTTGACGAAAACGACGAGGTGCGGGCCGTCGCCCGGAAACGTATGGGTCTCGCCGGAGAGAGATTTCAGAGAGAAGCTCGGTTTGGTTTCCGTCATGGACTCGCTCCTCATTGCTCCATGCCATATTGGGGAGGAGAGACATGTTTTGTCTAGGGTGACGCCGGGGCTGGCGGAGGTGGATGGGAATCGAACCCACCACACGTCTTGTCGACGCGTCCATGGTTTTGAAGACCAGGGAAGCCACCAGACTCCAGTCACCTCCATGAGCGCCTGACAGTAGCGGCAGCCAGCCGTTCGTCAAACATCAGCCATATAGCGCGTGTCGCCAATACGGGTCGTGGTGCCTTGTGAGTCGAGATGCTCGAGAATGGGTACGATAAACTTGCGGGTCGTATTCAGGGTCGAACGCGCCTCCCCGGTGGTAAAGGCGGCCTGCCCCGGAAAGCTGGACCTGAGTGTACTGGCCGCAGCGGCAATGGCCTCGGAGTGAAACACGAGAGACTGCTTGAGCGAGACATTATGCAGGCGAATGGCCGTGCCTTCGTGAATGAGAAGGGCGAGCAGGTCGGCATCGTCCGGACCTGCGACGAGCGTTTCCGGCGCAGGCGGCGCAAGCCCCGATTCCTTCAGTTTTGCGGCCATGCAGGCCATGCGTTCTTGTTGTTGTGCTGTCAGGTATTGGAGCGGAGCATGAGTCGGCAAGGCCACGTCAGTACCGGAAATGACCAGTTTTCCCTCCAAGGCGAGCACCGCCTCGACAAACTCGATCAGCGCTTGTGCCACGTGCGGAGCATGCATGTGGACACGCGGCGCGAGTGGCTTGAGCGGGCATGCCGCATGATAGGATTGAAGGCGCGCGATATAGCTTTCTTTGACCTCTTCAACAGTGGATGACACCGCGACAAGCGTGTCTGTGACGTCCATAAACAGCGCTCCCAACTCCGCGCGCACGCTTGCCGCAGGACTGCGTGCAAGGCGGCAGATGTCGGCGATACGCGCAATCCCCCGATTTTCGCCCGCGAGAGCCGCCGCGATCCTGGTTGTGTCGCCAAGCTGTGCCGCTTTCAGGGTCTCGAGCCGTCGCTTTTTATTGGCCTTGTCCGGGGGCGCCACGGGATCGAGTATTATCGCTCCACCGATCGTCTCGGCGGGCGAAAGGCTGCGGACGATCGCGCGCTGGCCGGCGAAGGTGGTGATGGCCGCAGGGAAGCGAAGCCGGGCGAAAGCCGACTCGCCTGGGTTCAATTGCTTGCCCTCAAATAGGCGGAGGCTCGCGACAGCATGGGCGGTGCCATACAGGACACGGACCTGCTGCATGTGCTTGACGGGACGGCTGGCGCGGGGGGACAGGCTGATTGAAACATCACATTGAATGGACGGGACGCATGCGTCCGGCGCATGCAAGATATCACCCGGTTTTATTTGATTGGCGGAGATACCTCGCAGGTTCAGCGCGGTACGCTGGCCCGGATTGGCCTGAGACGATTCCTGGCCGCGCACCTGTATCCCGCGGATGGTTATGGATTGTCCTTTGGAGGCAAGGACAAGGGCATCATCTACCTGTATCGATCCGCCATGCAGTGTCCCCGTTACAATTGTGCCAAGCCCTTGCGCAACGAAGACACGGTCGACAGGAAGGAAGGCCGCGAAAACGGGTTCGGTGCCGGTTGACCGGAGGCCAAGGTGTCCCAGTGCATCGCCAAGCGCGCCTATCCCCTGCCCCGTTGTGGACGAGCAGAAAATGATTGGCGCGTCGCAAAACCGAGTGCCTGACAACGCGGCGCGCAGCCCGGCTTCCCGGGCAGCGTGTTCAGTCTCGGAAACCCGGTCTGACTTGGTGACGGCGACAATGCCCTCATGGATGCCGAGGGATTCCACAATTTGAATATGTTCCAGGGTTTGTGCCTGGATGCCATCTGCTGCGGATATGACAAGAAGTGCTGCGCGGGCACCAGACGCGCCGGAGACCATGGCGCGGACGAAGTCTTCATGACCGGGGGCGTCGATGAAGTCGACCATGACATCGCCGCACTGCCGGTAGGCAAAGCCTGGCGTGATGGAGAGCCCGCGTGCCTTTTCCTCCGGCAACCTGTCGGTATCCATGCCTGTAAGCGCGCGCACCAGTGACGTTTTCCCATGGTCGACATGCCCAATCACAATGACAGGGCACGTCTTCATCGGGCGCGCAAACCGCGAAACGCATGCAGAACAATGGGCAGGTCTTCATCGTTGAGAGTGCGGGCATCCATGACGAAGCGGTCATTCCTGATGAGACCGATGATTGGAGTCTCGGCGCCGCGCAGGGCAGCGACAAGCGCATCAGCGGTATAAGGCGGCGCTGATACGGAAACGGCATAGCTTTCCAGATCTTGCTGGGGGAGAGAGCCTCCTCCGACATAGGCTGCGCTCTTGGCAACGGTCACGTCTTCGAGACCTGATGCAATGAGCGCGTCGGCAAGCCGATCGGCTCGCGCACGAACTTCACCGACGGTTTGTGCGATGGCCCGTAGTACAGGCACGCTTTTGAGAGGGTCGTGAGGATCCCGGTAGAGCCGGAGTGTAGCCTCGAGCGCCGCGAGCGAGAGCTTGTCAATGCGCACGGCCCGGCATAGCGGGTGAGACTTCAGGCTGCCCACCAGATCGGCGCGTCCGGCAATGATACCTGACTGGGGACCGCCGAGGAGTTTGTCACCCGAAAACATGACAAGGTCGACGCCTGATTTAAGGATGTCAGACACGACAGGTTCGTCGCGCAAACCAAAGGCGGACAGGTCTATCAGAACACCACTGCCGAGGTCTTCCATGAGGATGATGTTTGAATTGCGCGCAAGCAGGGCGAGGTCTTCTCGCTTGGGCGCAGAGGTGAATCCGACGATGCGGAAATTGCTTGTGTGGCTTTTCAAGAGGACAGCCGTTTCGCTGTCTATGGCACGCTCATAGTCCGAGGCACGGGTCTTGTTTGTAGAGCCGACTTCCTTGAGGATCGCACCACTTTGTTCGATGACGTCAGGCAGGCGGAATGCGCCGCCGATTTCGATCAGCTCACCACGTGACGCGATGACTTTCTTCCCCTGCGCAGTTGCCATCAGGCTGAGCAAGACAGCTGCAGCGCAATTGTTCACGACGAGAGCGGATTCAGCACCCGTCAGTTCACAGATGAGCTCTTCGACATGGGCGTAACGGGAGCCACGCCTTCCGGTATGGAGGTCGAGCTCGAGGTTTGAGTAATTTGCGCCAACCACCTGCATCGCGGCCAGTGCTTCGGGCGCGAGGCGGGCCCGGCCGAGATTGGTATGGATGATGATGCCAGTCGCATTGACAACCGGGCGCAGATTCGGTTGACGCGTCGCTTCGATCGAACTGATCAGGCTGGCGGCAAAGGTTTCGCTCTCGAAGTCAGGGAGGCTGGTCATGTCGCCCGACCGAACGCTGCCACGCAGGACTTGAAGTGACGAACGAAGAGCCCGCGTAACCTCCGGGCGCGTATAGGTTTGAAGTAGCGCCGCGATGTGCGCTGTTTCGAGGAGCGTTTGCACCTGTGGCAATTGTCTCAATAGGTTATCCACGTGCTTTGCCCCTGCTGACTTGTGCTAGTGTAGACAGCGACTGGGGCCATTCAAGTTGAAACGCCAGTTGCGAGTTCGAGAGGAGTGAGTTTTTCCGGACCAACCGCTTCCGCACGATTTCGGCGGCCCAAGCTGCCGCTGCGGTGCCGAGAGGATTTTTGGGTAGGCCGGGCAGTCGAACCAGCATCTCCGGTAAACCTCCCCCCAACCCCGAAGCTATCAGTGCTGTAAGTCCAATGCGAACCGGTCGCCATTATACGCGAACAAGCAGGTGCCAGGCGACGAGAAGGTCGTGCCATTCGCGAAGGGGAACGTCTCGATTCTGTTTAAACCGAACTCGGGAGTTTATATGTCTTCTGGAGTTGAAGTGATTGCACACTGACGAATGGATCGGCGCGAACTTCTGCAGACTTCGCATCCGCCTGAACCGGGACATGATCCACCCCTGCCCGGGTCGTAGCCTGCGCGGTTGCGCTGCACCTTTCTCTCCGCACGCCCATCCGCGCACTCCGCAGAATGCCCGGCTACCAGTCTGACAAGCCTGTCGGACTCAGCTTGAATTGTCCCACTTTTCCAGCGCGGCGTTGAGCAATCCCGGCAGGGCCGTGGCAATTGCGCCGAGTTCGGGGCGCAACCGGTAAGCGCTGGCCATGGGCAGGGCGACAGGTCTCGGGTCGCCGCGCTTTTGCTGGCGGGCCAGGCTGCGCGCGAGGCGTCTGGCGTAGAGCTCGGGCGCTTCGAGCACCTTGTAGAGTGCGCTGACGCGGGCGAGGAAGGGCGCAGCAGGCACGGGGCCGGATGCCCGGAGACTGCCCGGAAACAGCCCGGAGGCTTCGGGGTCCACGTCCGGCTGCACCCGGCCCGAGAGGGCGAAACGGTACGGGGCCGGGAAGGTGACGATCTCGGTGCCCTCGGGGAGCGGTGCGGGGGTGGCAGGGGTGAGGCCGGTCCGTGGGCGAACCGCTGGCAGGGAGAGGGAAAGCGCCATCAGGGTGAGCAGGCGCCGCACGATGATTTCGAGTTGTTTCAACCGCCCGGAGGCGCGCCGCTTCAGGCTGCGCCGCAAGGTGGGCGGGCGCAGGTGGGCATTGGTCATGTTGATCACTGCCAACAGGGCAAGCCGCGCCTGCTCAAGGCCGTGACGGATCAAGTCGGGCGGATGGCTCATGCGGCGCAGTATAGCGCGAGCGGGGTACCGGTTGGACAAGGGGGGAGAGACACGGGGGCCTGACGCCCAGGACCAGCGTCCCAAGCCCGGCCTGCCTGCTCAATGCCCGGTTATGGGGTTCCAACTCAGGAGACCCGGAATTCAGCCAATCCCGGAAGACTGGCTGGCGGTGCTGTCAGTCTAATGCGAACCCGTCTCCGTTATTCGCGGACCAGCAGGTCCTAGGCGACGAGAAGGTCGCGTTGCTTGCGCAGGACGCCCTGCCTGAGTCTCAAATTCCGCCAGTAAGGCGGACGTGTGGATCCGGGCTTCCGCACGCACAGGGCGTATCTGTCAGTGCGCCAGGAAGTCCGGTTTTCAAACCGCTGACAGGATCGATCCGGTATTGGCGCGACGAAAGAACCAACTCTTCCCCCTCGACGGTCACGTCCCATTCCCGACCGTCAATGTGCAGGCCACCCTTGGCGCATTCAAGCGCAAGCGCGGGGCCGACAAGGACGACTCGCCGTGCCGCCACGCCCGGCATCGCCTTAACAGCGTCATAGGCATCGGGCCGCGCCCACACAGTCCGGCCCTTGAACACAGCCGCTGCGTCGTGGCCCATCATCTTGAGCCCCTCCAGCACTTCGTTGCCGACACCGCAGATTGCCACCGGATCGAACTGCCGCGCGAGCGATTCCACGCGCCCGGCATCGAACGGGCTGAGGTCGGCATTTGTGCCATACAGTCCCAACAGCTGGAGCGCGAACTCGAACGGCGCGAACTGAACGACTTCCTGCACAACCGACACGGTCAGCACATACGATCCCGGCTTGAAGGCAAAACTGCGAAGGGTGCGCGCCATCTGCACGCCAGCGCGGTCGAGCTCGGTCCGTTTGACGGAATGGAAGTGCGTCTTTCCGTGTACAGTATAGCAGCCTATTTGGTCTGGATGAGATGTCGTCATTTCTTTGTCACCCTTGGAATTTTGTGAGGCGGGCCGAGCTTCAGCAGTTCCTGCTCGTCGATAAGCTCCAGAACCAGCGGCACCTCAATCGCGACGGATATTCGCTCATATAACCGCAGTCTCAAGGCATCCTCAGAATCCTTGAGCCGCGTGACGTCATAGCCGATGCGTAACTTTAGCTCGTCCATCTCCCGGTCTGCCCGGACGATCTGGAACAGGTTCGCCCGTGTCTCGTCATGCTTTTCGACGAGACCCATGATCTCGCGCGGCAGGATGCTGCGGCCCTGCACCAGGATCTGGTCCGTTGCCCGGCCAAGAAGCTTGAACCGCGCATGGGTGCGTCCGCATCCGCAAGGCGAGCGGTCAATCGCAACGAGGTCTCCCGTGCGATAACGAACGAGCGGGCTGAGCCGGTCGACGAGGCTCGTGACAACGAGCTCGCCAATCTCGCCGTCAGCAACCGGTTCTGCCGTGATCGGGTCGACCGCTTCGATATAGGCAATGTCCTCATAGGCATGAAATCCGTTGTGCTCCCGGCACTCGCAAGCACCCGCGACATCCCCTAGACTGGTCGTCTCGAACAGTTCGAGCCCCCAGGACTTGGTGAGCGCCTTCTGGCGGTCACCCAGCGGTTCGCCGCCGAAGATCGCACCCTTGTACGATTTGAAAACGTCGACAGGGTCTTCACCTGTCTTCTCGAAATACTGTTCGAACGCATTGATCAGCGGATTCGGGAAGATACTCATCGAAGTCGGACGGAAGCGCTTCGACGCCTCCACGATCCGCGGAATTTCGAAGGGTGAGATGCTGAAGCATATTTCGGCAATGCCGAGTTCACTCAAGCTGCGACGCCGGTGTCCGCCCCGGAACGTGAACAGCATGTGGCAAACATGGTCACCGGGCCGAACGCCTATGTGCCAATGGTCGCGCGCGTACGTATCCTCGGCCGGCGTGCGGCGCCAATTCGGCACGGGCGTTGGGTCGCCTGTCGTGCCGGATGTCGTGCCGACCGAAACGGTCTGGCCTGGACTGTCAACGCTCATCCCACCCGTGGGATCATTGTGCGCATCGCGGTAGGCGCGAATGTCATCCTTAGTGAGGAAGGGGGCCTTCTCGCGAAAGTCTGCCACAGATTTTATATCGCCCGGCTTCACGCCTGCGTCTGCCCAGACCTTGCGAATGAGCGGCGCATTCGCGACCGCGTGTTCGCACATCACGGCAAGCGAGGCTTCCTGGTGACGATCAAGGTATTCACGGGTGGCCGACTCGATAGGATCGAGCACATCCGGATAGACAATTGCATTTGACGCCATTTTTGGTCGTCTCCTCCCTGATTGGCCGGCTAGCCGACGCTTGGATACCCTCCGCCACCGAACAATCTATCGACAGCCTCCCGGTCGACAAATCCTACAGCGCTACGCGGCAGGCTTTCGGTGAATTCAACGATTTTCGGCTTTTTGTAGGATGCCAGCTGGGCACGGCAATGCTCGATCAGCTTGGTCGCCTCAGCGGCGGCACCGGGTTTGAGCACGATCACTGCCTTGACGTTCTGGTCCCAAGTCGGATCAGGAACACCGATGACGCAGACGTCAGCAACATCCTCATGCTGGCGCAGGCATGCCTCGACTTCAGCCGGATAGATGTTCTCGACGCCTGACTTGATCATCGTCGTCTTGGGGCCGACGAAAACGAGCGACCCGTCCTCCAGACGTTTGCCAAGGTCATTGGTACGGTGCCAGCCATCGACGACGCGCCGCGCATTTTCTTCCGGTCTGTTCCAGTAGCCGCACATCACCAGCGGTCCGCGCGCAAAAATTTCTCCGGCTTCACCGACGGGCAGTTCCACACCGTCGTCACTCGCGATTTTTACCTGGAGGAAGGGCGAAGGGCGCCCGGCAGCGGCGCCTCCCATCCATGTTGCGATCGTCAGGCCACCAATCTCCGTCTGTCCGTAGCCGCCCGGCGCCTGCATCATCGGCGCCGACGCAGGCATCACCATGGGCATGCGATAGTCAGACATGCCTGAATCCGCAAACAGGCTCGACGTGTCATACTTGCCATCAGCGTTCAGCTCCCGCATCTGCGCGATCGTCGGCGCGGCGATGAAGGCATGCGTGAGTTTCTCGTCCGAGATCATTTCAAGCAGCTGCTGTGCGTCGACCCGGGAAACGAAGGCATTGCGCCCGCCCGCCATGAATGTCGCCAGCGTGCCCATCAGAACGCCAAGATGGAACATCGGGCCCGAGACGAGATAACCGGACTTTTCCGTGACACCCTGCGCGACCTGGCTGAGCCAGGCGACGATCAACAGGGATTCGTGACTGAGCAATGCCGCGCCAGGTCGACCGCTGAATCCTGCCGTATAAATGGCCAGAAGCGGAGTCGACGGTTCAACAGGCGCAAAATCTGTCGCAGGCTGAACTGACGCGATCAGGCCTTCATAAGTGTCACCGTCCGTGCAGCCATCGTGACAGATCCAGTTGGAATCCGGTCGCCACGCCTTGCGTGCACCGCGATTGATCTCGCCAATTTCCGCCTCCTGCCAGAACACGACTTTCGGATTGAAGTCATCCAGCGCGAAGGCGATCTCATCCGGCGACCAGCGCCAGTTCGCCGGGCACAGGATCGCGCCGACACGCGCGCTAGCGAGCAGCGCTTCCAGCACGCGGAAACTGTTCTGGCCGAGCCAAAGAATACGGTCGCCCCGCTCGACACCGCGCGCTCGCAATACGGCGGCCAGCTTGTTCACGCGATCATCGAGCTGCGCATAGGTGAACCGGTGATCGCCGTCGATAACGGCCGGCATTTTCGGCCGGCTACGGGCCTGCTCATGCAGCAGGTCGCCAAGGCCATAGGCATGGACACCGAGATAGGGGGAGAGTGCATCGTGTTGTTTCATTGCATCAGGCCTTGTGGAAGATCGGCAGTTTCCAACCGTCCTGGATTTCGTTCCACTCGACTGCCACTTTCATGCCGATCGTGACGTCTTCGGCTGGCATGCCGACAAGATTTGAAACGAGCCTCGCCCCGGGCGCACCATCGAGATCCACAACGATCGGGACATAGACGAAATCCGGAACATCCGGGAAAGGGGAGCGCGTGCAGATCGCAAAGCTGAAGACAGTGGCTGTTCCCGGCAGTGTCGGCCACTTCACATCCTGGCTCTGGCATTCCGGGCAGAACGCGGTCGGCGGCATTCGGAAATGTCCGCACTTCCCGCATTGGCATGCGGTCAGGCGCTCTTCCTTGGCCGCCTGCCAGTACGATTCGGTCCACGTGTCCGTCGTTATCTGTATATGATCGCCCGGAACGGCCCGCGCCACGCCATACTTGATTCCCGACATCACGAATCCCTCCGAAGAATACAGCCCGACACAGGCAACGAGGCCGGTCCGCCGGTGACGAGTGCGAATTCTGCGTCTTTCACCTGGTTGATCGCTACGCCGCGCAACTGCTCAACGGCTTCGCGAGTATGCGTTGCGCCAATGATATACGCTTCCGACAACTGGCCACCATGCGTGTTCACCGGGGTCGAGCCGCCCTTGTACCGTATGGCCCCGCTCTCTACGAACTCGCCACCTTCGCCCTTCTTGCAGAAGCCATAATCCTCAAGCTGCATCACGACCATGGCGCTGAAATGGTCGTAGATAAGCGCCACGTCTATATCCGACGGCGCCAGGCCGGATTGTTGCCACAGGCGATCGCCAATCGGCTTGTGCCCCGACGATCCGAAGTCCGGATCCGGCATGCCCATCCAGGCAAACGCCCTGCCCCAGTTGCGTGAGCCGCCATGGGCAGCAGCGTGTATGAGAACCGGCTTTTGTTTCAGGTCTCTGGCACGCTCGGTCGAGGTAGTGATCCACGCCACAGCACCATCGGTTTCGAGACAGAAGTCGAGCCGGCACAGCGGGTCGGCCAGCATTGGACTGGCGAAATACTCGTCGAGCGTCAGCTCGTTCCTTCGAATGGCCTGCGGCCGGTTCATCGCATTGAGGCGCTGGCTGATGACCACTTCAGCAAATGCTTCACGGCGTGTTCCGTAGAGATGCATGTGACGCCGCGCCAAAACACTCATCAGGTGGCCCGGGCCGACCAGGCCTGATGGTTGCAGAAATGAATTTTCAGGGCTGGGCGCAGACGCGCCGAATACAGTTCCGAGCCGCTGGCGATACTGCTGGAGCGCCATGACCGTGACGACGTAGTTTGCGTCCTCGTTCTGGATGGCCGCCGTCGCCAGCCCGACCGCACCGGCCGCGCCGCCGCCGCCGCTCGTCAGTGCTGCTGTAAAACCGACTTCCTCAATCCCCAGCATTTCCATGAGCGAGGCGGTATCGACCTTGTCGCCATAGCCCATCTGCGCGCCTGAATAATAGGCGAATCCGTCAATCTGCTTGACGTTGATCCCCGCATCGTCGCACGCCTTGAGGATGGCTTCGCCAACCATCTCATTGATGGTTCGCGGATAGCTTTTGCCCCGGATGTAATAGTCCGTCGCGCCGACGCCAGCGATGGCGCATTTGTCCTGATTGACCCAGACCAAAACAGTCCTCCCATTCCTCTGGCGCCACGCACCAGATATATAACTAGGTTATAATGCGCTTCTTTCAGCAGTGTCCAGACCTGACTGCGGAAAACACGCCGCTAACTGATACTCAGGCAAAGTGAAGGCGCCGGTACTTGCCTTTGAAATAGAGCAAGGGGTCGCGGCGCGGCTCATACTTCGCGCGCTCCACCTTTCCGACAAGGATGACATGATCGCCGCCATCGTGCAGGGCATGCCGCGAACATTCAAAATTCACCAGCGCGCCCCCGATCAGCGGCACGTCCTTCTGGCCACGCTGCCAGGGCGTCTTGGCGAAGCGGTCCTCACCCGGCCGCGCGAATGCATTCGACACAGGCTGCTGACCGATGTGAAGCACGTTCACCCCGAAATGCTCGGCTTCCTCGATCACTTTCAGGCTGCCGGATGTCTTGGCGATGCAGACCAGGAGCAAGGGCGGGTCGAGCGACACCGATGTGAACGAGTTGGCGGTGAGGCCCACCGGTTCGCCAGACGAACTCATGGCAGTGACGATTGTCACGCCGGTCGCGAAGCAACCCAGCGCGTCGCGGAGTGTACGGGCATCGGAGCCAGACTTGTAATCGGGCATGAAGCGCGGCACCCGGCGCTCCAGGAAATCAAGCAGCGTGGCGTTAAACAGGTCCGACCGGTCGAAGGCAACCATGTGGCCCGCCTCCCTGATCTCCGCAAATTCGGCATTCTCGAACTTCTTCACATAGCGCCCGGCCGCATCTGCTGGCGTGAGTTCGCTCAGCGCCCCCCGCACGAACAGGACCGGCAGCTTGATGTTTTCGGCTGCTGCGGACACCCGGCGCGTCGCTGCCTCAAGATCCATGCCCTTCAGGAATTTCGGATCCCAATCTTTCTTCGTGTCTGTACGCTCGGCATACTTGCGCAAGGATTCGCTGACCTTGTGCGCTGCGGCGGCGTCTATTTCGGGAGGCGCATCGACGAGAACCAGTCCGGCAGCAAGATGCCCACCATCCTCGCCAATCGCCGCAGCTGCTATCCAGCCACCGAGAGAGGCCGCAACAATAACGGGTCGCGACGGCAATTGTGCCAGCACACATTTCAGGTCCTTAACGAATGCGTCGAGATCGTACCTGGCATCCTGCGGCCATTCACTGGTCCCGTGTCCACGCAGGTCGAGATTGATGACCTGCCGGCCAGCCGTAACCAGCGACGCTGCCACATCGCCCCAGACTTGCCGTGTCTGGCCACCGCCATGAAGCAGGAGAACGGCCGGGTCGTCGGGAGAGCCGCTGACTTCAGCGCGAAGCGTAATGCCACCAAAGCCCTTAAATTCCTGTTCGGCCATCGGCCATTCCTCCCTCGGTCATCTTATGATTCTTTGGTCAGCCACTCGACGATCATGGCGGTGCGGCGCGCCATCAACAGGCGGGCGATCTCGGGATCGCCTGCGAGAATCGCATCACAAAGCTGAACCTGGAGGACGCGCGAGCGCTCCCGGTCTTCCGCCTGCTGGTAAAACCGGATGCTCTGCTCTTCACGGCCGAACGTGTAGCCAATCTCCATGAAGAGGCCGATCGCGGGGTTGCCGCTCATCTCGGACAGGAGGCGCGCGAGACGGGTCTCCTGTAGGATCGTTGATTCCGGCGTGTCATCCGCTCCGGTTATCGCGGCCAGCGCGTCCCGGTGTGCGCGAAGCGCCTCTCGCAAACCGTCCTCCTTGCACGCAGCGGCAAGAGCCGCCGCCTCAGTGGCGATCAGGCGCGTGACCACATGCACATCCATGAGTGTGGCACCGTTGAGTCGCAGGTATCTGGCGGGGGCGCGGATCACGTCGGCCGCCGAAGGCCTTGTCGCAAAGAAGCCGCCACCCTGCCCCTTGCGAACGGAAATCAGCCGGTCACTTTCCACGATCTTGGCCGCCTGGCGCAGGGTTGGACGGCTGACGCCGAGACGTTCCAGCAGTTCGACTTCGGCGCCGAGATGGTCGCCCTCATCTGCCGCGAGAGACAGGTCGGCGAGCCGCCGCGCCGTCTCCGAGACCCGGCTGCGTGGGGAAACTCCCGGCTCGACTGTTTCGTAAGGCATGGTGCACTCCTGATCTTATTAGTTACCTATTTTGGTAATTTTGGTCAACAACCTAGTTGTATAACTCGCATTTTTGAATTATTAGTTACCTATTATAAGCCCAAAATGACAGACAACGCTACCGGGAGACACTCCATGCAGAATTTCGTTTTCAGTGCCGACGCCCATGTGGTCGAACCACCCACGCTCTTCCTGGACGGCCTTCCCGCCTCCCTGAAGGATCACGCCATCCATGCCCGCAAGGAAGGCGACTATCTGATCACTGGAACCAAGGACAAGACGATCTACCGCCTCCGCGTCGGCGCCAAGGGCGACAAGGAGCTAGGCGATCGCGAGCGCCGCGGCGTGCGGGAAATTCCGGGACGCCTGCTGGACATGGAACTGGACGGCATCAATGCAGAGATCGTCTTTCCGTCGCTCGGGCTTTGGCTCTACTGCCTCGACGATGCCGAAGCCGAAGCCGCATCCTGCAAGGTCTACAATGACTGGAACAACAATTACTTCAGCGGCAATCTCGACAAGTTCGTGCGTTGCGGCGTCCTGCCGGTTCAGGACTTCTCCAACACGCTTGAGGAAATGAAACGGCTCGCCAAGCTCGGTTTTACCGCCGCCATGCTGCCGGCCGTCACCCCTCCGGACATTCCGAAATACAATGACGAAGCCTGGGACCCGGTCTTTGCCCTCGGGGGCGAGCTCGGCATCGTCTTTGTCCTGCACACCGGCACCGGACTTGAAACGGTTGTTCACGAACGCGGCCCCGGCGCTGCTGTAATCAACTATTCCAACCAGATGGGCGACGCGATCAACTCGTGCCAATATCTCGTGGCGGGCGGCGTGCTCGATCGCAACCCGAAAGCAAAGGTCGCCTTCATCGAGAGCGGTGCAAGCTGGCTCTCCGCCATCGCCGAGCGCATGGACGAAGTCTATGTCGCCCACCACATGTTCGTGCGTCCGAAACTCTCGATGATGCCGAGCGAGGTCATTAAACGCCAGGTGTTCGTATCCTTCCAGCACGACCGCGCCTGCATCCTTCATCGCAACGAGATCGGTGTCGAAAACTATATGTGGGCGTCTGACTACCCGCACGCAGAGGGCACGTTCCCCAAGTCGAAAGATATTGTCGAAGGTCTCTTCGCCGGTGTCGACATCACGGAGAAGGACAAGCGCCTGATCCTCGGCGGAAACGCCGCGCGCCTGTTCCGCCTCAACAATCCCGCTGTGGCGGATCTCGTCACAGCCTGACTCCCGGCTCCTCCAGCTGGATCGACTTGCCCTCTCAGTCAGCCATGACTGGGAGGGTTTCTTTTTGAACTGCCTCGTCGCGCCCCACGGTTCTAGCAGCCATGAAAGCGCCGAACGCGCCGACCAGGAGGCCGACCGTAATCGTCGCCAATGCATACCGTATCGACTGTTCTCCGAACGCCCCGGCATAAGCATCGCTCAATGCGCCTGCCAGAAATGTCCCGAAACCGATGCCGCTGAGAATGATCAGCAGGTTGATCAACGCACTGACTGTCGCCCGCATGCCCGCCGGAACGATCGCGAATGCCATTGTCGTGACCGGCGCGACCCAGAGTGTCATGAGGAACTTGAGAAGGACGAAACTTATAAGCGCTCCAACTGACCCGGGCAGGAAAACGAATGCCAGCGTAAACGGAAAGGCTGCCAGCAAGCTCCATCCCGCAAGCTTCGCATTGAAGCTCAGATTGTGGGTCCCGAACTTGTCACCCAGCCAGCCTGCCACAAGATTGCCCGTCACAAGTCCGGCAAGGATCGCATAACCCAGGTATTGCAGGTCCGCCTTCTCGAAATCATGCACGCGCAACAGGAACGACGCCCCCCACATCAACAGGCCAAATCCAGTGATCGGGACGGAGACGCAGATCAGGGCCACCCACCTGAGTGTGGGACGGTCCGCGACGATCCGAACCACCTCCGAGAGAGGGACGAATGGACTTCGTTCCGCACTGGCAATTCCGTCTCGTGCACGTCTCGGCTCGACAACGAGCAACCATACGACCAGGGCTAGGGCGAGACCCGGCAAACCCAGAACGAGAAATACATGACGCCATTCCATCCGGGCGGACAACAGGCCGGCTACGATCACACCGAGCGACAGCCCCGTCGAACTAGCCGCCTGCATGAAACCGATAACCCGCGTGCGCTGTTCTTCGGGGAAAATATCTGTCAGCAGGCTGAAGCCTGCGGGGCCGGCACCGCTTTCGCCAACGGCCAGTGTCATTCGGGCGACCAGCATCTGCCAAGCATTGCCGACCAGGCCACACGCAGCTGTCGCCAGACTCCAGAGGCCGAGACTCAACCCAATCACGCGTGGTCGGTCTGAGCCGTCAGCATAGCGCGCAATAGGCAGTGCGGACAATGCAAACACGACTGCAAAGCCCGGGCCCGCAAGAAGGCTGAGCATCGTGTCGGAAAGCGCGAACTCCGCCTTGATATCATCCTGGACAACCGAAAACGCCTGCCGGTCGACATAGTTCAGCACTGACACAAGACCCAGTAGGCCAAGCGCGGCGTAGCGACGTCCTGCCGAAATTGAAGGTGTCAATCGAGCGATCCTTTGCGGACGATCTGGGAAATAAGGCCAGCGACATCATGGTCGATCAGCGCGCCCGCGAGTGTCTGGCTGGACCGCACCCGGCTTTCCGGCATGTGGCCGTATCCGCCGAAGACATAGCCCTTCATGTGGGCATCCCACTGTTCGAGAATGAACAGGCCATAGTCGCGCCACGCCCGTTCCGGATCCACCGTAACGCCGCCCGCACCGAGCCCTGCGACATAGCGGTCGAAGAGTGCCCGCGCATCGGACTGGCGCATGTCGTTCGGAATGGCGGAATTGAGGAAATAGGCGAGATCACGCAGGCCGTGGCCACGGAACATGACCTGCCAGTCGAACAGGCCAGCCGTGCCATCCGGCGCACTGTATGTGTTGCCAAGATGCGAGTCGCCGTGAAGCACCGTCGGCGTCAGCGTCGCCCAGTAGCGATAGACTGCCTCATCGTTCTCGCTCCAGTATTTCAGCAGCTTGCGAATGGCTTCGGGCTGCGCCGCACCGAGCTCCGTCTCGGGATATCTCCTGCGCGCTTCGATGTACGACTTGCGATGCCATTTCCGTCCGAACTTCTGGAGGCGCGGGCGCAACCAGGCGAGATCTCCCGCGAACCGGTCCGAATTCCAATACGTCGCGTGCAGGTGCGCCAGCGCGTCGACCACGGCACCGGCATGATCCACCGAACACTCATGGTGCGCCCAATACGGTGTCAGTCCCTTTGCCTCCAGGTCCTCCATGATCAGCAGGAACCGCCCGCCCGGATAGAACTCGGCATGGAAGGCCTTCGGTGCAATCGTGGAGACTTCCGGCTGCAGCTGGGAATAGAAGCGCATCTCGTTCTCGGCCATGTGCAGCATGGCCAGCGTCTCGCGTAGGTAGGGCCCGTGCGGCGTTGCCTTGGCAAATACCGATGGCGGCAGGCCGGCGGCAAGCCCGGCATCGTTCCATGTCAGTTTCCAGCGGCGCCGGTCGGTCATGCCGTCATGCCCGTCGACGATTTCGGCATGCTCCAGTTTTGCCCCGGGTACGCCTGCCCCGATGAGCTCGCCAAGCCACTCGCTTGTGACATCCGCCGCCGTATGCGGCGCCTCGATCTTCAGGCCTTCGGCATGGGCAAGGGCCATGTCGGCCGCCTCGAGGGCATCGAGCGCGTATTCGGCAAGTGCCACTTCGGTACTCATTGTCATGATCAAATCCTCAATCAGGAAGGGCGGGACCTTTCAGTCCCGCCCTCCAGGAGTGGTTTCAAACACGGGACGCCTGCACTATTTGGCGCCGAAACGGTAGGTGCCCGTGATCCCGTATGTTGCCGGCTCACGGCTCTGGCCACTCACATAGCCGAAGTTCGAGAGGTACAAGGCCGTCCGGTTGTCACGATTGTCGAGCACGTTGCGGCCCCAAACGGCGAGTTCGAATCCGTTCCCGAAGTCGATCCCGACCCGGGCGTTGAGGGCGCCGCTTGCTGGCGAGGTAATCGCATCCTGCAACGCGTCCGAACCTGTCGACACTTCGCTGTTGAAGTATTCGTCGCGCCAGGCGTAGTCGAGCCGTCCGGTGAGTTGACCGAGTTCGATAGGCGCGCTGTAGACGGCGGCCAGGTTGAATTCGGATTCCGGGATGGCAATGAAGTGCCGGTCTGAGACGTCAATGCCTGCATCCAAGTATTCATCATACTCGGAATCGATGACCGAGGCGCCAGCCTGGATGCTGAAATAGTCATTCAGGATGGCCGTCAGTTCCACTTCGACGCCGCTATTCTTTACCTTCGCCGCATTCTGGACGACGGTCGCATTGGCGCCGCCGACAGCAATGATGACCGAACGCTGGGCGTCGTCGATCTCGTTGGTAAACGCTGCCACGTTCAGGCGCAGCCGGTTGTCGAGAAGATCTCCCTTGAAGCCTGCTTCGATTTCCTTCACGATTTCCGGATCGAAGTCGAGGTCGCCTGTGCCATTCAGGCGCAGGTTCTGGCCACCCGAACGATAGCCGCGGCTATACTTGGTATAGACGAGAACATTGTCAGTCAGCTTGTAATCGACCCCGAGCGTATACGACACGTCATCGAACGTATCAGAATAGGTTTCCTCGCAATTCGGCGGTGTCTGGCCCCCAAGGCAGAAGAACACAACACCGCTCGGGACGAACGAGCGCGAATTGTTCGTCGTGACGCCCTTTTCGTCTTCGGAATAACGGACACCGGCCGTCACTGCGAGTTTTTCAGTCAGATCATACGTGCCCTGCGCGTAGACACCGACACTCGTATTGTCGATGTCGCCGCGATAGTTGAGTTCGAACGGACCGGCACCCGGGACGGCAAACAGCAGCGTCCGCGTATTGGTCTTGTCGAACCCGGTTTCCTCGAAATAGGTCGCTCCGACAACATAGTTCAACCGATCTTCCAGCAGGCTGCCAGCATACTGGCCTTCAATGGACGATTGTTCGAGGCTGATGCCGGAACCTGTCGCATGCATGGACGTCAGATCGGTACCGCCGAAGGAACCGCCATCGAGATCAAGCACACCCGTCGATTTCACTTTGCGCTGGCCGGCAATCAGCTTGAACTGGCCGCTTCCAACATCCCACGTAAGCGTGCCGTTATACGTCTGGCTGCTTGCCCGCAGGAATGGGTTTGCATCAAGCGCGACATCGTCGCCATCCGAGCCTTTCACCACGTTTACATAGTCGGGAATAACGACTGGAAACGGCGTCCCCGGCGCTGCCAGAGGATTGATCCCCGCAAGGAACGCCCCCGTCAAACCAGCAGCATAGATCGTGCCGCCGCCAGGTCCATTCATGTTCTGGTCGAACCATTCACCGGACAGCACGATCCGGAGCGTGTCGGTCGGCGTGTACAATACTTTCGCCCGCGCGTTGCTGATATCACGATCATTGTAGTCTTCGCCCGTCACGAGATCATTGATGTATCCATCGCGCGAACTCATCTGGATCGCACCGCGGACGGCCAGCTTGTCGTCGACCACGGGCACGTTCACAATGCCCTTGTACGTTTGTGCACTGAGGTTCCCAAGCGATGCTTCGAGCGTACCTGACATACCGTCAAAATTCGGATCAGCCGTTGTGATGAGAATTGCACCACCGGTCGTGTTCCGACCAAACAGGGTTCCCTGCGGGCCTTTGAGTACTTGAACGCCCTCAACATCCAAAAGGTCTATATTCAGGCCATAGGCGCGCGCCCAGTAATGACCATCGACATAGGTTCCGACCGACGGATCAAGCGTTGCGAGAACGTCATTCTGGATCTGGCCACGCATCGAGAAGTTCGGGGCCGTGGGATTGGAGCTTGCTTCGCGGATCGTCAGGCCGGGCGTGAAGGCTGCGAGATCATTGACCTGCACAACTCCCTTCTCGGCCAGTTCGGCGCCAGTGAAGGCCGTGACAGCAACTGGAACGTCCTGGAGGTTTTCTTCAACCTTCCGTGCGGTAACGGTAACGGTTCCAAGCCGGCGTGCTGTCGTTTCTGCGTCGGCCGCGTCCTGCGCGACAGCGGGCAGACCGATGATCGCGGCACCCAGAGCCGCCGCAGAGACACCGAGAATATTGAATTTATAAGCCTGCACGCCGGATGGCGACTGGACGGAGCTGTGGTTCGTATTGAATCTCTTTGTCATATTATTTCCTCCCACGAACCCACGTCATGGGGCTCTGTTTTACTTGTATAACTAGGTGCACTGTGAATGACAAGACGTTAGGGAACCCGGTAATCCACGCAGGCTCAACTGTGACTTTCGAGCATCAGTGCGAGATGCGGAACATCAGCCAATGCCCGCAGGACATCATTGAGGTGCGTGCAGCCGAGTGTCCCGGGAAACCGGTCGAGCACTTCATTCCGGAAATCCTTCAGTGGCGTCCCGATCAATCGGTTGATATTCTCAGCCGCGGCAGGGCATTCTCGGTATGGCAGTATCCGCGGGTCTGCAGTTACTGAACGCAGGACCATTCCCTCCAAATCGGCTGTTGCCGAGACGCGGTACTCGTGAACGGCGTCCCGTCCGCCATGCGGCGCGGTTGAACTGTCCTGGAAACCGGCTTCGATCCGGATCACTTCCGTGTCCGTCCAGATGTCGATCCAGCGCGCCCGGCGCATGCCCACGCCTTCCTGCGCTGCAAGCGGGTGCCACCCGGCCAGGTCGTCCGGATTGACCAGAGACCCCACCCGTGCGCTCGACTGGATGTCGTGGCGGGGGCGCCCGTGGTCATCCAGCGATGTGGCACCCGGTCGGAACCCGGCACAAATGCCCTCCATCTTGGGAAAGTTCCGGCGCGCCGAATCGCTGGCGCCAGCAGGCTCGGCCCAATCGTCGGTCCAGCGCGACCAGGCCCATCCAGCGACGAGACTCGCGCCGGCAAAATCGTCGAGCAGCAGGTGCAACGGCGTACCGATCGCCTCCATGCCGCCAAGTTGAGTTACTATCGCGGTCCGCGACTGACCCCCTCCCCGCACACCTATCAGGCTAACGGGATCGGGAAGGCGCGGCGCTGTCTCAATCGCCCTGATCTCTCGCCCCATTGTCGAAATGATGTCGAACGCCCCTCTGGCAACGGTCGAACAATCCGCGAGATCCAGGGCCGTCACGACATCGCGCGCCCGGCCCGACATGGCCATCGGCCCGCCGCGCCCTTCGGGCCAGGACGAGTCGATCGTACTGGTCCGGCGCACGGAGTTCGGACGCCGCACCGGCGCGGGTCCGGCGGAAGTGCTGGGGGCGTGGTCGGGATCGGCCATCAAGCAGGTCCTGTCACCGGGGCGGCATCCTGATGGCGCCGTCGAGCCGGATATTCTGACCATTGAAGTAGGTGTTGCGCACGAACTCAAGTACGAGCGAAGCAAACTCCGGTGGGTTGCCGAGCCGCTTCGGGAACGGTACCGAAGCAGCAAGGCTTTCAAGAACCTTTTCCGGCACGCCCATCATTGGCGGTGTCGCAAAAATTCCGGGCATGATCGAGTTGATACGGATGCCTTCGTTCATCAGGTCGCGCGCGATCGGCAGGACCAGCCCATTGATCCCCGCCTTCGATGAACCATACGCTACCTGGCCAATTTGGCCGTCCTGCGCCGCTACCGAAGCCGTCAGCGTAATCACGCCCCGCTCGCCATCTTCCAGCGGATCGAGCGACAACATCCCCTCGGCCGTCATCGCGGAGCACCTGTAGGATGCCACAAGGTTCAGCTGCACGATCCTGTCGAATTCCTTCGTCGGGTAGCGCTTGATCGCGCCGGTCTCCCTGTTCCGCGAGACGATCTTGCTCGCGCTGCCGCCGCCGGCACAGCCAACGAAGATGCGCTCCTGCCCGTTCGCGGCACGCGCTTTGGCAAAGCCCGCTTCGCAGCTCTCTTCGTCCATCACGTTGACCTGGCAGAACACAGCGCCGATCTCCTTGGCCGCTGCCTCGCCCTTCTCGGCATTGATATCTAAAATCGCCACTTTGGCGCCGGCATCAGCCAGCGCTTTCGCGGTCGCCTTGCCCAGTCCGCTTGCGCCGCCTGTCACGATGGCGGCGGTGTCCTTGGTGATGATCATGAATAGCTCCGTCTAATGCTCGGTATGGATTTTCAGCTTGTTTCAAAAAGCTTCCGGATCTGCACGACAGCCGGCTTCATCGACGCAGTGCGTGGCAGGTCATCGACCGCCTTGAACTGAACCGGGGTCTGGTATGGCAGCAGCTTGTCCTTCACGAAGGTTTTCAGCTCAGTCTCGTCAGGCAGCGCTGCCCCGTCCGCCAGGATAATCACCGCGACCGGAACTTCGCCTAGCCGCGGGTCCGGAATACCCACCACTGCGGCTTCACGAATGGCTGGATGCTGTTCCAGCACACGCACAACATCGTCTGGATGAATCTTGAAGCCACCACGCACAATGGCATTGTCGGCCCGCCCTTTGATGAACAGGAACCGGTCTGCGTCCAGAACCGCCCGGTCCGTCGTGCGCCGCCAGGAGTCTGCATCGCCGAGTTGCGGTGCCTTCAGCTCTAGCAAGCCCTCGACACCCGGCGCCACAGGCTCACCCGACTCCGCGTCCACGATCCTCGCTGTCACATCGTGATGCAGCTTCCCCGCCGCGCCGCGCTTTTCGTTCCAATGCAGGCGGAAATCCTTCAGGGACCATCCCGCGATCGCTCCGGCGAACTCTGTCGCGCCATAATTGCCCAGAATCGGCAGGTCGTAGCGCGTGAGGAATTCATCCACGACTGCTGGGTCCAGCGGCGCCGTACCGCTGATAATCGCCGACAGGCTCGAGAACGTATCCGCCGGCAGGTTCGCTTCCAGTATCATGCGCAGCGCGGCAGGTACGCCCGGCGCCACCCTAGGCCTGTGCCGGACAACGGCATTGGCCCAGTTCTCCACCGAGAACCGCTCCACAAGGCAAATCCGGCGCCCCGCCATCAGCGCGCCGATGACACCGTAGATCCCGCCAATATGAGTCACCGGATTGATGATCAGGGTCGTATTGTCCCGCAGCTTCACTTGTGGCGTCAGCTCACGCGACTTTTCGTATTTTGCCACGGCCGCGAAGCTGGCATCGAACGCGGCGCGCGTCAGCGGCACGCGCTTGGGCTTGCCGGTCGTCCCGCTTGTCAGCATTTCGATGGCGATCGCACGAGACCCTGACTCGTTTGGCAGCTCGTCGCGGTCCTTCGTCTTGAGGACTGTTCCGCCCAGCAAGGCATCAACCTCGATGACCGCCGCGCCAGACGCCTCAAGCGCCGCCCGTATTCCTGGGCGCGCGAGATCGGCCGCCTCACCGATGACGACAGGCACGGCGAGACTTGCGATGTCGGCGCCGAGTGTCTCGTCGGGATAGAGCGGGTTCAATGTCACAAGGCACCGGTCCGATGCCAGCACGGACAGGATCGCCGCCACATGACCCGGTCGGTTATGCAGTAGCACGCCGACGCGCCCGCCCACGGGAACGTCCAGCCCGGCCAGCAATCCACTGATCGCATTCACCTGCGCGTTCAGCTCGCCCCAAGTGTACCAGACATCCTTGTGATCAATGACGGGCGCAGTCTCATCGAGCGCCATGACGGCGCGTAGCGTGTCTGTGATGATGGCCATGGCGCCGCCTCCCGGAATCCAGAGCAGCGCCTGGTCGCTACTTATATAACTTGGTTATACTCTCAGAAGGAAGCAATGCAATACGCGACGCCGCGTCAGTCGGTGTCGATGATCATCTGCAGGGACCGCGCAAGCCAGGTTCGGACCTCGGGCGAAACCTCGCCTTCGAAAGGCGCCAGCGGCAACACGAGCCTGTAAGTGAAGAACCCTGTCGCAATCGCCATGACCTGCGCAGCGCGGGCTTCCGCATCATGCCCACCGATCCATGCCTCGAGCGGCTCCAGCGTCTTTTCTCGCAAGAGACGCACGGCAATGGCCTGTGTGCCTTTGTCGGCCGCCGCAAAGACGAGCATGGGCAGGGGATTGATCCGTCCCTCCGGATAAGACGTGAACAGCCTCGCCACTGCCTGACCGAAAGATTCCCGCGGCACGCCCGTCAGCAAGCCGGAATCGAGCACTTCACCCAGCGCTTCCTCGAACAGTTTTTCCTTCGATCCGAAATAACGGCTCACAAGGGCCGGGTTCGCTCCAGCCTGCGCGGTGATCTCCTTGAGCGAGGCTTCACCATAGGGCCGCGTCGAGAAGACGTTCTGAGCCGCAACAAGAATGGCTCCACGCGTCCGCGCAGCATCTCGTTTCCTGATTTCCTGAACGTCGCTCATGCACTTGGTTATATATGTGTTGACTGTTTTGTAAATCGTGATTTACTTAACAAAAATAGCCGGGAGAGCAAACACATGTCAGCCGTCGCAGCCCCAGACCACGTCGCGCCCGATCGGATTGTCGACTTCGACTATCACGACGATCCGCGCCTCGCAGCCGATATCCATGACGGCCTCCTCGCCCTCAAGGCCGAGGCACCCGGCATCTTCTGGACGCCTGCAAACGGCGGGCACTGGGTTGTCTCCGACTCCGACCTCATGTCGAAAATCCTCAAGACGCCCGCGCTCTTCTCCAGCAGGCAATTGCAGATTCCCCCACGCGACGACGCCCCGCGCATGATCCCCGAATCGCTCGACCCGCCCGAACACCTCCTCTATCGCCGCCTGATGATGGAGTATTTCGAACGCTCCCGCATTTCCCACCTCCAGGAACGCATCGACCACTGGACGGACCGGGTCCTGGCAGACCTGAAAGGCAAACCCGGCTGTGAATTCGTAGACGCTGTCGCCTCGCGGCTGCCGGTCTATGTCTTCATGGAATTTGCCGGCTTCCCGCTGGATCGCGCTGAAGATTTCCGGGAACTCGTCGACGGTATGTTCCGCTCGACGGACCCGGTGAAGCGCCAAGAATACGCTATGCGCATCATGGGCGAGCTGCAACAGATCATCTCCGCCAAGATGGAGGCCCCCAAGGGTGACATTCTCAGCAAGCTGATCCTGGCCGATTTCCAGGGCCGCAAGCTCACCTTCGAGGAACTGATGTCGATCGGCTTCCTCATGTTCCTGGCCGGCCTCGACACAGTCACCAACGCAATGACTTTCGGCATTCGCCACATGGCGCGCGACGTGGACTTTCGCCGCAAGCTCGCCGCAAACCCTGAGCGCATTCCCGAGGCTGTTGAGGAATTGATGCGCCGCTACACCTTCCCGACCCTTCCGCGTCAGGTCAGCGAAGACATGGAGTTCGGCGGCGTCACGATGAAGGCCGGCGACATGGTGCTTTGCCTGATCGCGCTTGTCGGCATCGACGAAGACATCAATCCCGATGCGCTCAAGGTCGATCTCGACCGCAAAAAGCGCACGCATTTCGGCTTCGGCACCGGCGGGCATACCTGCCTCGGTCGCCACCTTGCCAAGATGGAACTGGAAACGCTCTACCGCCGCTGGCTGGAAGATTATCCGGATTTTGAAATCGACCCGACACACACCCCTGCCACGCCGCGAGGCGGCGCTGTCATGGGCATACCGGAGCTCTGGCTCCGCTGGAACGCTTGAACCCTGGGAGAACAAGAATATGGCCGAGACAACTCTGCCCGACGTAAAGATTTGGATCGGCCACAAGGGCCTTGGCAAGGGCTCAGGCGGCACGCACGCCCACCTCAACCCCGTTACCGGTGAGAAACAGGCCGACATCCCGCTCGCAGGCAAGGCCGAGATCGACCAGGCCGTCGAGACGGCTGCCGAGGCGTTCAAGACCTGGCGCATGACCCGGCCTGAACAGCGCCGCGACATCCTCAACCGCTTCGCCGACCTGATCGACCAGCACAAGGACGAGTTCGCCGCGCTCGCCGCCAGGGATGGCGGTACGCCCCTGATGGGCGGCATGGGCATGGCCATGCTATCGGTCCAATGGACAAAATATTATGCTGGCTGGTGCGACAAGCTCGATGGCGACCTCTATTCCACCTATGACACGCGCGGCGAGTTCGCCTATTCCGTACCCGAACCGCTCGGCGTCGTCGGTATCATCATCACATGGAACGGCCCACTCATCTCTCTGTCGATGAAAGTCGCTCCCGCGCTGGCAGCCGGCAATTGCGTCGTCGTCAAGCCTGCTGAGATCACGCCCTTCGCACCAGACCTCTATGCCCGACTCGCAAAAGAAGCCGGCATTCCGGACGGCGTCCTCTCAATCATCCCCGGCGGGGTCGAAGCTGGCGAAGCCCTCGTCACCCATCCGAAAATCGAGAAACTCAGCTTCACGGGCGGCCCCATCGCGGCCCGCAAGATCATGGCCGCCTGCGCCGAGAACATCAAACCCTCGGTCATGGAACTCGGCGGCAAGTCGGCCAGCCTGATGTTCCCTGATGCCGACATTGACGCCGCCTGCGCCCGCGCCATCCAGTGGAGCATCGGCGTCATGGCTGGCCAGGGCTGCGCCCTGCCGACCCGTCTCCTCGTCCACAAGGACATCTATGAGGAAGTCTGCGAGAAGCTCGTCGCCATCGCCTCGCAATACAAGGTCGGCGACCCGTTCGAGGAAGGCGTCGCCGTCGGCCCGGTCATCAACCGCGCCGCCTGCGACCGGATTGTCGGCATGCTCGACCGCGCCAAGGCTGAAAAGTCAGGCCGCATCCTGATGGGCGGCAATCATTGCGGCGGCAAGCTCACCAAAGGCAATTTCGTCGAGCCGACGATCATCGTCGACGTCGATCCCAAGAGCGAGATCGCCCAGATCGAAATCTTTGGCCCCGTCCTCCTTGTCTTCAAGTTCGAAACCGAAGACGAAGCCGTCGCCCTCGCCAATGACACGGAATATGGCCTCGCGGCTTATATCCAGTCGAACGACATCAAGCGCATCCACCGTGTGGCCGAGCGCCTGAAGGCAGGCGGCGTCTACGTCAACGGCGCCGTCCAGATCAATCCGCATACGCCCTTTGGCGGCCTGGGCCTTTCCGGCTTCGGCAAGGAAGGCGGCCGCGCCGGAATCGACGAATTCCTTCGCTACAAGACCGTCGCCATCGCTTAAGCCTCAAGGACACATGACATGACATTCTCAATCGACCAGTTCCGCCTCGACGGCAAAGTGGCCATCGTTACCGGCGCCGGCGGACGCGGTAATTCGATCGGCCGCGCCTATGCCTTGGGCCTCGCGGCAGCCGGCGCCTCCGTTGTCGTTGCCGACATCAATGAAGACGGCGCCAAGGCCGTCGCCGCAGAAATCGCTTCCGCTGGCGGAAAGGCGCTCGGTCTTCGCACCGACATCACGGACCAGGCCTCCGTCGCCGCCATGACCGCTGCCGCCGAGACCGAATTCGGCGGTGTCGACATCCTCGTCAACAATGCCGCGCTCATGGTCGAGATCGTCGCCACCCCGGCGATCCAGCACACGACCGAACAATGGAACCGCGCCTTCGCGGTCAATGTCACCGGTGCCCTCAACTGTTCGCAGGCTGTCGTGCCGCTGATGGCCAAGCGTGGCGGCGGCAAGATCATCAACCAGGTCTCCGGCGGCGCGTTCCCGGCATCCACCGTCTACGGCATCACCAAGATCGCCCTTGTCGGCCTCACCACCACGCTCGCCCGCGAACTCGGCGGCCAGAACATCAACGTCAATGCCATCGCCCCCGGCAACACAATGTCCGACGCAGGCGCCATGCTGACACCGCCCGACTCGCCTTTCATCACGGCACTCGAAGCAAGCATCGCCATGCGCATGCGGGGCGAACCGGACGAACTTGTCGGCCCGCTCCTCCTCCTCTGCTCGCCAGCAGGCGCATGGATGACCGGACAGGTCCTCCATGTCGATGGCGGCTGGATCATTCGTCCATGACCCGCCCCATGATCTGGATCCTCCGCGCCGCCCTGCTTGCCGCCTGGATCGCCATGCTTTTCGTCAGCGTCCGCGCCATTACCGGCCTCGGCGCTGATACGGCGGGGGATATTTTCTTCGCAGATTTCGCCCATCCGTGGCGCGCCCAGTTCAATACAGACCTGATCCTCCATCTCGGCTTGGTCGGAGGCTGGATCGTCTGGCGAGAAAAACGGCTTGTGACAGGCATCCCGTTCGCCATCCTTTCCGTAATGCTCGGCGGCGTCTTCACCTTCGCCTACCTCCTCGTGCGGACCTTCACGAAGGCGCGCCGCATTGGACGCTAGGGGCGGCAGGTGCATGGTCACTTGCACCTGATGCGTCTCCGTACTCCCGCCTGCGGTGCAGGCTTCCACCGTCACCCCTTGTCCTTCTCGGCAACCGACCGCAGTGCCGCATTCGCGTCCTCGCCCTTCGGGCGCGGTGGATTGAGGTTCACGCGACCGCCGTCCACCAGAATGGTTTCGCCCGTCACATAAGACCCCGCCCGGGAAGCAAGGAAGACAACCGCTCCGGCCACATCTTCAGGCTCCCCCGGTCTCTGCAACGGAATGCCACTAACAATCTGCGCCAGCGCGTCAGGCCGCGCGAAGACCGGCCCGGACGACTCGCTGCGAATGAATCCCGGTGACACACAGTTCACGCGAATACCGTCAGCCGCAAACTCGTCCGCCAGGATGCGGCTCATATGCGCGACGCCGGCCTTCGACACCGAATAGGCCAGCAGGCCGGGATTGACCGAATGCCCGGCCAGCGAGCCAATCAGGATCATGCTGCCGCCACCCTGTTCCGCAATCGCCGGACGGAACGCCTGGCACAGCCGAAAATTATTGTGGATATTGGTCTGCAACAGCCGGTCGAACCGCTCAGGCGGCGTGCTCACTGACGGCCCGATAAAGGACAGCGCCGCCGCATTGCAGACAAGGATATCCACCCGCCCGAAACAGGCTGTCGCTGTCTCGGCAAACGGATCGATCCCGTCCCGGTCATCCAGGTCGAACGGCACGGCCTTGGCAACCGTCTCGCCCGGCCGTCCCAGCGTCCGGTTGATCGCCTCGGCGGCTGCGTCGCAGCGGTCCGCATTGCGGCTCGAGACGACCACATTGGCCCCCTGCCGCACCAACTGTTCGGCAATGCCCCGTCCGATCCCCTGCGTGGACCCGGTCACCACCGCCGTCTTGCCCGAGAGATCAAACAGACTCATATGACGCGCCTCATGTGGTTGCGCCCGGCGCGGCGAAATCATCCACGCCAATCCCGGTCATGCTGCCCGTCACATAGGCCGCAAAGTCGCTGACAAGGTAAGACGCCAGCGCGCCAAGCGAGCGCAGCTCCTCCTTCGAGCCACCGTCAACGACACGGCTCGCAATCGTATTGACGCGAATGCCGTCGCGCGCCCATTCCACGGCCAGCGTCTTGGTCAGGTTGCCCAGCGCGCCGGCGGCTGCCGCCTGCACCGCGCCGCCTGCGCCTTCCTGTACATCAAGGAACAGGATCGATCCTGTCAGCCCCTGTGCGATCAGGCTTTTGGCCAGTTCCGCCGCATAGAAGAACCGGCTGTCGAGCCCGGCCTGCATGCCCGCCCGCCATGCCGCCAGGTCCAGCTTCTCCGCGCTGACGGCCGAGACTGGCCCACCTGCATGTACCAACAGCGTCACCGGGTCCCGCGCCGCGGCACTTGCCGCCGCTATCGCTGCGGCGGCCACAGCATGGCTCTCGGCCACGGGCCCGCGCGCAATCGTCGCCCCTGCCGCCGCCAATTCGTGCGCCACGGCTTCCACGCCCTCGCCCTCACCGATGACAATCGCCACCGGGTCTTCCAGCCAGCTCGGCACGGTACGGCTCATGCGGAATACCCCCAGACATTGGATCGCTGGTTCGGCGGCACAAAGTCCGGCGACATCAGCGCCCGCCTCAGGCTCTCGCCGCCATCAATCATCATCACCTGCCCGGTAATCGCGGAGGCGAACGGCGAACAGAGGAACGCCGCCGCCCAGCCGAATTCTTGCATCCGCCCCGTGCGGCCCGCCGGAATCATCCGCCCAAGGTTTTCGACGAGGTCCGGATCATCGCCATTGGTCGATGCGCCATGCGGAAAGAAGCCCGCCGCGACGCAGTTCACGCGGATGCGGCTCGCTTTCCAGTCCTTCGCCATCGCCCGTGTCATCGTCGCCACGGCTGTCTTCGCCGCAGCCGAGTGCGCATCACCCGGAAACCCGGTCCAGATATATTGCGCGCTATTGTTGATGATGGCGCCCGGCGCGCCCATCGCCATGCGCCGCCGCGCAAACTCGGTCGAGAACAGGAACGTGCCGTCAATCGCAATCCGGGTGATCGCGTTCCATGCATTGGTCGACAGCGCCTCGGCCAGCGCGGGGAAGTTGCCGCCCGCATTGTTCGCCAGGATGCTCACCGGCCCCAGCGCCGCTTCGGTCGCATCGAACGCCGCACTCACCGCTGCCGGGTCACGCACGTCCGCGCTCACCGCCAGTGCCGTCTCGCCCATCGCCTTGATTTCGGCCACCACGCCTTGCGCCTTTTCAATATCCCGCCCGACGATTGCCAGCTTCGCACCGCCTTGGGCAAAGGCCAGCGCCATGCCGCGCCCCATGCCCGAACTGCCACCCGTCACCATGACGACATCTTCCGAAAACACCGCCTCTGGAAGGAACGAGCGCTCCGCAAAGGGCGGCTCCACGATCCGGTCTGGTCTCTTGGTCGCCATCAGGCGCCTCCCTCGATTGTGTATCTCTTGCGCCGCTGCGCGGCATCATGCCATTGATCTATAACCTGGTAATCGAAGAGGCCACGCCCATGCCCCACGCTGAACACGCCGAACGCGCCGCCATCGCCCAGCTCATGGCGCGCTACACGATCAATGGCGACCGGGGCGACGTCAAAAGCCTCGCCGCCTGTTTTGCGCATGACGGTGTGCTGGAATTCCCGGGTGCGCGCGCCGAAGGCCCGGATGACATTATCGAAGCGCTCACGGGCAATCCCCGCGACCCGGCGCTCAGCCTCGTGCGCCACCATCTCACATCGTCCCTGGTCCAGCTCGAGGGACCGTCCAGCGCGACCGGCCGCACCTATTTCCAGGTCTTCTCCAATACCGGCCTTGATCATGCCGGCGTCTATGTCGATCGTTTCGTTCGCCTTCCCGGCGGCTGGTATTTCAGCCACCGCCAGGTCCGGATCGACTGGCAGTCGCCCGACTCCCTTTTCCGCAAGTTCGAGACGCGTCACTAGAGCCCCCGTGCGATCAGCACTTTCATGATCTCGTTCGACCCGCCATAGATCCGCTGTATACGCGAGTTCTTCCACTGCTTGGCAATCGGGAACTCGTTCACATAGCCATAGCCGCCGTGCAGCTGCAGGCAGGCATCCATGATCTCCCATTCGGTGTCAGTCACCCACATCTTGGCGATGGCCGATGTGTCATTGTCCAGCGTGCCGTTGCAGGCCTTCTCGATACAGTCATTGACGAAGGTCCGCGCCACAACGGCCTTCGCCTTGCAGGCAGCAAGCTGGAACTGCGTGTTCTGGAATTCGAAGACTGACTGGCCGAACGCCTTGCGATCCTTGGTATAATCGAGGGTCCAGTTGATCGCCTTCTCCATCGCAATCACGGAATTGACCGCAATGATCAGGCGCTCGCGCGGCAGCTCCGCCATCAGCTGGAAGAAGCCCTTGCCCTCGACACCGCCCAGCAGGTTCTCGGCCGGGATATAGACGTTATCGAAGAACAGTTCCGACGTGTCCTGCGCCTCATGCCCGATCTTGTCGAGCTTGTTGCCCCGCCGGAAGCCCTCAACCTTGTCTGTCTCCACGACCAGCAGCGACACGCCCCGCGCGCCCTTGCTCGGGTCAGTCTTCGCGACGACGACAATGAAGTCGGCAATCTGCCCGTTGGAAATGAATGTCTTCGACCCGTTGATCCGGTAGCCGTCGCCATCCTTCAGCGCCGTCGTGCGGATCGCCTGCAGGTCGGACCCTGCGCCCGGCTCGCTCATCGCAATCGCGCAGACACGTTCGCCTGACACCAGTTTCGGCAGCCAGCGCTGCTTCTGCTCCTCGGTGCCGTGCAGCTGGATATAGGGCGACACGATTACATTGTGCAGCGTGATGGCAAAGCCGTCGAGGCCCAGCCGCGCGCACGTCTCGCACAGGACGATATCGTGCCGGAAATCGCCGCCGGGACCACCATATTCCTCTGGCAGGCTGACGCCAAGGAATCCGGCCTCGCCAACTTCGGTCCAGAACTCGCGTTCGACCTGCCCGTCATCGACCCATTTCTGAATCCGTTCGGGCGGCGCGGCCCGCGAGAAGAAGCGCTGCGCCGCATCGGCGAACATGCGCAATTCCTCGTCCTGCATGAAGTCGGGTTGGGGCAGCGTGAGCGTGGACATGGGCGGCAAACCTCGCGGTCAAAGGGTCAATGCCCGCATGCGGGCTACGAACCTTAAAAGCACACCTAGTTATATAACTCAATGCCCGGCGGCGCGCGCCCTCAAGTCCGCCTTCAACACTTTGCCCGTCGCGTTGCGTGGCAACGCCGCAATCAGCTCAACCACTTCCGGCGTCTTCTGCTTCGCGATGCCGAGCGCCACGAAATGCGCCTTCACGTCTTCGAGCGAAGGGGCGGCACCATCGGTCATTTCCACATAGACTTTCACCCGCTCACCCAGCCGCTCGTCCGGCATGGCCACCGCGGCTGCGTCAACAATGCCTGGCATGCGCCGCATGGCATCCTCCACTTCGCGGGAGGAAATATTTTCGCCGCCGCGGATGATGATGTCCTTCTTGCGGTCCGTGATGTGCAGGTACCCGTCTGCATCCATATGCCCGACATCGCCGGTGCGATACCAGCCGCCCGTCAGGAAGGCTCCTTGGTTGAGGCGCGTATCGAAATAACCGAGAAACAGTTCCGGTCCGCGTGTCACGATCTCGCCGTCGCCGGTCTCCAATACCTTGTCATCCTCATCCACGATCAGAATTTCTGACCCCGGCATCAACTGCCCCTCGGTGTTGAGCCGCGACTCTAGGGAATCCTCCGCCTTGCCCATCGTCACCGTCGGGTGTTCGCTCGAGCCATACGCATGCACGACACTGATTCCGAGATCGACGCAGCGCTGCACCAGAGCGGCCGGCACTGGCGCCGCGCCCAGTACGTAATTCTGCAGACTCGACAGGTCGCGCCCGTCTGCCGCTGCCGCATCCAGCAGGCCGCTCATGTGGAACGGCGTGCCCGACGAGGCCGTGATCCGGTAGGTATCGACCAGCCGTGCTGCCTCATGCGCATTCCATTGGTCCATCGCCACGACCGGTATGCCGTTTGCGATGAACCGCAACAATTGCAGGGCACCGGCCACGTGCCCCGGTGGCCATGGCGACAAATAGGTCTCGCCCTCGACAGGGCCTCGCGCCTCGGCCTGCGCATCGAGTTCCGCCAGCAGCGTTGCGCCCGAATGCATTACGCCTTTCGGATCGGCCGTCGTCCCAGACGTGTAGACAAGGAATGCAAATGCTTCCGGCGCAACGCGCACGGGCTCGGTCCCGACCGGGCCTTGCTCCAGCGCCGAATATGAATCGCCCACAGTGAGATGATGTTTCATGTCCGGCAGGTCGCCGCACTCGGCCAGCAGTGCCGCAAAGTCCATGCCCCGAAAATCCTGCGGCGTGATGATCGCCTTTGCCCGCGACTGGCGCAGCACGAAGGCCAGCTCTTTCGCCTTGTAGATTGTCACGATCGGCAGGAACACGGCGCCCGCATAGGCCGCGCCGACCAGCGCTGTCAGCCACTCGCTCCAGGCCGGCAGCATGACCGCCACGACATCGCCTTTGCCAATGCCCATTTCCCGGAAACGCGCACCGACCGCTTCGCCGCGACGAAACACTTCAGCCAGCGTGGTCGTCTCCGGTCGCACGTCAGAATGCACGACGAACCGCGCCTCCGGATGCTCACTTGCCGCCCGCGCAAACGCATCATGGAAACTTGAGGGAATAGCCATGTCGCGTCCTGTCCGGTCTGAATGGCGTCAAGGCTTTCACAGTCTGCCGGGCGCGACAAGCCCGGCAGGTTAGACGTTCAGCGAGTCCACGATCCGGTCGCCTTCGCCAGGGCCCGCCCAGCGCGCATGCGCGTTCTTGAGGTGCAGGCGCCAGTGCGCAACCGCAGCTTCTTCTTCGTGCGCCTCAATCAGCTTGATCAGCTTGTGGTAGGATTTCATCGCGCCGAGCAAGCGCTTCTTGCGGACATCCCCTTCCACCACGTCGCGCCGCATGACCCCGGCCTTGTGGTTCACCATTAGGTCGTTCAGCAAATGGCTGACGAAGGTCAGCGTGTTGTTGCCGGTCAGCTTCACCAGCAGCATGTGGAACTCGGCAACACCGCGCGTGAACTCGTCAATCTTGGCCGTCTCCACCAGGCTCGACAAGTATTCGACATGCTCGTTCAGCGTCCGAACGGCATCGGCATTGTTCTTCATCCGGCAAAGCGTGCGAACCACATAGGGCTCCAGCGCCATTTGCGAGGCGTACAGGTCGGCAATGGTCGTGCCCTGCGACTGCAGCACGTATCCGGCATAGCGCGAGGCGACCTCTTCACGTGGCCGGTGGACCTGCGCGCCCGAGCGCGAACCGCGAGTCACGGAAATCAGGTTCTCGGCCTCAAGGATGCGATAGGCTTCGCGCAGTGTCGGGCGTGAGACGCCCAGCGTCTCCATCAACTGGCCTTCCGGCGGCAGCGTATCACCCTCTTTCAGCTCACCGCGCACGATCTGGCCACGGATCTGGTCGGCAACGACTTCAGACGTTTTCGGCGTGCGGATACGCTGGGGCGCGCCTGTTTTGGCGCGCAGGTCGTCTCGTGTCACCTTCGTTTTCGTCACCATGTCAGTCCAACTTTCTGTTGCGCTCTGGATCCGGCGCATTACCTCGTCCAGTAGATTAAAATAGTTTACCTAGTGTAACATCTCAGCAAAAACTCCGCCAGATCACTCGATTTTCGGCGCAACATGACGGAACATTCCATGCCTCACCCTCGCCTGCATGCAAGCTCTGCGCCGGAAAAACCCGCCGTGATCGTCGCGGAAACAGGTGAAATTCTCTCTTATGGCGATTTGGAGCGCGCGGCAAACAAGGGGGCCCACCTCCTGCGTCGCCTCGGACTGCAGTCCGGCGACACGATCGCCCTCTGGCTGCCGAATCTCCCAGCCTATTTCACCCTCTACTGGGCGGCCCAGCGCGCCGGGCTCTATATCGCCCCCGTCGCCACCGCGCTCACCGCCGAGGAAGCCGCCTATATCCTCTCCGACAGCGGCGCAAAGCTCCTGGTCACACATCAGGCCGTGAAGTCCGCAGCCGAGCTCCTGTCCGGCCACCTTCCGCCCTCCGTCGCGCATGTCTACCAGGCCGGGCCGGGCCTCGACGGCATCGCCGACTGGAACACGGCCATCGCCGCCGAGCCCGACACGCCCATTCCTGACGAAGCGCCCGGCTTCCACATGGTCTACTCTTCCGGCACGACCGGACGGCCCAAGGGCATCCGCCAGCCGCTCGCTACCGGCGCCGCGACCGCCCCCCATCCCCTCGCCGAGCGCATGCGCGCCGCCTATAGCATGGGCGAGGCCAGCGTCTACCTCTCCCCGGCGCCCCTCTACCATACCGCGCCTCTCGCCTTTTCCACCTCCTGCCACCGCCTCGGCGCCACCGTGGTGATGATGCAGAAATTCGATCCGCAGCGCGCCCTGAAGGCCATCGAGGCCTACAAGGTCACGATCAGCCAGATGGTCCCCACCATGTTCGTGCGGCTCCTCCGCCTGCCCGACGTGATACGCCTCGCCTATGACATCTCGAGCCTGAAGACGCTCATCCATGCCGCCGCGCCCTGCCCGGTCGACATAAAGCACCAGATGATCGACTGGCTCGGCCCCATCCTGCTCGAATATTATGGCGGATCGGAAGGCAATGGCGCCACCAATATCACTTCGCAAGAGTGGCTGCAGAAACCCGGCTCCGTCGGCAAGGCCAGCGTCGGCATCCTCCATATCTGCGACGAAGCCGGACGCGAGCTCGCCCCGGGCGAACCGGGCATTGTCTATTTCGAAGGTGCCTCCGACTTCCACTATCACAATGATCCCGAAAAGACGCGCAAGTCACGCCATCCGGATCACGCCACCTGGTCCACGCTCGGCGACATCGGTTATCTCGACACGGACGGGTATCTCTTCCTCACAGACCGCAAGAGCTTCATGATCATCTCGGGCGGCGTGAATATCTATCCGCAGGAGGCTGAGAACGTGCTCGTCTCGCATCCCGCCGTCATGGACGCTGCCGTGATCGGCGTGCCCGACCCGGAAATGGGCGAACAGGTGAAAGCCGTGGTCCAGCCGGCCGACCCGAAGGATGCCACGCCCGAATTCGCCGCCGAACTCATGGCCTGGTGTCGGTCCAGGCTCTCGCCGGTCAAATGCCCCAAAAGCGTCGACTTCGACCCCGACCTGCCCCGCGGCGACAATGGCAAGCTCTACAAGCGCCAGATCCGCGACCGCTACTGGCCAGCCCGTACCGGCACCTGATACCCTGGCCCCGGGAGACACAAGCATGACCGACACACCCATCCACCCCGCCCTCACCCCGGGCCGCTTGGCCGTAGTCACCGGCGGCGCCAGTGGCATCGGCCTTGCCGCCGCGCACCGCTTCAGGGATCTCGGCCTCAGCGCGTGCATCCTCGATCGCAATCTCTCGTCGATTGGCGTCGAGGGCCACGATTTCATCGGTCACGAAATTGATATTTCGGACGCAAAAGCGGTTCATGCGCTCGCCGCATCCCTCGTCGCCGAACATGGGCCGCCCGCCGTCCTGATGAACAATGCCGGCATCGGCGGCGGCGGCAATATCCTCGGCGACCTCGATGCATGGGAGGCCGTCATCGGCACCAACCTCATGGGCATGGTCTATGGCCTGAAAGCTTTCCTGCCCGCCATGCTGGAGAGCGACCAGCCCGGCCTCATCATCAACACAGGCTCCAAGCAGGGCATTACCCAGCCGCCTGGCAATACAGCCTACAATGTCAGCAAGTCCGGCGTGAAAGCCCTCACCGAAGGCCTCGCCCACACGCTGCGGGAAAAGGCAGGCAACCGCATTACTGCCCACCTCCTGATCCCAGGCTTCACCTATACGGGCATGATCGCCCGGCACATTCCGACCCAGCCACCCGGCGCCTGGTCGTCGGAACAGGTCGTCTATTTCATGATGGAATCGCTTGCCCGTGGCGACTTCTACATTCTCTGCCCCGACAATGACACGCCACGCGAAACAGACGAGAAACGCATCCTCTGGACCGCTGGCGACATCGTCGAGAACCGCCCGGCCCTGTCACGCTGGCACCCGGACTACAAGGACGCCTTCGACGCCTTCATGGCGGACTGACGTCCCAAGAACGCACACGCCCGCACAAGTGGCGGGCGTGGCGTCTTCTGGTATTTGTCTGGCGCCTGTTCCTCAGGCCGTTGCCAGCGCACGGGCCCGTTCAGCCACTTTGGCCTCCAAGTTTGCGTGCTTGAACAGTTTGGCCGCATTGCCGCCAAGGATGGCCACGAAGTCGTCCATCGTGGCATCGGCATTTTCCGCCATCATCCGGTCGACAACCTTGGCAGAGAACGGGAACGTGCCTTCCGAGTGCGGATAGTCCGTCGCAAAAAGCAGCGCGCCAACGCCGACACCCTTGCGGGTCGCAACCGACCCGACATCGTTCTGCAAGGCACAGTGAACCTGGTCGCGAATGATCTGGCTCGGCAGGCGCGACAGTTTCGGATGGATGATCGGCGCATGGCCGTGATAGATTTCATCCATCCGTTCGGCCAGTCCCCACAGCCAGCCTGCGGAATGTTCGGCGAACAGGATATGCGCCTTCGGGTTGCGATCCAGCACGCCGCCGCCCACCAGCTGCGTGATGATGTCCACCGCGTCATTCATCTGGCGCGTATAGTTGAATATCCCCGACCCCGGTCCTTTGAGGGCACGGATATTCACTTCGCCGACACCGGTATGGAATACGAGCGGGATGCTGTTTTCACCAGCGAACGCAAAGATCGGATCCCAGCGGTCATCATTGTAATTGTTGAGCCCCTCCCACAGGCAGAAGGCGGCATAGCCCATTGCCGCAGTCCGCTTGCACTCGGCCAGCGCATCGTCGAAATCAACGCACGGGATCATCGCTGCGGGCACCAAGCGGCCCTCGGATGCCTGGCAATAGTCCCAAGCCCAATCATTGTAGACTTGGCAGGCCACACGCTGGCCCTCCCGGTCGGCAATGCGCGGCAACATCAAACCCAGAGACGGGAAGACAAGCTCTGCGTCGACACCGTCACGGTCCATGTCCTGGAAACGCAACTCAAGGTCGCGTGCGCCAAGACGCCGCGTATCCACGACACAATCGCTCTGGAAATTGTCCTTGGCGTCCGTGCAGGACCGGTCTTGGGCCACATCGGCCTGAGCCGAGAAGGCAGAATCGTTCTGCCCGGTCTTGTGGGTGTGGAAATTTGTCTTCACCTTCAGGATTACCTGGTCCCCGATACTTACGGTCCGATAGTCGCCGTCCTTTTCGCCATGAATGGCAAACTGGCTGAGATGCGCCGGCATGTTCTTCGTAAAAAGGTCTGAGGGCTCGGCGATATGAGCATCGCAGCTGAATATAAATGGTTTCATGGCGTCCTCCCTGAAGGCGTCTTGCTGGTTCAAAGTCCAGTCACAACGCTACAGGCAGGAAACACTCAGAACCATCCGGTAGATTACTTATTAGGTACCTTTTTTAGGGTTTTTGCTAGTTTTTATCGCGGATCAGAACGTTTTTTATCCATAATAGGAACCCGTTATGCTCTCGTGCGCATGCCCGCCAGCCGCTTGTCCAGGATCGCATCGGCCTCACTTATGATCCGGTCGATCAGGTCCTGGCAGGTCGGAATATCGTGGATCAGGCCCTGCACCATGCTGGCCCAGAACACGCCCTTCGAGAGGTCACCGGTCTGCAGCAGTTCCCGCCCTGCCGTGCCGGCCACCAGCTCCGCCACGTCCCTGAACTTGGCATCCGGTTCGGCCAGCCGCCGCGCCACTTCGTCGGAGACCTCGCTCTTGCCGACCCGCGCCGTATTCTTGAAATTGCGGAAGATCAGGTGCGTGCCGCGCTCGTCATTGTCGACATAGGCCTGTTTCACATTCGGGTGTATCTGCGCTTCCTGCGTGGCGCAAAAGCGCGTGCCCATATTGATTCCCTCGGCGCCCAGCGCCAGTGCCGCGACGAGGCCGCGTCCATCGCCGAAACCGCCCGAAGCGATCATCGGAATCTTCACCTGGTCCGCTGCGCACGGGATCAGCACGAGGCCCGGAATGTCGTCCTCACCCGGGTGGCCGGCACATTCGAACCCGTCGATCGAGATCGCGTCGACGCCCCTGCGCTCGGCCGATACCGAATGACGTACCGACGTGCACTTGTGCAGGATGCGGATGCCGTGCGGCTTCATCATTTCCCAGAATTCAGCCACGGCCGACGTCCCGGCCGTTTCGACAATCGTGATCCCGCCATCGATGATCGCTTTCACATACCCGGCATAGTCCGGTGAGTTCATCGTCGGGAACACGGTCAGGTTCACGCCGAACGGCTTGTCCGTCATGCTACGGCAGCGCTCGATCTCCTCGCGCAGGGCCTGCGGCGAAGGCTGAGTCAGGGCCGTCAACAGGCCCAGTCCGCCCGCATTCGACACAGCCGAGGCCAGCTCGGCAACGCCAACGCTCTGCATGCCGCCCTGGACAATCGGATGCTCGATATCCAGCAATTCGGTGATACGTGTCTTGAAGGCCATGAGCGACTTCCCTTTTGATCTGATCTAGTTATTATACTTGGTTATATACTTGATCTGCGAAAGAGGCGAGGCCTTGTCAACCAGGATCGACCGTTTCGGCCTCCGGCTGCCCCTCATGGCCGCGCCCATGTCCATTGCCTCGAACGTGGCTCTCGTCGCTGCCTCCTCGCGCGCCGGAATCATCGGCTGCTTTCCCACCCACAATGCCGCACGCGCTGGCGGGCTCGCAAGCTGGATCAATGGCATAGAAACTGCCCGCAGCATCCATGCGGATCAGGGCGGCAATCCCGCCCCCTTCGCCGTCAACATCAACGTCTCCCGCCACAAGCCGCCGGAAACGCTGGCCGCCGAACTCGCCGCCTGCCGCGTCGCCCGCCTCCCGCTCATCACCACCAATGCCGGCAACCCTTCGGAACTCGTCAAACAGGTTCATGACTGGGGCGGCCTTGTCATTCATGACGCCACCACAGTCGAACAGGCCGAGAAGGCGGTCGCGGCGGGCGTCGATGGTCTCATGCTGGTCTGCGCCGGTGCCGGCGGTCTAGGCGGCCTTCTCAGCCCTTTCGCCTTCGTCCCCACGGTCCGCAAATTCTTCGACGGCATCATCCAGCTCGCGGGCGGCGTCGCCAGTGGCGAAGGAATCGCCGCAGCTGAACTCCTCGGCGCCGACATGGTCTGCATGGGCACGCGCTTCATCGCCACCGACGAGTCGGGCGTCGTCCCAGGCCACAAGCAGATGCTCACGGACGTGTCTCTGAGCGATGTGCTCTGGACCGACGCCATCTGCGGTATCAATGCCAACTTCCTACGTCCCTCCATCGTGGCGAACCACCTTGATCCCGACCACCTGCCACCCCTCTCCCCCACCGGTCACCCCACCCTTCCCACACACGTCAAACCCTGGAGCATGGTTTGGTCCGGCGGCCACAGCGCCGCCCTGATCGATAGCGTGCCGAGCGTCGCAGGCCTCGTGGACGAACTGGAACGGGACTATCTCGCCGCCCGGAAAAGCTGGACAAGATAAACTTGTCCCACCCTTGGCCTGCTGTCGGATAATGGACGCATGTCAGATGCGCCGCCCGATCCCCTGTTCACCCGCGTGACCGCCATGGTCACAGAATTCATCGACTGGATCGGCGGCCGCACAATTCTCACCATGCCCCGCTATTTCTAAAGGAAAGCCAACCGGCACCTTCGCCTCATAGAGGATATGGTGCGCGGTGCGCTCTATATTCTCTCGCTCGACCTCATGATCGAACCGCAGGCACCCAAACCGGTCGCACCGAAGCCCGGCACACCCGAACCGAGCCCGCCTCTCCTCCGTAAAGCCGCCGCAAGGATTGGCCTGTTCAATATCCGTCCGGCGTCTGATTCCGTGCCGCCGCCTCCGCCCTGCGGGCCGCGCTGCGTGGCGCTCAGTCCCCGCCCGCTAAAGCCCGACCGGACAACCGAGGCCTTCCTGCGCCGTATCGCACGGATCGAGGCCGCCCTCGCCGAACCGCTCGCCCACGCACGGCGCATGGCGCTTTTCCTGGCGAAACCCGAAGCACCGCCGAAACCTCCGGCACGTCCTAAAGGGCCGCCGCGACCGCCATCGTTTCGCATTGCCGTGGCCCCGCGCAGCATCCTGTCGCTGCAGCCGGACTGGCCACCCGGCTAGGCGCATTTGAAATCGAATGGAAAAACTGCCGCCATGTCCCGCATGCGCGGTTGGACGTGCTGGCCGAAACAAGCGTGGGGTCTGGCTACCAGCCGCCCATGTCAGCTGCCCGCGCACGGTGCACCGCCGGGCTGCCCAGTACGGCGCGATCGAACACCGACCGCCGGAACCAGACATTCAGTCCGTACTCCCATGTATACCCAATACCGCCATGCGCCGCGATCGCATCGCGCGCTACCTGCGCAAACCGATCGCAGACATGCGCCTTGGCTATCGCTGCGGCCCGCGAGGCGTCCGGCAACTCACTGTCCCACGCATAGGCTGCATACCAGAGCAGGCCGCGTGACGGTTCCACGTTCAGGGCCATCGTCGCCAGCTGGTGTTTCAGCGCCTGGAAGCGCGCAATCTGCTGGCCGAATTGCTGGCGCTCCTGCGCATACTCCACAGACAGGTCGGTGCAATACTGCGCGCCTCCCAGGGCATCGGCCGCCACCAATACGAGAGCCGCATCGAAGATGCGCTGCACCATCGGGTCGCCAGCCTCAAACAGGATGTCCGCCTTCGCGCCCTTGAACACGACGCTGGATGCCGGACGTGTCCGGTCGGTGGAGGCGATTGGAGTCACCTCCACCCCGTCGCCCGGTTGCACCAGAGCCAGCTCGCCGCCTTTCAAACCGACGAGAAGCGCTCCCACACTCCCCGCCGACGGCACGAACCGAACCTCACCATTGGCCTTTCCGTCCCGGACCTCGACCGTCCAGCTCTCCGGTAACCAGTCGCCACCGAAAGCAAAACTCGCCACCGTCTCGCCGCTCGCAACGCCTGGCAGCATCGCCTCGCGCACGACTGCATTTCCTGTCTTCGACAGGGCCAGCGCCGTCAGCATCTGACCGATCACCGGCCCCGGCGCCGCGCCGCGCCCGAGGGCTTCGACCGAGATTGCTGCCTCCAGCAGGCCGAGCCCACTGCCACCGGATTCCTCGTCCAGCATCAGCCCGGCCAGGCCGAGTTCCATCAGGGCCTTCCAGCTCTTCGGTTCGAAATCATTTTCATCATCCAGGAACGCCATCAACGCCTCGCGAGGCAACGCAGCCTGCAACGCACCAAAAACCGTGTCCTGAATGGCTATCTGGTCGCTATCGAGATGGAACCTCATTTGCCCTTCTCCATCGCCAGGTCACGCGGCAGGCCGAGGCCCCGTTCCGCAATGATATTGCGCTGGATATTCGTCGTTCCCCCGGCAATCGAATTGCCAAGCGAGCCCATGATCTGGTCCAGCCATTTCTCCGGCCCGCGCCCGCGTGTGCCCGCCGGGGCCGGCTCGATCAGCGCCTCGTCGCCGAGAATGTCCTGCGCCGTCAGGGCCATGTCGTGGCCGATTTCGGTCAGCAGCAGCTTCATCATCAGCGTAATGTTCCCGGCATTGTCTCCGGAAATCGCATTCGACATGATCCGGTAACTTGAATAGCGATGCGCCATCACCCAGCCTTCAATCTTGCCGAGCGCCTCACGGATCAGAGGGTCTTCGATGGCCGGCTTGCCATTGCGCTGAACGTCCTTGGCCAGTTCGACCAGTTTTTCGAACTGGCTGCCGAGGCCAGCCGCCGAACCAATGCTCGCCCGCTCATGCTTCAGCGTCGTACGCGAGACATTCCAGCCTTCGCCGCGTTCGCCGACAATCCAGTCGGCCGGCGTTTCGGCATTGTCGAAGAAGAATTCGAAGAACCCGCTCTCGCCCGTCATCTGGCGGATCGGGCGGCGCGTGATACCGGGCTGGTCCAGATCGATCAGCAGGTAGGAAATGCCGTCATGCTTGCCCGCGTCCGGCTCGGTGCGGATGAGGGCGAACATGTGCGTCGCCTTGCCGCCCTGGCTCGTCCATATCTTCTGGCCATTGATGATCCACTTGCCGTCCTTAAGTTCGCCCCTCGTGCGGACCGAGGCGAGGTCAGACCCGGTGTCCGGCTCGGAATAGCCCTGCCCCCAGACATACTCGCCCGCCATGGTCGGCCGGATGAACAGGTCTTTCTGCCTCTGCGTCCCGCGCTCCAGCAGGGTCGGCACCAGCATGTTCATGCCATTGCCGCTTACTTCCATCGGCGCATAGGCGCGGGCAAATTCCTCTCGGATCACCTGCGCCGTGATCACGTCTGGCGCCTGCTCCGAACCGCCGAATTCCTTCGGGATACCGCGATAGAGATAGCCCGCTTCTGTCGCCTTCAGGCGGAATGCCGAGACATAGGCGCCCATGGCTCCGCGCTCGACGCCCTTCGGCGCCCAGTTCTCCTTCAGGAAGGCCCGCACATGCTTGCGGAAGGCTTCCGCCTCTGCGCCATAAGTCAGGTCCATCCGCTCAACCCTCGCCCTTGTCTTTCATCGCCTTGTAGATGCGGCCCGCGGCCTGCGTGGAGAGGCCCATGTAAAGGCTCTCCTGGTCGAGGTGCTGTTCGAACATTCCGTCCTCGGCATTATTGAGATTGGCTTTCATGTAGCGCCAGCCCATGCGCGGCCCCGCCGCGAGGCGTTTCGCCACTTTCAGCGTCTCATCCCGCAAAGTCTCGTCAGGGAACAGGCGCGTATACAGCCCGAACGCCAGCGCTGCTTTCGCATCCAGCTTTTCGCCCATGAAGAACAATTCGCGCGCCTTGGCCGTGCCGAGGATTTTCGTCCAGAACCAGGTCGAGCCAAAATCTCCGCTGCCGCCGATCCGGTCGAACGCCGACAGAAAGGTTGCGGATTCGCCAGCCAGTCGCAGGTCGCATGCCCCGGCAATACCAATGCCCGCGCCCGCCACCGGCCCGTTGACCATGGCAATGGTCGGCTTGCCCATCTCGTGCAAAAGGCGCGCAGTCTCCATGTGGGAGCGGAGCCGAACATGGCCCTGCTCGGTCGGTCCGCCCACTTCCGGCGTTACCTCTGCGGGCGCGCGATTGCCTTTCAGGTCACCGCCGGAGCAGAAACCCCGGCCTGCGCCCGTCACGACGACACAGCCGACCGTCTCATCCGTCGCCGCATCCGCCACGGCCACTGCGAGAGGTGCCATGATGGAATCATTGAGTGCGTTCAGCCGGTCCGGCCGGTTCAGCGTGATGATCCGGACACCGCCGGTATCCTCGACAAGGACGGTCGCTTCCTCGCTCATTTCTTCGACAGTTCCCAGTGGCGCGCCATCATGCGCGCTGCTTCCTCGGCAAGTTCTGCCGGCACTTCTGGATACATCGCCAGGCGGCCCTTCTTCGGCAGAGCGATGGTCGCCGTCCCTTTCACCGTCACTTCGTCGCGCTGGTTCATGAACTGGACCATGACATCTACCAGGTATTGACCGTTCTCTTCGCGCTTGCCGACAACTTCGCCGGTCACGAACTGCGTATCGCCCATATAGTTGAACTTGCGGATTTCATCATGCACGTGGGTGACAATGCCGTCATCGCCCGCCCAGTCCTGCAGGTAGTGGAACAGGTAATTTTCGCGCATTACCCCATAATCATAGGCCATCGGGTTGCCGATGGCCTGCGCCCATTTCGGGTCCCAGTGAAGGCGCTGCGCCACGTCCGGAATGCCTTGCTCGTTCTTCACGTAGAACGGCGCGATCCGCTTGCGGTTCTTGTGGGCCAGGCGCCCCACGGTCGGCGCATAGGGCACAAAGCCATAACCGCCCGAATGGAAACAGATCACGTCGGTGACCGTCAGCGGCCCTTTGGCCATGTTGCCCAGCGACTCGCCGACCTTGACGTCGTCGAAATAGCGCGTCTCGGCGCCGCGCACGGTTTCGGCGGCATAGATCGCCTCGATCTTTTCGAAATCCTCGTCTGTATAGGTCGCCGGCTGGATGGCAGAATACTTACCCTTCTTGGCGGCTGTCTTGCGCTCGGTCAGGATGCGCAGGATTCGGTAGACCGCGACCACTTCGCCGCGCTGGTTCACCTTGACATCCTTGCGGGTGCAGATCACGGACCGGCCACCAAACTCGGACGATTTTACGTCGCAGGTCTCGTCGCCATTATAGGAATAGATCGTGTCGCCCGGGCGCATCGGACGGTAGAAATCCCAGGTCGATCCCGACACGAACACATGGATCCCGCGGAATAGGGACTTGCGCAGCTTCTTGATCTCGTCAGGCGTCGGGTCGCCCTTCATCGGTGAGTTGACCGAGCCGATCATCATGCCCGGCGCAATCACCCCGCCCCAGCGTGTGCCCGCCGCATAGTCAGGGTCGCAGAAAACCGGATTGTCGTCACCGCAGCCGTGCGACCAGTTGCGGATATTGTCCACGGTGGCCGTCTGATTGTACTCGCGGTGCTTGGACGGCGACATATGCCCCAACAGCTTCATCTGCCGTTCGATATCTTCGTCTGTGATCGCATAATCGACCGCTTTTTTCCACTCGTCGCTCTCAAGAATGTCGTCCTTGGCCTCGGCCATAATGTGCTCTCCTTTGGGTCCGCGCTCAGGCGGTGGCTTGTATTGGGTCTTCGAACAGGGCGCGCACGTCTGCGAGCGCAGGTTTCAGCGACGGGGTGCGCGGCACGTCGTCGACAAACAGGAATTTCACGGGCACCTGGTAGGCGATAAGATGCGCGCGGGCATAGGCCTTGAGTTCGTCGGCGCCTGGCTCGGCAACGCCGCTCTTTAACATGATCGCCGCGACAGGCACCGCGCCGAGGCGTCTATCGGGAATGCCAACCACGACCGCTTCACGCACGGCCGGATGGCCTTCCAGCACCTTGTTGACATCATCCGGATGAACCTTGAACCCACCGCGCAGGATGGCATTGTCGGCACGCCCCTTGATGAACAGGAAGTCGTCCTCATCGATCACTGCCCGGTCGGTCGTCCGCAACCAGGCACCCTCATTGCCGAACTGACGCGCTTTCATTTCCAGAACGCCCTCTTCGCCGCGCGGCAACTCTTCACCTGTCTCGGCATTGACGACGCGGCCTTTCACGCCGGGCTGGAACTTGCCAACACTGCCGGGCTTGGATGCGTAGAATTTGCGGAAATCTCCGAGCGACCATCCTGCCACCGCACCGGAAAACTCCGTTGCGCCATAGTTCTGCAGAACCGGCAGGTCATAGCGGTCGAGGAATTCCTGCGTGATCGCCGGGTCCAGCGGCTGGGCACCCGTGCGCAGGGCCACGAGGCTCGCCAGGTCTTCACGTGGCAGGTTCGCATCAAGGATCATGCGCAGGCCAGTCGGCACCGCCCCGGCTACTTTCGGCCGGTGGCGCACGATCGCATCGCGCCAGACGTCGACTGAAAACTTCTCGATGATGCACGCCTTGCGACCCGCCAGGATGGTCGACAGCGCATGCCAGAGTCCGCCGATATGGGCCATGGGCCCGCCCAGCAATTGCACGCCGCTGCGCAGGCGCGGCGGATCGTCCGGGCTGCGGTCGGATTCATAGGACATTGCCGACTTGAAGCTCTGCAGGAAAGCGTCGCGCTGCAGTGGAATACGCTTCGGCGTACCCGTCGTACCGCTGGTCAGCATCTCGATAATGACGCCCGGCTGCTCGCGGCGAATGTTTGCACCGGTGATTTTCTCGAAGCCGGGACGCAGGCGCGCGCCCTTCAACACTGGCTGCGTCTCGATGACTGCCGTGCCGGCTGCCTTTAGCGTATCGAGCAGGCCGGGCCGCGCGAAATCCTCGTCGATCCCGATCACGACTGGCAGATCGAGCCGTTCAAGGTCGGCGCGCAGCTTGTCTTCCGGCAGCATGTGATTGATCGACACCATTGTGCCATCGACGCTCACCGCGCTCAGGATTGCCGCGACCACGTCCGGATGGTTGCGAATCATGACGCCTATCCGCGCCCCTTCACCAAGGCCAAGCTCAGCCAGGGCGGCCTTTATGGCGTCGATCGACCGCTTCAAATCCCCCCATGTCGACCATGTGTTATGATAGTCGATCACATCAGCCGATGGATCGATTTCCAGCACACCGTTCAGAAGGTCGGAAAGAAAGGACATGCGTAGGGCTCCCAGCAGCTGCAGCGTCTCGCTGCAATTTTTCCTCTTATATAACTAAGTTGTCTATCTGGAAAGGGCGGATGCGCGATTGCCTACCTCAATTCGCTGAAAGGCACGCCCTTGTCGGCCCGCATTTCGCCCGGCATTCCCAGCACGCGCTCGGCGATCTGGTTGCGCAGCACTTCGTCGGCGCCGCCCGCGATCCGCAAGGCCGACGCCCAGATGTAGTCGTGCCAAATCTCGCCCGTGATGGAATCACCGGCCTCGATCGCCAGCGCGCCAGCGCCGCGAATCTCCATCGCCAGGGCAGATGTCTTTTGAAGGCGGCTCGCATAGGACAGCTTCATCATCGCTGCGAGTGCGCCGGGGCTCTCCCCGCGCGACACCATGGTCCGCAACCGCGCCTGCAGGTAATTCTGCGCCTGCTCCTCGGCATAGGCTGTCGCCAGCGCCAGCTTTACAGATGCATCGTCCAGCTGTGTGCCTGCGCTCGTCGGTGTGTCGGCCGCATAGTCCATCAGGCTCGCGATCTTGCCCTCCTCGCCCTGATTCAAACGCTCACCCATCAGCACGGTCATGCAACAGGCCCAGCCCTCGCCGACGCCGCCGATCATGTCGGTTTCGGGAATGCGCACGTCAGTCAGGAAGGTTTCGTTGAAATCCGACGCGCCGGAAATCTGGCGGATCGGACGCACCTCGATGCCGGGCGACTTCATGTCGACCACGAAAAACGTCAGCCCCTTGTGCTTGACCACGCCCGGATCCGTGCGCACCACGAGGATGCCCCAGTCGGAATGATGCGCCCAGCTCGACCAGACCTTCTGGCCGTTGACCACCCAGTCGTCGCCATCCTTCACCGCCCGCGTCCGCACGGCCGCAAGGTCGGAGCCTGCCGACGGTTCTGAGAACAGCTGGCACCAGGTCAGCTCACCCTTCAGAGTTGCCTCGACAAATTTTTCGATCTGCTGCGGCGTGCCATGCTTGCCAATCACCGGCAGCGCCATGCCAAGCCCGATCCCGATATAGGGTCCCTTCGGCAGGTGGTAGCGCCCCTCTTCCTCGTCGAAAACAACCGCCTCGATGATCGTGCCGCCGCGGCCGCCAAGCGTCTTGGGCAGCGTGATCCCGGCATAGCCGCCATCATATTTCTCGCGCTGCCAGGCCTTGCCGCGTGCCACCTGGTCGGCGTCCGACAGGACTTGTCCCGGTGCAATGGCATGCTTCGGCGCATGCGCCGCCAGCCAGGCTTTCACTTCGGCGCGGAAGGCCGCTTCTTCTTTGGTGTCGTTGAAATCCATGGTCCTACGCCGCCTCGCCGTCATGTGTCCGCACTGCCGTGACCAGCTGGTCCGCCCAATAGCCCTTCGGCCCCAGGGTCAGCGCCAGTGTCCGTTCGCGGCGATAATAGAAATGGCAATTGGCTTCGAACGTGTAGCCGATGCCGCCATGCACTTGCAGGTTTTCCCGCGCCGCCGCGCCAAAGGCGTCAAGCGAACTGAGACGCGCCGCCGCAGCGGCTAGCGGCAGGTCACCCGGCGCATCGTTTGCTGCCCAGCCCGCATAGTAGGCATTCGACCGGGCGAGCTCCGTCGCCATTAGGATATCCGCCAGCTTGTGCTTGATGGCCTGGTAGCTTGCGAGCGGTCTGCCAAACATCTGGCGGTCCATGGTATAATCCCGCCCCATGTGGACACACGCCTCAGCCGCGCCAACCGCCTCGAACGCCGCCTGCACGGCGGCGCGGTTCAGCACACCGTCAATCACTGCAGCATCGGCGCCGTCAAGCAGCTCGGCATCGGCGCCGTCAAAGTCGATCCTGTAATGCGTGCGCAACTCATCGAAACTGTCGAGCTTGGTTCGCGTCACCTTGGCCCCGTCCAGTTTGACCAGTGCGAGAGCCTCACGCTCGTCATGCGCGCACACGACAATGGCGACATCCGCAATCCCCGCATCAGCCACCGGAGACTTGGACCCGGTCAGCTTGCCATCAGCGAATGCGACGCTGGGCTTCGCTGGGCGCCATCCGTCTTTGCCTTCAGCACTCGCAAACGCGGCAACAACCTCGCCGCTCGCCAGCAAAGGCAACCAAGCCGCCTTTTGCGCTTCGCTTCCAGCTATCGTCAGCGCATCTGCCGTACACACGATCGACGAGAAGAACGGCACAGCGCAGTTTGCCCGGCCAAGCTCTTCGCTGATTACACCAAGGTCGAGGTCGGACAGGCCCAGCCCGCCATATGCTTCCGGAATGCGCGCGCCAAGGAATCCCATCTCTGCCAGCTCGCGCCACAGCGGCTCGTCCCATTCAGCGCCTGCATCGACAAGCGCCCGCAACCGGTCATAGGGTGCTCTTTCGGCCAGTAGGCCCCGTGCCTGCTCGGCCAGCATTTTCTGCTCGTCGGAAAGATCGAAATTCATGAAATCCTCGCCCGTATTTTCTTTTGCCTACAATATCGACTTATATAACTAGGTCAATTAGCACTGGTGACATGCCGCTGCGCCAAGTAGTATGCCCGAAACACTAACACCACCCGGAAGGAAACCCATGACCTACGAGACAATCATCCTCGACATCTCGGGCCATATCGCAACGATCACATTGAACCGTCCCGATGCCATGAACTCCTTCACAAAGCGGATGATGGACGAATGCGCACATGCCTGGCGCCACATCGCCGAGACCGACGACATCCATTGTGCGGTCCTGCGCGCCGCCCCGGGCCGGGCCTTTTCCACCGGTGTGGACGTGAAGGCCGCCATGCAGCCCGGCGGCTCGGTCATGCATGAAAATATCTGGACGGCTGAGGATCCGGGCGAGAAGCTTGGTCCCAAATCCAACCGCTGCTGGAAGCCGGTGATCTGCGCCGTGCACGGCATGGCGGCTGGTGGGGCCTTCTACTGGATCAACGAGGCCGACATCGTTATCTGCTCCGAGGACGCCACATTCTTCGATCCCCACGTGACCTATGGCATGACCGCCGCTCTCGAGCCGATTGGGGCAACCTATCGCATGCCCCTCGGCGACGTGCTGCGCATGGCCCTCCTCGGCAACGACGAACGCATCTCAGCGATGACAGCCCTGCGCCTCGGCCTGGTCACGGAAGTGGTGGAGAATGACAAGCTGTGGGACAGCGCCCAGGCGCTCGCCGAAATCGTCGCCGCAAAGCCGCCTGCCGCCACTGCCGGCACCGTCAAGGCGATCTGGGAATCCCTCGACATGCCACGGTCCGTTGCCCTTCGGACAGCACTCAAATATTGCCAGATCGGCAATCCGGTCGGCACGGCACAGGTCGATCGTGCCGCGCTCATGGGCACGAAACAGGGCTACACAGTCCGCTAGGATGCTTGCGGAAAACACTCACTTATGTAACTAGGTCATATAATTGTACAGCTGCTTGCAGCTGCCCCCTAATCGCATCAGGAGAGACTTCCCATGGCTGACGCCTATATCATCGACGCCGTTCGCACGCCCCGTGGCATCGGCAAGGTTGGCAAGGGCGCCCTTGCCCACCTCCATCCCCAGCACCTCGGCGCGACCGTCCTGCGGGCACTTCGGGAACGCAACAATATCAAGACCGAGGAAGTCGACGACATCATCTGGGGCTGCGCTACGCAGGCTGGCAAGCAAGGAGCAGACCTTGGCCGCATGTCTGCCCTCCTGGCAGGTTATGACGTCAAGGCGTCCGGCGTCACGCTCGACCGCTTTTGCGGCTCGGGCATCACCACCACCGCCTTCGCTGCCGGCCAGATCATGTCCGGCATGGAAGACCTGGTCATTGCCGGCGGCACGGACATGATGAGCTACACGTCCACGCTCGGCGACGGCAAGACCCTCCCTCTCATGGACCGCGACAACCTGGCCCTGCGCGAAATCCACCCGCAATCGAATCAGGGCGTCTGCGCCGACGCCATCGCTTCGATGGAAGGCATTTCCCGCGAGGCCACCGAAGCCCTCGCCGTCGAAAGCCAGCGCCGTGCCGCCCGCGCCATTTCGGAAGACCGCTTCTCGAAGTCGCTCGTCACAGTCTACAATGAAGACGGATCGGTCGCCCTCGACCATGAGGAATTCCCGCGCCCCCAGACCACAGCCGAAAGCCTCGCCGCGCTGAAGCCCTCTTTCGCCATGCTGGCCGACCTGCCCATCAATGAAGACGGCATCACCTACCGCTCGTTGGTCAACAAGGTCTACCCGGACGTCAAGATCGAACACATCCACCATGCCGGCAACTCGTCCGGCGTCGTTGACGGCTCCGCCGCGATCCTGCTCGCCTCGCCCGAATATGCGAAGAAGCAGGGCTGGAAGCCACGCGCCCGGATCGTCGCCGTCGCGAACATGGGCGACTGCCCGACCCTGATGCTCAACGCGCCGGTTCCCGCCGCGAAGAAGGTTCTGGAAAAAGCCGGTCTCACGACGGGCGACATCGACGTCTGGGAAATCAACGAGGCCTTTGCTGTCGTTGCCGAGAAATTCATTCGCGACCTCAAGCTCGACCGTGAGAAGGTCAATGTGAATGGCGGCGCCATGGCGCTCGGCCACCCAATCGGCGCCACAGGCGCCATGCTGATCGGTACGGCCCTCGACGAACTCGAGCGGACGGGTGGGCGCTACGGCCTCGTGACCATGTGCGCAGCAGGTGGCATGGCCCCGGCGATCATCATTGAACGCATGTAAATCTGAAAGAGAGTCCGGCCATGCCGTATGAAAATGTGCTGCTAAATATTTCCGGCGGCGTGGCCCACCTCACTCTGAACCGGCCGGACGCGGCCAATGCGATGAACCTAGACCTCCTCCGGGAACTCGCCGAAGCCCTTCTCGAATGCGATGAGTCGTCCGACGTACGCGCCGTTGTCCTCACCGGCAAAGGCCGCTTCTTTTCCGCTGGCGGCGACCTCGCAGCCTTCGCTGGCGACCTCGACCGCCTGCCCTTCCTCCTGAAGCAGCTGACACTGCACCTCCACGCGGCGGTCTCCCGCATTGCCCGCATGCGCCAGCCCGTCATCGCCGCCGTGAACGGCCCTGCCGCAGGTGCCGGCATGGCCCTTGCCGCGGCCTGTGACCATGTCATCGCCGTCGACACGGCCAGCTTCACCATCGCCTATACCGCTGCTGGCCTGTCGCCCGACGGATCCAGTACCTGGGCCCTGCCCCGCCGCATCGGCCCCGGCCGCACCCGCGAACTCATGCTCACCAACCGCCGCCTGTCGGCCGCCGAAGCCCTCGACTGGGGCCTCGCCAATGAAGTGGTCCCCGCAGCCGACCTCGTCGCCCGCACCAATGCCCTCGCCGCCCAATTCGCCGCCGGGCCAACCGCCGCCTATGGCCGCGTCAAGGAGCTCCTCGCGGCCTCCGCCACCAACAATATCGAAACTCAGATGGAACTCGAAGCCCGCGCCATTGCAGACTCCGCCCGCACAACCGATGCGCGAGAAGGCATCGACGCCTTCCTGGGGAAGCGGAAGCCGGTCTTCCGGGGCAATTGATCAGGCTGCCTCTGTCGCTTCCTGCACCGTTGCGCTGTCACTCATCGTCGCCACAAGCGGCAGGTGAAACAGGTATTCGAACCGATCGTCTCCACTCGGACTTCCCGCACGCAGTATCCGAAATTGCGACGAGTACGGTGTAGGAACAGCGGTTCCTATGACACCGATATTCGAACGCTCGGTACGTTTCCGCTCAGACTTTTGCTTGGCACTTCGGCAATCAGATCGACTGCATCAACTCCGCCAAGGACACCTCAAGCGCCCTCGCCAGTCGCTCCAGCACGGACAGCGTCAGGTTCCTGACGCCCCTCTCGACGGCTGAAACATAGGTTCTGTGGAGTCCTGCCCTATCGGCCAGCTCCTCCTGCGACCAACCTTGCGCTTCTCTGAGCTTTCGCAACCGGGAGCAGACCTAAACTGTTCGCCCCTGGGGGGCGCAGCCAACATGTGAAACGGATTGATTTCTCTATGCGCCCCAGCGCCGACCTTTCGGTCCGCCGCTTCCCAGAAGAGTGACCGAGCTGCCCATGCGATAGCACGACCATTGGCTGACGTTCAACTTATGCTGTCCTCCATAGACGTCTCGATACGTCAATGTCCCGACTATCTGCACCTTTGCCGGTGAACCAGCCCCTTCCATTATTCCCGTGCCTGTAGAGCGCGCATGGCTTCCGCTTTCTGCGTATTTCGGAATCCTGCGAACCGAGTGCCATTCGTCGAGCGTACTCTCTATGCGGTCTTCTGAGTTCGCGGGCACTTCCCCGGTGCTGGCGGTAAACTCCACGATTTGCTGTTGGTATTCCTGACCTTCAGGAATGTCATCATTGCTGCGAAGTTCACCTCGAAATTGAACATCGGTCGCGGGAGTTTGGCCGGTATTTAGAATTATCAAATGGTACAAGAGCCCATAGGTGCCGTGGAAATGGAGCTCACCCTGACCGACCGCCAAGTACGCGCGGGATTCAGCTTGGGACATGCTGCGAGTAGCCGACAATGTCCAAATCAACGCCACAAGGCCCGCGCCGGTGAACGCTCCGATCCAAAGCGTCCAATAGGCGATCCGCTCTTGAGCTAGCAGTTCAGCGGTCTGAAGTTGATTGGAACCGATTGTGGACGCCAAGTTGGGCTCGAACCACCACGCGGTCAGTCCGATGATCAGGAAAAGCACCATCGAAAACGGAACTAGGAAATCTTGCCATCGCATAAAGTCTAGGTAAGAAACTATGCGCAAACTTTCATCCTCCTAATTGCACGGGAAACAGTTTTGGTTTCCTATTGATAGGGAGTATTTCAAAAAGCGCGGTTTTTGTCCGCTAGTAGGCCAATGAATTAGCCAAGCTCGTTTCGACCGCTTTCGGGATTTTTCAGACCAAGTCATTTTGCAGCGTGGACTTCAGACGCGACCTGAGCCCAAGTACGTCATATGGACCAAATCGACGAAATCAGTCGGACACTCGTTCTCGTGCTCGGAAAAACATAAGACGCGCACGAGCAATCCGTTGAAGCTCATATCCCTAACCTTCCGGACACAGATCGACTGACCGCCATTATCGAGTTGCGAACCATCCTGGACGCAGCCATGGGCCACTGCCGTCAGGCTGAAGCCACTCTTCGCAACTATCTCAACAATTCGTCCAGATAGGACTGGACTGCGCGCGCACGTCGAGCATTGGTGGTCATGCGGAGGGAACTGCTGAGGCCGCCCACCGGACACCCGCATGACCACCGGGCCTTGAGGTCGTGGAAGCACTGATTGCTTCCCAACAATCTCAAGGAGCTCCAGATGCCCAAACGAAAAACAAACCTGCGCCCAGCCGTAGCGCCGCCAAAAACAACCAAATCCGATCAGCTTAAAACCCTCCTGGCGAAGCCCGGCGGCGTCACGGTCGCGGATCTCTCTGAAAAGCTCAGCTGGCAGTCGCACACTACGCGCGCTGCACTGACCAGGCTCAAGCAATCGGGCCTGCCTGTCGAACGGCTCGATCCGAAGGAGGGCTCGCGGCAATCGCGCTACCGGATCGCGGGAGCGAAAAAATGAGCGCGATCGAATCTGTCCGCGATCTGCACCGCAGCAAACTAGTTGAAAGACACAAGGAGCTCTTCTCGGACCCGCCACCAAGAGGCATCAGCCAACCCCTGCTTGCCCGCATTGTCGCTTACCAGACTCAGGCGACCATCCATAGCGGCTTGCCGCTTCGCACGCGCAAATGCCTGCAATCCATCGTTCAAGACCAAGCACTTCCTAAGTCGGCCACAAGGCTCAAAAAGGACGCGAGGCTCGTTCGCGACTGGAACGGCGTATCGCACGTCGTCGATGTTGTCCCCGGCGGTTTCGCCTACCGGGACAAAACCTATCGGTCTCTCTCGGCGATTGCGCGCGAGATTACCGGAGCCCGTTGGTCAGGCCCCCGCTTCTTTGGCCTGCAGGACAAATCGTAATGTCTCCCTCATCCAGCGAGAAACGGACGATCCGCTGCGCGATCTATACGCGTAAGTCGAGCGATGAAGGCCTCGACCAGACCTTCAATTCCCTCGATGCGCAGCGAGAGGCGTGTGAGAACTACATTTCGAGCCAACGTCACGAAGGCTGGAAACTGGCTCAGAACCGATATGACGATGGCGGCCTCTCAGGCGGAACACTCGAGCGCCCTGCTCTTCGATGTCTGCTCGACGATATTGAGGCAGACAAGATCGACTTGATCGTCGTCTACAAGATCGACCGACTGACACGGTCCCTCTCGGATTTTGCAAAACTGGTAGACCAGTTCGATGTGGCAAACTGCTCGTTCGTCTCGGTGACCCAATCCTTCAATACCTCAACGAGCATGGGACGGCTGACGCTCAACGTTCTGCTCTCATTCGCGCAGTTCGAACGCGAAGTGACCGCTGAGCGCATCCGGGACAAGATCGCGGCCTCGAAGAAGAAAGGCTACTGGATGGGCGGGCTTCTGCCCCTTGGTTATGACAGCCATCCTGATCCGAAAGTCCGCTCGCTTGTGATCAACGAAACAGAAGCAGAAACCGTGCGAGCAATATTTACGCTGTACCGTGACGAGGGCTGTCTGCGGACGGTCAGGCAGGCAGCTTCTGACCGAGGCTATCGATCAAAGCATCGGATCTACGAGAATGGCAAGGTGACCGGATCCGGACCGCTGCGCCGTGGGCAGATCCAGTTCATCTTGAGAAATCCGGTCTATATCGGACGAATCCGGCACAAGACGGAGAGCTACGAAGGCCTCCACTCCCCCATCATCGACCAGGCACTTTGGGACGAAGTACAGGGCATGCTGGATAGCAAGAGCCGGAAGCGATCGCTGCGAACAGCTCCGAGCAAGGCTACCCTCACAGGCTGCATATTCGACGAGACCGGAGATCGGTTGACGCCAACCCATTCAAAGAAGGGCTCCCGGAGACACCGCTACTATATTTCCAGCCGGTTGCTTTCGACCGGCGCGGCAGACGCAGCCGGCTGGCGGTTGCCGGCCAGGCAGTTGGAACAGTCAGTCGCAGACGCTGTGTTGCAGCATCTCAGCAGTCGCTTGCCTTACCTGCCGAAGGCCCCCTCGCCAGTTATCATCAATCAGCTGAAGTCTGCGCTGGACGATCTGACGGCCCGAAGCGCTCTCAGCATGATCGAGAAGACTATCGTGTCGCCCGGCACACTTCAGATCACCCTATGTCCAGATACGCTTTCCGCACACGCAGGCTTCGATCGCTCTTCACTTGACGGCGACCAGCTGAAGTTTGCCGTGCCATTCCAGCTGAAGCGGCGCGGCGTTGAGACCCGGATCATCATGGGCGCCGACAAAGGCCAACAGGATGCTCGGCTCATTCGCATGCTTGCACTGGCACATGCCTGGCTGGGCGAGATCAGGTCGGGGACATTGGTCAAGGAAATAGCGGCCCGTCATGGTTGGCAGAGCGCGATGGTTCGCCAGAGGATCCAGCTGGCCTTTCTTTCTCCCCGCATCGTCGCGGCCATCCTCGAGGGACGCCAACCCACCGAACTGACGCTCACCCGGCTGATCGCGTCCGACATTCCGTCGGATTGGGATGAGCAATGGGCTGCGCTCGGGTTTGACGCGGCTGCCTGATACGCCGCAAATCATTCCCTGTTTGCTCGGAATAATTCCCTGCTAGCATCAGAATGATTCCCTGTTCCTGTAGTAGGGAATTTTGCTGCAAGGCACTGAATACACGTCGCTTTCTTGGGCCACATCATGGACTTTCCCTGATAATTTCACGAATTTCCCTGTAAAATGGGCTGTAACAGGGAATTTGCGCCTAACGGTACTGTTGCCTTTGGAGAACAGAGGCTTGGGCCTAAATAACCGCCGGAAAATACGCTGATCCTGAAACGGAGACGCAAGTCAGCCGCAAAGCCCCGCTAACCGCGGGGCATTTGGGCAGATACTCGATCTTTATGATATTCAGCCGACTGGCTGGCGGAGAGACAGGGATTCGAACCCTGGGAACCCTTG
>TARA_R110000782_G_scaffold48551_1_pt1 | contig 78085 bp, 71 predicted proteins | sample TARA_R110000782 | Tara Oceans TARA_R110000782 (sample SAMEA4397859) | marine metagenome | biome: Polar Biome; feature: [SRF] surface water layer (ENVO:00010504); material: water (ENVO:00002006), including particulate matter (ENVO:01000060) such as... | depth 5 m | reverse complement strand
TCTCAAAGGCCATGCGGCATAATCCGGCACGCGGCATAATGCGACTTATGCCGATATCGGCATAAAGGGCATTGGACTGGCCATGCCACCCGGCTTGGCCGCGATCAGACCGGCAGCTTCGGCTCCAAGGACTATGGCCGCGAAGAATTGGTCGCTGAAATGGCGGGTGCCTTCGTCTGCGCCGCACTTGGGATTGTGCCAAGCGTTCGCCACGCTGATTACATAGGCTCATGGCTCCAGATTGTCCGGGAAGACAATCGCGCCATCCTGCGCGCCGCCAGCGCTGCTTCCAAGGCGGCAGATTATATCCTTGCCTGCCGTGACACCGCATCGACTGGCCTCGATGTCGCTGGTGAGGACGAAGCCGACGGCTTCGAGCTAGAAGGGAGGTTGGCGGCATGAACCTGCTCACCCCCGAAATCCGCGCAGCTTTGCTCGCGAACATGCACGCGCGCCGCAATGCGCAGGCACAGGGCAAACGGGAGCCTGATCCCGTTCCCGTTGCCCGGTTCTTTAATCCGCTTGGCGCGGCCACTTGGCTTGCCACCGAACTCGACGAGGACGGCATCCTGTTCGGCCTTGCCGATCTCGGCCTTGGCTGCCCTGAACTCGGCAGCTTTTCGTTGCGGGAATTGCAGTCGCTGCGCCTCCCGTTTGGCCTTGGTATCGAGCGGGATATCCTCTTCGACACCGCGTTGCCCATATCGGCCTACGTCGCGGCAGCCCGTCAGGCGGGTTCGATCCTGGGCGCTGAAAAGCTGCTGAGGGAACGCGCCGTGGCAGAAGGGGATGGCTGAAATCTGGTAGCCTGGCGGCCTGCCAGATCACGGGTTGGTCCGCCTGCGGCGGCCTTAGAGGAAGAGGAAGGCCAGGGCCTTCGTGACGGGCTTGGAAGCCGAGAGAGTGTCTCGCGGCGGCCCGTAATGGAGACCTGCCATGGCCAGACAGCCTGCAAAAATCACCCTCAGCCCGTCGCGTGACATTCCCTTCGACCATCTGATCCTGTCACAGTCCAATGTCCGCCGCGTGAAGGCCGGCGTGTCGATCCCCGAACTTGCCGAGGATATCGCGCGCCGGACTTTGCTTCAGAGCCTCAACGTGCGCCCGGTACTTGATGCCGAAGGTCAGGAGACCGGCATCTTCGAAGTTCCGGCCGGTGGCCGCCGCTATCGCGCCCTTGAGCATTTGGTGAAACAGAAGCGCCTGGCGCGCACTGCTCCCATTCCCTGCATCGTCAAAGCGGCGGACAATGACGTTTCGGCGGAAGAAGACAGCTATGCCGAAAACGCGCACCGAGAGCAGTTGCATCCGCTCGACCAGTTCCGGGCAATGCAGGCCATGGTCGACAAGGGTAGCGCCGCCGAAGACATCGCCGCGCATTTCATGACCACGCCCGCTGTCGTCCGCCAGCGTCTCAAACTGGCGTCGGTTTCGCCCAAACTCCACGACATTTACGCTGAGGACGGCATGTCGCTGGACCAGTTGATGGCGTTCACCGTGTCCGAAGATCATGAGCGCCAGGAGCAGGTGTGGGAAATGCTCACCCACAGCTTCAACAAATCCGCCGCCTACATCCGCCAGCGCCTGACGGAAAACAGCGTCCGGGTTGCCGACAAGCGGGTGCGGTTCGTGACCGTCGATGCCTATGTCGCGGCAGGTGGCGGCGTGATGCGCGATCTGTTCGAGGACGATGACGGGGGCTGGCTCACCGATCCCGCACTGCTCGACCGCTTGGTCGACGCGAAACTTGCCGCCGAGGGCAACCGAATTGGCACTGAAGGCTGGAAATGGGTGGCGACTGCCGTCGACCTGCCATGGAATGCGACCAACGGACACCGTGAGATCGTTGGCGCAGAATTACCCATGACTGAGGATGAGCAGGCAAGACTAACGGCGCTTCAGGCTGAAATCGAGCAGATCGAGACCGAATGGGCCGACGACCCCAACGTGCCGCAGGACGTCTATGCGCGGATCGAAGGGCTTGAAACGGAAATCGGCCAACTGGTCGACCGGCCCATGATTTTCGATCCTGCCGAAATGGCAATCGCAGGTGCCTTTGTGACCATCGAGGCGGATGGTTCGCTTTGCATTGAGCGGGGCTACATCCGAGCCGAAGACGAACCTGTGGTGGAAGTGGGCGGCGAAGACGATGGCTCCGGGGTCGATGCCGTTTCGGGCGAGCCAAGACCTGGCGCAAACCACCGCGGGACCACACCAAACGCCAGCGGTTCGGCACCTCCCGGAACTGAAGATGAAGATTCCGACGATGACATCCTCAAGCCGTTGCCCGACCGGCTGGTTGCCGACCTGACCGCCTGGCGCACGCTCGCGTTGCAGGATGCCTTTGCCCAAAGCCCCGCCACAGCCTTCGCGACGGTGCTGCACGCGCTCGTGCTCGACACCTTCTACAGCTACAGCCGCGAGAGCTGTCTGCAACTGTCGCTCAACCGGGTGTCCTTTGCCAATCCACCTGCAGGTCTGCGCGACAGTGCTCCCGCGCGGGCCATCGCCGAGCGGATGAAGCGCTGGGAGGATCGACTGCCGGAGTCCGACAAAGAGCTTTGGGACGCGCTTCTGGCCTTCGACGCCGATGAGCAAGCCAGTCTGTTTGCCCATTGCACATCGCTGGCGGTGAACGCGCAGGCCGAGATCGTCCCCAAATACGACAATGGCCGGGTGTCGACGCATAGCGTTGCACGCCGCATCGCTCACAGCCACGTGCTGGCGCATGCCGTTGGTCTTGATGTCGTGGCGGCAGGCTGGAAGCCCACTGTCGATGGCTATTTCCGCAGCGTGACCAAGCCGCGCATCCTTGCCGATGTGACTGAAGCGCGCGGGGAGCAGTTCGCTGGCATGATTGATCACCTGAAAAAAGGTGACATGGCCCGCGAAGCGGAACGGCTGCTGGAAGATGCCCACTGGCTTCCAGAGCCGTTGCGCACGCCCGACGCCGACGGTGGTCATGGCGCTACGCCTGACGTTGATCGTGAAGGGCTCGAATTACCCGCGTTCCTTGATGATGACGAGGCGGCTTACGCGATCGCCGCAGAATGATCCGAACCGCGCGGGTTCAACAGCCCGACTGTTTTTTATCTCACTCAGGCCCGGCCACCGCGCCGGGCCGCCTCTTTTTGAGGAGACCTCACATGCCGAAAACCAGTGCTCCCGTGCCCTGCTGGGGAGGACGCCATGGCTGACTATCATTCACCAACGGTCGTGCAACCCGACATACCAGTCGCGGCGATGACCCCGCTCGAACGCCGTTTGCTGTGCGAACTGTTCGAGCATGAAGGCAATGACCAAGCGGTCTACTTTTTCGCCAGCGATAATGTCGCCGACACGGCTTGGATCGCAACCGCTGAGCTGGTCGAATTGCTCGACCAGGACACCGGCATGGTCAGTCGCATCGCTGACGTGGTGCGCGCGGAAATTGCCAAGGGTGATCTTGGCGAAGACGAATTTGAGCTCGATTTCTCGATGATCGGCTACGATCTGATCTTCCAGGACATTGTCCGGCGATCGCCTGACCTTGATCATGTGCAGATCATCGCGGCGTGGACCTGCACGAAGATGCGGCCCGACGGCTTCGGCGGGATGGCGACCGTCATAACGGCTGACAACGTCCATTCGATGTCCACCGCGTCCTACGTCGAGGAGGTGCTCGGGCGTTTGGGCGAGCCACCACCCTCCACCTGAAATTTCCCGTCCAATCATCCCACGAAGCCCGGCCGTTGAGCCGGGCTTTCGCGTTTTAAGGAGACCTGAAAATGTCAGCGCAATACATCTACGACACCGCCCCATTGGGCAGCCTCATCCGCTATTCGAACGGCGAGCCGCGCCCGCCCGAGCGTTTTCGCCGCAAACTTGCCGCTTGGAACAACGACAACGGCACCGGCCGGCTCGTTGAACGCTACCCCGGCCAGGTTACCGACAACTACCGTTCGCCGGCGCATTTCATGCTCCATCTGGCAACCTACGGCAGTCAGGGCGTCATCGTCATGACCGTGCGCCGCGCCTACAGCGTCGAAAGCCCGCTCAATTTCGAGATCGTCGACACGCCGAAATCTGGGCAAGTGCGCGTCCTGACCTCGTTTCAGGGCAAGGACGAATTGCGCCACCTCGCAGCCGACATGACATCGGCAGAAGCATGGATGCGCGACAATCCCTATTCCGGGATGCGCGCCGAGATTGTGACCGATGCTGATCTGGCAGTTTTGCCTTCTGAACTCAGGAGGGCGGCATGAGCGACATCATCGTCGAACATGGCACGACCAGCGACGGCCTTATGGCTGCACGGGTCGATGGGCTCGCCTATATCGCCATTCCGCTCAAGGAAGGCTTCTCGATCGTGTCCGGCTGGAAGCTCAACCGGCCGATTTGCGAATGGTCCCGGTCAGATGTCTATTGCGCCGAAGGCGCCGTGGCTGACGAAGTCTCCTTCCGCGCCTATATTGCCGACATCGCGCTGCATGTCCGCCAGCGCAACGCGCTCGGCCGCGTCGATACAATTCTGCGCGTTTCCACGCCTTGGGGCATGTCTCAATCGGCGACCATCTACGCTGAGGGGATCGTCTTTCATTCCACTGCCGGTCATGGCGGCTTCAAGCTCGACCGGGCGCGCAATGCGGGGATGGATCCCGCGTTGCGACTATCTGGCGGGTGGTATGAAGAAGACGCCGAATGGGCGCTCGTCGCCGCAGGTTACCCGGACCTGTTCACCTACCGCGAACAGGCAATGGCAGACAGGTCGTTGCGGGATTGGTATCCCGATGCTTGGGAGGCCCTCCATGGCCGCGAGTTGTCAGCGGCAGAATCTTTCACCCGCGACCGCCAGCAGTTTGCCCGCCGCCACGAAAAGGACTGGGTGGTGATTTCCGCCGTTCGATCATCCGATCATCCTGGCATGGTAGAGGCACTGGCCACCGTTGGAGGGGATCGGAAAAGCCACGAAACGCGACGATTTCTGGTGCGGGTCGAAGAATATGCGGCCGGACGCCATGGGTTTGTTATCATACCAGCGCGCCACCACGACGTTTGACGCGCAAGAATTTGCTAACGGCAAGATGTGCGGACAGACCAGAGCGGCAGGTTTTTAAGACTATGCCGCTGCACCTTCAGATACTGTCGCGAATATACCGCGTTGCGCTGGTCGTGATCGTGGCGGCAGCTACCGAACGAGAACCATCCACCCTTCGAAGAGAAAATTTTGCATTCGGAACAAATTGAATGCGACGCGATCTGTCGCCTCTGCCCTCCATATTGCGAATCGCGATGAACAAGAGTCGCGTCAGTAATGGAGATATAGCATGAGCAAGGGTCGAAGCGGCGGCAGCTACCGCAGCGCGATCAGCGGGCGGTATGTCACCGCCAAACATGGCAAGGCCAGTCCGCATACGACCGTCCGCGAGAGCGCCGGTCCGAGCGGGAGTTCCGGTCCCCATTACCGCAGCGCCATTTCGGGACGGTACGTCACAACCGCGCACGGAAAGGCCAGCCCCCACACCACAACCAAGGAGAACTGATCATGGCGAAACGCTATGTGCGCGCCACCGGCAAGGACAGACAGGGCGACATCACACGGCTGTGCAATTCCGGCGAATATTGGTCGCCCCGTAGTAAGGCGGATGCGATCAGCGATATCGAACTCGGCTTGCATGAGTATTGGGTCAATTGGGCAAGCGCTCCGGAGACCAAGATCCGTGTGGTCAACGGACCAACCGGAAAATATCTCCGGACCGACCGCGACACCACGTCGCGCAACAATCTGGACGATCTGGCCGATTGCTGAGAGCGTCAATGCTGGCGGCTGGGTCTCGGCCGGAGCTGCGCGCTCCGGCCCCGGGGCTGGGTCACGGCATCGAGGGAAAGTCCGAGCGTCGATGCGTCGCGACCATCTGTACGAGTTCAGGCGGAGAGATCACCTCCACCGCATCGCCCCACATATAGAGATGCCAGCACATCTCGAGCAGGCCTGCGGCTCGAAACCGGACGACAAGCGAGCCATCCGGTTCTCGCTCCGTGGTCTGGGACGGGTGGAAAAGAAAGCCTTCGGCTCTGCTGACCGCTTTGGGGGCGAAGCGCCAAGCGACATCATGAATGCCGCCTTCCTGCTGGTAAGAACCGAAGCATCGCTCCGCATGCGCGTTTAAGTCGAACCCTTCCTTGCGCACGAAACTCTGGGGAAGAACGGTCGCCTCCTCGATAGCGTCGACCCGGAAATGCTGGATACCGCCGCCGGTCTTGCCCAGATCTATGGCGACGAGATAGCGCCGTGCCCCTAGCAACAGCCCGTGCGGCGCCACCACGCGCTCGCGCGCAACCTTGTCCTTCCAGCCGCGATAGAGGATGCGCAGCTGAGACGTGCCCTTGAGCGCGGTGGAGATAGCCACATCCACCGCCTCGCTCCCCAGCAGACGAGGGCCTGGGCGTGCGGCATGGCCCAGGGCCATGAGGAGCGCTTCCTCATCCGCTGCGAGGCGTCTGCTGCGGTCATCGGGAATGAGCGCGAGGATCTTGGCGTGGAGGCATCGCAATGCCTCGACCTGATTCTTCCCCGCGCCCTTGCCCAACATGTCGAGCGCAAGGGAAAGCGCCGCCATTTCCTCAGGCGTCGGCGCCAGCAACGGGGCCACCGATTTATAGGGCAGTTTCCAACGCGCTTTGTCCGATTCGTCGTCCTTCACTTTCTCCAGTTCGGGAAAACATTGCCCGAGCGCCCGGATCACGCGCTGCGCCGTGCGATAATCTCGTTCGAGGATTTCCTCGATCTCGGCCAGACTGACCCCTCGCATAGAGGCGGCCCTTGCCGCGACCGTCAGCAAGTCAATTGCATTACGATAAGAAATAATAACCTCCCTCCGGAAGCGACAACTTCTGTCGTGTATCACCATCATGCTCGTATGCCATGACGAGTCGAGCAGATCTTGCGACGTATCGGGAGGAACAGGGATGTTGAGGTATGGCGGGCAAACGCTCTATTCAGCGAGCGACCTGGTGAACTTCATGGGCTGCGCGCACGCCACGGTACTCGATGTCGGCAACCTCGTCGCGCCGGCCAGCTTCGCGCCAGACGATGAAAATGCGGTCCTGCTCCAGGAAAAGGGCATCGAGCATGAGCGCGCCTATTTGGAGACGCTTCGCGCGGCGGAGCGCTCGATAGCCGAGATTTCAAGCGACGGGACGTTGGAGCGCCGGGCGCAGGCGACGCTCGAGGCCATGCAAGCGGGCTATGATGTCGTCTATCAGGGCGCATTTCTGATAGGCCAATGGCATGGCTATTCCGATTTCCTGCTCAAGCGCGACGATATCTCTTCGTCGTTCGGCGACTTCGCCTATGACGTGGCCGACACCAAGCTCGCCCGCTCGGCCAAACCCAAGCATGTGCTCCAGCTCTGCGTCTATGCCGATATGCTACGTGCGGTGCAGGGAGTTGCGCCGCCGTCAATGCATGTCGTGCTGGGCAGCGGTGAAATCGTCACGCTGCCCACCTCATCGCTCATCCATTATTTCTCGATCGCGCGCGATCGCTTCGAGCACTTCGCAGCCGCTGTCCCGGAAAACTCAGCTGGCGATCCCTGCGGCCATTGCACCTTCTGCCGCTGGTCTGACCGCTGCACCGCCGAATGGGAAGCGGCGGATCACCTCTCGATCGTTGCCGGCATGGGGCGCAGTCACCGATCAGCGCTGCGTCAGGCCGGGATCGACAGCATAGGCGCCCTTGCGGCTCTGCCCGGCGACACGAAAATCCCCGGCATGCAAGCCGGAACCGTCGCGAAGCTCTCGGCCCAGGCGCGTCTGCAGGCTCACCAACGCCAGACCGGCGAGGGACGCATCGAGCGCCTCGAGGCTGTGCCGGGGCGCGGCTTCGCGCGGCTGCCGCAGCCGGACGAGGGCGACATGTTCTTCGACATGGAAGGCGACCCGCTGTTCGAAGGCGGCCTCGAATATCTGTTCGGCCTTGTAGCCTTGGACCAAGGCGAGGATCGCTTCCACGCCTTCTGGGCGCATGACCGGGAGAACGAGAAGATCGCGTTCGAACAGGCGATCGACTTCATGACCGCGCGGTTGGCGCGCCATCCCCTCGCGCATATCTATCACTATGCGTCCTACGAAGAAACGGCGCTCAAGCGCCTCGCCATGTATCATGGGACGCGCGAACAGGAGGTCGACGATCTGCTGCGCGGCGACCGGCTGGTCGATCTTTACAAGGTTGTGGCGGAGGCAATACGCACCTCCGAACCCCGCTATTCTATCAAGAATATGGAAGCCTTCTATCTCCCCGGAGGACGGCAGGGCGCCGTCAAGACGGCTGGAGACAGCATTGTGATCTACGAGCGCTGGCGCCGCGTGGGCGGCGACGCACTTCTCGCGGAAATCGCGGACTATAACGAAATCGACTGCCGCTCGACCCGGTTGTGCCGTGACTGGCTCCTGTCATTGCGGCCGAATGACGCGCCTTGGTTTACCGGGCGGACCTTGGCCCCCGCGGATCCGGTAAAGGTCGCCGCGCGTGAGGAAGCCGACGAACGCACCCGCCAATTGGCGCAGGCCCTGATCGCCGCTGAAGAAGCCCCCTGGCGCCGGTTGCTGGTCGACCTGCTCGAATTTCACCGGCGCGAGGCCAAGCCCAGCTGGTGGGCGATGTTCGCTCGGCAGGAGATGGACGCGGATGCGCTCCTTGACGATGCCGAGTGTCTGGCCGACCTCCAGCCCCACCCCACGCTGCGCCCATGGGCAGACAAGAAGTCGGTCGTCTATCCGTTCACCTTTCCGCCGCAGGACTTCAAGATGAAAGTAGGCGACAAACCGTTGCGCTCCGGCACGCTGGAGCCCGCAGGCGAGATCATGTCGCTCGACGAGGATGCGGGCATGATCGAATTGAAGCTCGGTCCAAGCCGTTCGACGATCGAACCCGGCACCGCGCTCATTCCCGAAGGCCCGGTGGGTGACAAGGTATTGCGCGCCGCGGTGCACCGCTATGCCCAGAGCGTGGCGATCGGCGAGAAGCGCTATGCTGCCGTCACTGCGATCCTCCGTCGAGAGCGACCCAAGCTCGCAGTGCGCGCATCAGGCCAGGCGATCGTGCCGGAAGGCATGGACGCAACCGATGGGGCGATTGAGGCGCTAAGCTTGCTCGACGACAGCTATCTGCTCGTTCAGGGGCCGCCTGGTGCCGGCAAGACCTACACGTCGGCGGAAGCGATCGTCGCGCTGCTGGCTGCGGGCAAACGCATCGGCGTGGCCTCCAATTCGCACAAGGCAATCAACAATCTGCTGAAGGATGTCGAAGCGAAGACGTCCGCGCGCGGTTTGCGCTATCGCGGCATGAAGAAATCGTCGCGTGAGGACCAGATTCTCGGCTCGGACGGCTGGATCGACGACGTTGTGGGCGGCAGCGGAAGCGGCGTATCCGCGCACCATCAGCTCGTTGCTGGCACGGCCTGGCTGTTTGCCCGTGAGGATCTCGACAGCGCGCTCGACTATCTGTTCGTCGACGAGGCCGGTCAGGTAAGCCTCGCCAATATCATCGCGATGGGAACGGCGGCACGCAACATCGTGCTGGTCGGCGATCAAATGCAGCTGTCGCAGCCGATCAAGGGGACGCATCCAGGCGGCAGCGGTCGATCGGCCCTCGAGCATCTACTGGAGGGACATGCGACTGTGCCTACAGATCAAGGCGTATTCCTTCCCATCTCCCGCCGCATGCATCCCGACCTCTGCGGCTTCATCTCCAGCGCTGTCTACGAAGGACGCCTAGAGGCAGAGGCGACCACCACACGGCAATGCATCAACGTGGATGTAGCGGCAGATCCGGCGGCACTGGCCGCCACGGGCCTGCGTTTCGTCGAAGTCGACCATGACGGCCGCACGCAGCGATCTCCAGAGGAAGCCGAGCGGCTCGCGATCACTTATCGCGCCTTACTTGGGACAAGCTGGACCGATCGGCACGGCGAACGCCATGAGATCGGCACCCAGGACATATTGGTCGTGTCGCCTTATAACATGCAGGTCGAGCTGCTGCGGCGCACGTTGCCCGAAGGCGCACGAGTTGGAACAGTCGACAAGTTTCAGGGCCAAGAAGCGCCGGTCGTGCTGATCTCGATGGCCACTTCGTCAGGCGACGATCTCCCCCGAAACATCGAATTTCTCTATAGCCGCAATCGCCTGAACGTCGCGATCAGCCGCGCGCGCTGCCTAGCGGTGATCTTCGCCAATGCTAGGCTGCTCGAAATTCCCTGCTCGACGATCGCGCAAATGGAACTGGTGGATGGCCTCTGTTGGGCTAAGCAGTTCGCCAACAAGCAGCGGAATGAGACTAGAACGTCAGTGGCGATCAGATCGGTTACCGGACTCCCAGCAAACCCTACGGCGAAGTAGGTGAACTTCACCGCAGGGCAAAATTATTGGCGGAAAAACTTCCGGTAGATGGCCTCGAGCCAACTAAGGATGCGTTGGACCAAGCCGTTTGCGGACGGCGGCAACGGCTTGGGCTCTGGTATGCCCGAAGGCAGCGCCGTTGGAGCAGGAGGCCGCTTGAGCCTGCGATCTCGCTCCCGCCCCGACTCGATCACACCGCGAGACATCCTGCCAGCCCAGAGGATCTTGCCCTGCTCGATCACATAGTGTGAAGCGCAAGCGAAGTCGTGATTGCCGATCGAAGGCCAGATCGATGCCGTACCCCCTTCCATCGTCAGTTGATATTCGGTGCGCACGAGAGGTGTGGACACTTCTTCCCCGCACCCACATGCACAATTATGCAGGGCGACGCAGCATTCCTCCGAGACATACAGGATACCATCTTCGAGAATCTCGGGTATCTCATCTACGAAGACAGTTTTCAGACTATCGACCCGCGCCATTATGCAGCCCTGTTCGAGATGTTGTTGCCCTCGATCATGTACACCGAGTTCACCTCGTTCCGCTCGTCGCGAAAATAGTTCAACCATCGCTTCCATCGCATAATCGCCATGATGGCGTTGAGTGAATTGACAGCCGCGATCTGAATATCTGTCCGGTATAGGTCGTCGTCGTCCTTGTCATCGCCGAACGGCAGCAGCCGTTCGACCTCGGACCAGGCCATGCCGGGGCGGACGAAGGTAGCGCGGGCGCAGCCATCGAGACAATCTCCTTCCAGTCCTACCCCAATTCCTGTGTCAACGAAGGGTATCTCCAGCCGAAGCAGTCCCTCGGCTATCTCACGGCGTGAAGACCCCTTATCAATGCAGACGAATACGAAGTCGAAGCCTGCTAGGTCATCCACATTCGCCGCCGTCACCCGAACTGGATGCGGGGTGATGCCGATATGCATCCGGGCATAGACCTGTGCGTAATAATCGACCTTATACGGAAAGTCCTTGAGCAGTTCCGGCTCCGGTGCGCCAGGCGAGCGGAATAGATTGTGGTTCAAGAGCTGGTCGCCATCATAAAGATGGATTTCAGTCACCCAAGTCTTCGCTAGCAAGTCGAGCAGAAACGATCCTGTTCCACCCAGGCCAATGATGGCGACCCGCCCCTTCAGCTTGTGGTTCACGCCGCCGATTCGATAGCGGGCCGAGGCCGAATCGGGAATTGCGAAGGGGCTATCGTCATTTGCGATCATCGCCTTCCCATGGGTCCGGGCGTTGGCCGTCCGATCAAGAGACCGGGCGGCGCCGCCGATAAGGCGCTCATAGGCGGTCACCTTATCGTAGATATTTTCGTACCGGTTGGTGACCTCGGGCTTGGAAGAGAGATAGTGATCCACGTCCATCTCGCCGCAGCGCTGCTTCTGGGAATTATTGATGATGTTCCCCATAGGGGCGCCGTTTCGATGGCACGGCGTCCCGCCAGCGAAATACATCGTGTGATCGCCCTGCGGCGTTGCCGTGAGGCCGATACCGTCGAGCGACAGGGCGCAGGTTAGCACGCCCCTTGCCAAATTCCCGTCAGCCGTGACGTGCGGAACGCTCCGCACGATCAAGTGGCTGTTGCGCACCTCGATTTCAAAGCCCTCGTCAGCGAGGCGCTTGAGATGGGGATCACGACTTATCAGAGCGGCGGACATTGAAGACCATCCCTTTCTTCACCTGAATGGTCTCGCCTTCGACGAGATCGCCCTCGGCACCATGGACGCCGTGGAGATAGGTGATCGTGTAGTTGAAGTTCTCAAAGTCGGGGTTGGGGTATGCGATCGCCGCGATCTCGCGGTAGCTGTGTGGGCGCTTTTCCACGGTCCTGGGGCGTCCATTGACCTTGATGGTTACCATCTTGGGTTCACGGCTACGGATCCGTTCGACCCCGGTACCATCCAGCGTCACTTCACCATCGCTGGGGAGGACCGCATCGCCAGCGCTGTCCAAGATGAGCTCAAGCTCTTCGTCGATCTCGCCAAAGCGATAAATATCGGAGGCGAGGATCGTCGGGGAACCCCATTCCCAGCCCCGCTCGTTGACTGTGAAGTTGTAGGTGCGGTCGCTGGTGAACGAGAGGAAGACGGCGATCTCGCCGTTGGCGAACTTGACCTCCTCCTCAATGCTGATCGAGCGGGCGAAGCCGCCTGCAATCTGGATCAGAACGAAATCACTGGCAGGTTCCAGCCCCGCAATCTCGCGGATCTGGCTACCATCCAAAACTTTGTCTTCGGTGCCATGAAGGGCACCGTTGACGGTAAACTGAAATTTGTCGTGACCCTTGGCCATAACGGTGCTCCAAATTCTGCTGACTCTTGATCCCAAATCCACCATGGACTAGTATCGTCCTCGAGTCCCGATGTGGACTATCTATATCGGGACTATTTTGCGTTTCAAGTCCAAATGTGGATGAAAGGGAGAATTATGCGTGGTTAAGCTCAAACCCACCGCCCAAGCGGGCGAGGGGCAATCTGCGATTCCGGCGGCAATGGAGGCATTCCAGGGGCTGGCAGATTTATGGCAGCTGTCGACTGAGGACCAGTTGCTACTGCTTGGATCACCCGGCCGATCGACCTTTTTCAAATGGAAGAAGGATGGCGGATCGCTCCCGCGCGACACGGTTGAACGGATTTCCCACCTTCTAGCGATTCATAAGGCGCTCGAGATTTTGTTACCCGAAACCCGCGCCGCCGATGGTTGGATTCGCCGGCCCAACGCTCAGTTCAACGGGCAAAGCGCCCTTGATGTCATGCGTGGCGGCCAGGTGATAGATATCTATCGCGTGAGGCAATATGTGGATGCGCAACGTGGCGGATGAATTTGTGACCGAAGATATCGACAAGCTCTTCTTCACACTCATTCCATCGCGCTTTCCGACGATCGACGTTTTCGCGCGCGTCGCAAATGATCGCAGCAGTGAGCTGGCTGAGATTGAGTCGCTCACCAATCCGCGCCTAAGGGAACGCGACCGTATCATGAACGGTGCTCAGGTGGTCGACGACAACGGCTCCCTTCTGCAAAACTGGAACCATGCGCCATTTACTTATCCTAACCCGGACGGGACGCGTTTTTTCGACGCAGATCGTCCCGCACTTGAGCTAGCTGCCGACATGCAGACAGCCTTGGCGATCTCGATACGAAGGCGCGAGACATTCCTCAGCAAGACAGGTGAAGCGCCAATCGGCTTGGAAATGCGTGAGCTCTCGCGGCGCGTGAAGGGACGGTTTGCGAACGGCCTTGATTGGGATCCCCAACTTGACTTTGACGAACGCCGTCATCGGGGGCGCCTGATTGCCGACGCAGGCTTTGATGGGGTAGTCTTCAGACCTGTGGAACGACCGTCAGGATTATGCGTAAGCGTGCTCAAGGGGCATGTTTTGGAGCGCGCCGTTCAGCGCGATCACTTCAAATTTGTTTGGGATGGTAGCCGCGTGAGCACGGTCTACTCGTTTGGTTCCGGCGTCCAATATTCCCCGAAGGACTTGTGCGGGATAGACCAAGTTCTTGCGGCCTAACCAAGATGCGATGGATTGATTAGGCAGTCCTGATAACCCTGTTCCTAAAATGCTTCCCGTGAGAATGCGGAGGAATACGGCAAAGATAGAATCCGACTGGAACTGGACGACGACTAACCGGCCATTTCAACCAACGACCGGTTTGAACGGCATGATCTACTGCCACGAAAGGCTGATCTGTCAGCGAATAATTCCGCAAAATGCTACTCCCCTCTTGTTGGCCACACACAATTTTCGGCAACCCGACGGAGTAGGATCTTCGAATTAGAGCAAGAGCCTTGCCGGGAGCGGGCGAACCGCCCGGGTTTGAGAGAGAGTGTCCGGGCGTGATCCGCCCTTTCTGCTCTCCCGGAGATCCCACCAATGGCCCAAATCCTTACGGACGCAGCGCTTGGCGCTGCACCGCTCGCCCCGCATTGCGCATTTGATGAGCGTGCGCGTGCGCTGCTGACCGCAGCAACCTCGCTTCTACCCCTGCTCGAAATCGGGCGGCCCGTTGAATCCGCACATTTGCGCGATGCGATGTCGGCAGCCTTTGGCGGCACCGATGCTGAAGGCGCATGGGATTGGAAGAGCGCCTACGATGCCTGTGAGGTTGCTCAAATCCTTTTCCTGCGCCGTTTTGGCCCGGCAATCTTGTCGCGCAGTGGCTCCCGATCTCACTCCCTTGCGCTGATTGAGCGGGTATCCGCCCTCATGCCGACCCACACCCGGCGCTCTGAAACCAGCCAGGCCTTGCAACAATATTCGACGCCTGCTGGCCTGTCCTTCGTGGCTGTCGTCGCTGCTTCGATTGGCGCAGGCGAAACTGTGCTCGAACCTTCTGCTGGCACAGGCATGTTGGCGATTCAGGCCGAACTGGCCCGTGCACAGCTCGTGCTGAATGAACTCGCTGAAGGCCGGGCTGCGCTGCTGTCGCACTTGTTCTCAAGCGTGGCCGTCAGCGGACATGACGCCGCCTCGATTGATGACCGCTTGCCCATTTCGGCACACCCGAGCGTCATCCTGATGAACCCGCCGTTTTCGGCAGTCGCGCATGTTGAGCGGACGATGAAGGACGCTGCGTTTCGCCACATCGCTTCCGCCCTGGCCCGGCTCGAACAGGGGGGCCGGCTGGTGGTCATTACCGGCGCTGGCTGTTCTCCGGATGCTCCAGCATGGCGCGATGCTTTCATCCGGTTGCAGGGGGCCGGACGTGTGGTCTTTACAGCCGCCATCGACGGCAAGGTTTATCGCAAGCACGGCACGACGATCGACACCCGATTGACGGTGATCGACAAGCTGCCCGCTTCCGATCCCACGACCTTCGTTCCGAGCGCAGGAACCGCTCCTGATACCGCGACCTTGCTCAAATGGGTCGAAGCGCAGGTGCCGCCGCGCGGACCGATGGCCCCAATGCCCGGTGCAGGACTGCATTGCGCTTCTTCGCCGTCGCCCGTGAACCGCGCGGTGGCTCGGACTGCCCCGATCAATCCCTTGGTCGATGCCGATGCGCCGGAACTCAGCTATTCGACTGCTGACTGGGCTCCGCCCGAGGGGCAGCTCGGTGACAGCATCTACGAACGATATGGACTTCAATCGGTCATCATTCCCGGCGCATTGCCGCACCCGACGCCGCTGGTTCAATCGGCGTCGATGGCCTCGGTGGCCCCGCCAAAACCAACCTATCGCCCGCACTTGCCCGAGCACCTGTTGGATGACGGCGTGTTGTCCGACGCGCAGCTGGAATCCGTAATCTACGCTGGCGAGGCCCATTCCGGGCATCTGGCAGGGGCCTGGACCGTTGACGAGACCTTGGATCTCGTCTCGGCGGCCGCTGAGGAAAACGATGCTGCTATCCGTTTCCGCCGCGGCTGGTTTCTGGGTGACGGCACGGGTGCGGGCAAAGGCCGTCAGGTCGCAGGCATTATTCTCGACAACTGGCTCAAAGGCCGCCGCCGTTCGCTCTGGGTTTCGGTATCGGACCGCCTACTTGAGGATGCTCAGCGCGACTGGTCGGCTTTGGGGCAGGAACGACTGCTGGTGACGCCCTTGTCACGCTATCGGCAGGGTTCACCCATCACACTGGCGGAAGGCATCTTGTTCACGACCTATGCGACCCTGCGTTCGCAGGAGCGGGGCGGCAAGGCGAGCCGGGTCCAGCAGATTGTCGAGTGGCTTGGCCGTGACTTTGACGGTGTCATCATCTTTGACGAGGCGCACGCCATGGCCAATGCCGCAGGCGGCAAGGGCGCGCGCGGCGATGTCTCAGCCTCGCAGCAGGGCCGGGCGGGCCTGCGGCTCCAACATACCCTGCCCAATGCCCGCATCGTCTATGTCTCGGCCACCGGTGCCACGACAGTCCAGAACCTCGCCTATGCACAGCGGCTCGGGCTGTGGGGCGGCGAAGACTTCCCTTTCGCCTCACGCGCCGACTTCGTGGCCGCGATTGAGGATGGCGGCGTTGCTGCCATGGAGGTGCTGGCCCGCGATCTGAAGGCGCTCGGTCTCTACGCTGCTCGTTCCTTGTCATTCGACGGCGTCGAATATGACCTGCTCGAGCACCAGCTGACCCCTGAGCAGGTGCGGATTTACGATTCCTATGCCGGGGCATTTCAGGTCATTCACGCCCATCTCGATGCGGCGCTCGAAGCGTCCGGCGTTACCAGCGCCTCCCATGGAACATTGAACGCACAGGCCCGCTCGGCAGCGCGATCAGCTTTCGAAAGCGCCAAGCAGCGTTTCTTCAACCACCTGATCACAGCAATGCAGACGCCCAGCACCATTCATGCGATGCAGCGCGATCTTGAGGCCGGTCACGCCTGTGTCGTGCAAATTGTATCGACGGGCGAAGCCCTGCAGGAACGCCGTCTTGCCGAAATCCCGACCGACGAATGGGATGACGTTTCCGTGGACATCACGCCGCGTGAATATGTGCTCGACTATCTCGCGCACAGCTTCCCGGTGCAACTCTATGAGCCGTTCACCGACAGCGAGGGCAATCTCGCCTCGCGGCCTGCCTTTGATGCCGACGGCAATCCTATCCTCAACCGCGAAGCCTGCCGAGCCCGTGATGCCATGCTCGAGCGGCTTGCCGCTTTGCCGCCTGTGCCCGGTGCGCTTGACCAGATTGTCCAGCATTTCGGGAGCGATGCGGTTGCCGAGGTGACCGGACGTTCCCGTCGTATTGTGCCCCGCGCTAACAGCGACGGGTCGGTGCGCTTCGCTGTCGAAAACCGGCCCGCTTCAGCCAATCTTGCTGAAACCCATGCGTTCATGGATGACAAGAAGCACATCCTCGTCTTCTCCGAGGCTGGCGGCACGGGGCGATCCTATCATGCCGACCTAGGCGTGAAGAACCAGCGCCGCCGCGTCCACTACCTGCTCGAAGCAGGCTGGAAGGCCGACACCGCCATCCAGGGCTTTGGCCGCACCAACCGCACGAACCAGAAGCAGCCACCGCTGTTCCGCCCGGTATCGACCGACGTGAAGGCGCAGAAGCGCTTCATCTCAACGATCGCCCGAAGGCTCGACAGTCTCGGAGCGATCACGCGCGGCCAACGGCAAACCGGCGGCCAGAACATGTTCAGTGCCAGCGACAATCTGGAATCCTACTATGCCCGCGATGCCCTGCGCCAGCTTTACCAATTGCTGGTGCGCGGCAAGATCGATGGCTGTTCGCTCGGGCAATTCGAAACAGCCACCGGCCTGTCGCTGCTCGACAGTGACGGCGGGCTCAAGGACGAGCTTCCGCCCATCACGACCTTCCTCAACCGGATGCTGGCGCTCACCATTTCCATGCAGGACATCCTGTTCGAGGCCTTCGAGGGTCTGCTGACGGCCCGGGTCGAAGGCGCAATCGCCAGCGGCACCTATGAAATGGGCCTCGAAACCCTGCGTGCCGAAAGCTTCTCGGTCTCCGGCCGCAAGACCATCTACACCCATCCCGGCACCGGTGCGGTGACCCACCTCCTGACCATCGAACGCAAAGACCGGATCGAGCCGGTTGTGCTCGAGAGGGCGCTTGCCATAGCAATGGATCGCGACGCCGAACTGGTGATCAACACCCGGTCCGGGCGCGCGGCAGTCAAATTGCGCGCGCGCAGCCTGATCGACGATGATGGGGGCATTCACCGGCGCATCTGCCTCGTCCGGCCTTTGGAGGCGACCAATATCCTCGCCGAGGTGTTCGCGACCAGTCATTGGGAGCCGGTGGACCGTGAGCGGTTCAGCGAAGTCTGGCAGGCCGAACTTGCCGACTTGCCCGAGTTCGAAACCTCGACCCTGCACATGGTTTCAGGCCTGCTGCTGCCGATCTGGCGGCGGCTCCCCAACGAATCGACCCGCGTCTACCGCCTGCAAACCGATGCTGGCGAGCGCGTCATCGGCCGCAAGGTTTCGCCCGCTTGGGTCGCCACGGTGATTGAGCAGGACACGGCGTCCGTCGTGCCTGCCGATGCTTGGGCTATGCTGTGTGCCGGAGATGCCAAACTGCATCTGACCGAAGATCAGACGCTCGCCCGCGTCCGCGCCATGAATGACTGGCGGATCGAACTGACCGGCTTCAACGATCTTGGCATCGAGCGATTGAAGGCAATGGGCTTGATCTCCGAGATCGTCTCGTGGAAACTCAAGCTCTACATACCGACAGGGGCTGTCGGGGTGGATGTGCTCGCCAAGCTGCTGGACCGGTTTCCGATTCAGCGGATCGCGGCACGCAAAGCCGCCTGAAGGAGCCCCGCATGGACAGTCCCGCCACCGATATCGCCCGCCGCCTTGCCGCCTCAGCCGAGGCGGTCTGCCGCCGTTACTTGTCCAATGGTCGCCGAGAAGGCCGCTACTGGCTGGTCGGCGATGTTCACAATTCGCCGGGTCGCAGTCTCTACGTCAGATTGTCGGCCACGGCTCAGAGCCGGGGAGGCGCAGGCAAATGGACAGACGCGCAAAGCGGCGACCATGGCGATCTTCTCGACATCATCGCGGCAAGTTGCGCCCACCGGACCATGCGCGAGACACTTGATGAAGCCCGCCAATTCCTGAGCCTGCCGCCGCCACCGGAAACCGCGCCGCGCAACCCGACCATACGCAAGGCGCCGACCGGCACACCAGAAGCGGCACGGCGCCTATGGGCCGCTTCAAAGCCGATCATGAACAGCATCGCAGCGCGCTATCTTGGTCGCCGGTCGATCATCGATCTGTCCGGCATTGATCAGCTGCGTTTCCATCCGCGCTGCTACTATCGGCCTGCTGAAGATGATGTCCCTGGTGTGCGGGAGGCATGGCCCGCCATGATCGCTGCAGTCACCGACAATGAGGGCACTATCACGGGGGTTCACCGCACTTGGCTTGATCCACAATCCCACGACAAAGCCACTGTCGCATATCCACGACGCGCCATGGGGCACTTGCTCGGCTCGGGCGTCCGGTTCGGCAAAGCGGACGGTGTCATGGTAGCCGGTGAAGGCCTCGAAACTCTGCTGTCGCTGCGACAGGTGATGCCATCCATGCCCATGATCGCAGGACTATCGGCCGCCCATCTCGCTGCCATCCAGTTCCCTGCTGCGCTGCGCTGTCTTTATGTCGCGCGCGATGATGATCCCGCCGGGGCAACAGCATTGTCGACCTTGATCGAGCGTTGCGAGCCGTTGGGTATTGCGGTCATACCGCTTGAGCCCCGGCTCGACGATTTCAACAGCGATCTTACCGCCTATGGCCATGAAAGGTTGGCAGCGGCCATTCGGGTCCAGCTCAGCGCCGCCGATGCCGTGCAGTTTCTCAAAGGATGAGCAAAGCAGGCCGGTAAGCGGGGGATTTTCGGCGGAAGTGGGGCGCATGGCCACCTCTCCCGGTCCTTGAAGGTCGCCACGCCCTCGGCCTTCGGGAAGGGGCGACTGCGGCAGCGAACACGGGCACAGCAATGGCTGCGCTGCGGCTATTTTCCGCCGGGGCTGCGCCCCTTTGCATCGCGAAACAAAATTGCCTTGCTGCGCCATCCTCCGCTGGCGCTCCGGCCGCGCGTTTCCGCGCGGTGCAGACCCGTGCTCGCCGACGCTGGTCGTCGCCACGAAGGCCGCGAGAGGCGCGGCTCAGGACACGGAGACCATCATGGCAAGCGCCCCAGATCTTCCCCTTGAAGACACCACCCCCGAACTCGGCTCAACCGCCTATCTCCTCCAGGAGATGCAGCTCTACGGCTATCGGCCCTTCGAGGACGAACCCGATGGCAGGCCGCTACCAGATGCCCGCCTTGCCGGTGGCGCGGTCGCCGACATGTTCGACGGGCTTGTCTCAGCTTTGATCGACACCCGCATTGAACCCGATCTCGAAGATCTGCTCTGGAACCTCGTCAACATCTTCCACCGCGCCGGCGAGAGAGTCGAACGCGATCTTGACGACAATGAACAGGCGCAAAAGCGCCTTCAGCGCGAACAGGATGGCAGCGAAGTGCGCTCGGTCGAACTTGAGCGCCAAATTGCCGAAGGCATCTCGCTCATCGAACGCCGCGACACGATGGAATTCTTCCGCGAAGCCGCCGCCGATCAATTCCGCATCCACGCCCGCAAGGCCTGGACGCCCCGCACCGGATCCCGCGTCAACCGCAAGGCCATGACCTCAGCCATCATCGACAGCCGCGATTTTCTCGACAAACGCGCCAGAGAAAATGCCCGCGTGCTGCTGCCCGAAGGCACCCGTATCGCCTTCACCGGTGGCCCCGATTGCAACGATCACTCCGCTATCTGGGACGTCCTCGACCGGGTTCATGCGCGTCATGCCGACATGGTCTTGCTCCACGGCGCCACACCCACTGGTGCCGAACGCGCCGCCGCTTGCTGGGCCGATACGCGCCGTGTGCCACAAGTCGCCTTCCGGCCTGACTGGAACCGACACAAGAAGGCCGCGCCGTTCAAGCGCAACGACCGTATGCTTGAAGCCCTACCAGTAGGTCTGGTCGTATTTCCGGGCACCGGCATCCAGGACAATCTTGCCGACAAGGCGCGCAAGATGGGCATCCCGCTCTGGGACTTCCGCGATAAGCGGTGAGACCGTTAGCTTGGTCCAGTCTCGCAGAAAATGGGAGGTTTCAGATTCAGAAAGTTAGGTGGCTCACCTCACATGTGCGAAGTGCAATGTTGACTGCCGACCCAGACCCGGTCGTTCCCGATTATTTACGGAAACGTCTGCTGCCGCCAGAAGGCGCTAGGCAGCTTTCGAGATCGAGTCCGGCTCCCGCTGATGACTGCAACTGGGTTGTTTGGTGAATGTCCGGATTGAGGGCCAAAGACGTTAGAAGCTACCCTTCAACAAGGTGAAACTGTCGTCGCCGAATTTCCGGACTGGAGTTACATAAGACTAATGCCCATACCTCACGGTTACAATGAAATCCTGCATGCAGCACAAGATAGGTTAGCGGTTGAAGCTGGCTGGACGTCTTTTTCCGAACACGCGCACGAGCATCGTGTTTTACCCGACGGGCGCTGTGATATTATCCTCCGCTTCCAATCGGATGACGCCAAATCTTTAGGTCCGATTTCCGTCAGGATAGCGGGGTCAGCCACACGTTTTCATATCGTCTCGGTGGCGGCTAACACAGGCTTCGTTGCAGTAAGACTACGCCCGGGCACTGCGAAAAGGATACTGGGAATTCATCTCAAAGAGATCACCAATGGGGGCTTTGGAGGAGATGAAGCCCTCACCCGCATTCCTTCGCTTGCTCCCCTTTGCGACCCAGCGCAAAATGTTGATGAGCTAAGAAACCGGCTTGATACATTCGTTGCGGATCGTTCCAAGGATATGAAGATCGATGCGTTAACAGCAGACTTGATTGACATTTTGCATACAACCGGTGGGCGCTTAGCGATCGCAGATATCGCTACACTTTGCGGCATCAATGTCCGCTCCGCGCATAGGCGGATTGTGGACGCGACGGGCCTCACGCCAAAACAAATGGCAATGGTTATTCAGTTTCATCGCGCACTTCATATGCTGATCGATCAAAAGCTGGATATCGCATCCGTAGCTTTCGAAGCGGGATATGCTGACCAACCCCATATGACTCGCACCTTTCGCGAAATGGGCGGCTTCAGCCCAGCTCAAATTCCGAGCATCGTGCTTGCAGGCTTACCGGACTGAACTGTCCGATTTTTTCAAGACACTGTGATGGTTGAAGTTTAAAGAATGGGCATGAAACTAGGATATTGTATCATTTATGTTGCCGACGTCGTCGCAACTGTCGATTTTTATGAGCGTGCTTTTGGCATAGAGCGACTCTTCATGCACGAAAGCAATATGTATGCTGAAATGCAGACAGGCGAAACCTTGCTTGCTTTTGCGGCTGAGCCAGTCGCTGAGATGAATGGCTTGGCTATCCGCCCAAACCGAAGCGCCGACATAGCCGCCGGTATCGAGATCGCTTTAGTTACACCAGATCCGAATTTAGCTTATGTTGCCGCAGTTGCAGCGGGAGCAGCTACAGTAAGCCCGCCCACCGAGAAGCCGTGGGGCCAGATTGTGAGCTATGTTCGCGATCTCAATGGCTGCCTTGTCGAGATTTGTTCGCCAATAGCAAGGTGACTGTATGACACCTGACCAGCGCGCTTTTGAATTTTTATCGCGGAAAATTCAGACCTTTATCGATGCGAATTCGCCATGAGTTGTTTATCGGTTGAAGCCTTCCTGAATGAATTAAGGGAACATCGACAAGACCAGTTTCAGATCATAGTCCGTCTGCGGGAAATGGTGCTGGCCGCCGGGTCGGCAATCACTGAAGAAGTGAAATATGGAGGGTTGTTGTTTTCCTCAAACGTCGGCTTTTGTGGCATATTTGTCTACGCCGCTCATGTGGCTCTTGAGTTCAGCAAAGGTGCAGCACTGCCAGACCCTCACGGGGTATTGGCAGGAGGAGGGAAGCATCGCCGCCATATCAAAATATTGGCTATGCAGGATGTCGAAACAAAGCATGTCGAGAAGTATGTCGCCTTTGCATACACAGCTACGTTTGATTGATAGGTCGGACTGAAATCATTCATGATCGACGCAACACTCAGAGAATTTGTCAAACAATATAGATACTTCTGATGACAAGGCGGGCTACACTATGTCAAAATAGCAGCATATCGAGCTTCTCACAATGGGCGTGTCAATGTGGACACTGTTCTTTATAGCTGGGCTTCCGTCGCACTATTTCTTGCGCTGGGACTGGGGCGCTCAGCTGATCGTCATTGTGCTGATGCCAACTTGGATTCTTTGGAGCATCACGCGTCGCCGGATTGTCAAGCTGGAACGTGAGGCTGCACACTCTCGCATCTTATGGACCGCGTTCTACTTTACGCTGCCTTTCCTTCTGCTCGACATTGCCTATCTCGGGCTTTACCAAAATCGCGGTGTGAACTTCTTAGTAACGCACTGGTATCTGACGGCCTTCTACATCACTCCTTGGATATTCCTTCCCACGCTGATGCCAGCCAAGAGGAATAGGTTAGCCAGTAAAAACTGAACAAATGGCTGCTTTTAGATAGCTTCAATGGCCAGCTGCACGACCGGAAAGGCGTCGATTTCTGAATGGCAGGAATTTTCCAGAAACGACGCGAAGCCGCCATTCGCGACCCGACTGGGCAGTGACAGCTCCCGACCAGACCTTGTCATTACAGCGAGCAGAAGATCGACCCCGTTCACGTCGACTCATGTGAAAGTTGCAGCGGCGGAGCAACTGACCGAGTGGCATAAAGCTGGCATCACTTTAACCATCCAGCAGGCGCTTCTCGTAGACCGTACTGATTGCGCTCCCATCCCAGACATAGCAGAGATGCCGTTCCTGACGGCAGTTCGACAACAGCCGAGCCCGGAACACAGCGGCACATTCGCCGCCGGGATCGCGGACGCTTTCATAGACCATCCCGGCCGACCCTGCATCGCGCAAGGTCCGCGCGGTTTCCTGCGACAGAGCATAGCTGCTCGGATGGTACAGCGCTGGCAGCGCCTGTCGCTGCCCGCGGATGTCGTGAAGGCTCGCGTCTAGATCTACGGCATAAACCCGCATGTCGAGTTCCTGCGCCGGTTCGTCGGTGGCCTCCAGGAAATGCGTGCGGTGATGGCGGGTCTCGGCGATTGCGGTGGCCAGTGTCAGGCCGGCATAGAAGACGCCGTAGCTGCCGTCGGTGAAGCGGTCGCCGACCGGATTGAGGTGGGTGAACGCCGCCATGATCGGCGTGGAACCGGGGCCTGAGACACGGTCTTCAGGCGGCACGAGCGACAGCTCGCCTGCCTCGTCGCGCAGGCGGTCGTTGGTCATCGCCTCGATGGCATAGACCGCTTCGAGATCGGCAGGATCGGCAACCGCCTCGAACAGCGAGATCGGGGGAAATCGGCTCGGGATGATGCGGTAGCAGGGTGTCCAGCGGACTTCAGACGTGGGAATGTCCACGGGTCAGCCGCACTGTCCGTCAACATACTGACGCACGACATAGAGGTCGGCGACATTGCCCGACATCATCCGGTCAAGGGCCGAAGCGCCGCCGAAAACCTGCGCCTTGTTGGGCTTTCGCACCCAATCGTTCGCCGTTCTGGGCAGCAGGATTTGCAGGCCTTTGTAGATGCCCATGACATAGGAAATCCGTTCCAGCGCATCCTTGGGCAACGCCGCGACCACGCCGCGCTTCCAGGATTGGAAGGTCGAGCGGCTCTCCAGACCGAGCAAGCGCATTTGCTCCTGCTCTTTCAGGCCCCAGGCATCGGCAATGCGGAAGAACGTCCGCAGGGCTGGCCCCGTCAGATCCTTGCGGTCGAGACTCTTGGCAAGTCCCTTTGCAGGCGCTTTGGCTGCAGCTTGGATACCCATGTAGGCACATCCTTTCATGGCTTCATATGCTCATATTCTGCACAAAAGTCAATATGAGAGCTGATATTGCACATTACGACCTGCGTAATGCAGCGAGACCTTCTGCTGTTGCCCATCCGGTATCCAAGGCGACGACGCCTCTCGATCAGCTAGTGGCTGCGTGTGAGGGATGATTTCTGCCGCGCTCCATCCAGTGATCCGGTGGGGCGGAAGCCACCGACTTCTGGTCGATGAAAGCGGAGATTGCCGAGCGACATTCGTTCTCGGGCGGAGCGAAAACCACCCCTCCTTGTCGCCTGTCTGCGGGTCTCGTCACGCCTAATGCCGTCAACCCCGTGCGGGGTTCACCCTTCGCTGACGCTGCGGTGACGGCGGCTCCCGGCCCCTTCTTTTGGCGCCATCGGGGATGGTCCCCGACCACCTTTAGGAGAAACGACATGGCTACCATCGCAAACCTCACCGTGAAGTCCGACGACAGCTTCGAAGGCAACCTCGCAACGCTGACCGTCTCCGCGCCGATCGCGATCATCCCCAACAACCGCAAGACCAAGGACAGCGAACCCGACTACCGCATCGTCAGCCGCAAGAACGGCTTCGAACTGGGCGCAGGCTGGAAGCGCTTTTCGCAGAACACCGGCGCCGAATATGTCTCGGTCTCGCTCTCGGCTCCCGAATTCGGAACCATCTATGGCAACATTGCCAACGCGCCAGGCGATGATCCTTCGAAGAAGGTCATCATCTGGAACCCGCCGAGCTAAGGCGCCAGCGTCGGCCCCGCCTTCGGGCGGGGCCGAACTCACGCCAGTGCAAGAAAAGCAGCATGTTCGACGCCACGCGCATTGCCTGGAAATAATGGGCGACGCAGATCGAATGGCCACCATGACGGCGTCCCCATCGACATATAGGTCTCCCGCGAATTGGACGAGCTCGTCGGCTTGCGCGCGCTTGGCACTGATCGCCTCGCCAGCCAGATGTATGGTCGCGGAATTATCTCGCATCTCACATGCGCGATAATTCCGAAATCTGGAGCGTACCGAGCTGGGGCATCTGCCCCGCCTTCGGGCGAGACCATCTCTGCTTGGTCCCGCTGCACGTCCGAAATACGTGTACGTTTTTCGGACAGCGCCCTGGAAGCGCGTCCTGTCGGCCTACCGCCGGATGTTGCGGAGAGTTGTCACCTCTTCCGGATGGCGATCAAGAATCTCGATCAAGCCGACGGCAGCTTCGCTGGGCTGCATTGTACCACGCTCATACTTTTGGAACGCTCGGCGCCCACCGCCGATGATCCGGCCAGCTTCCTCCTGGGTCAGACCCAGCTTCTTCCGAACGGCCTTGATCCGCGCCGCATAATCCATGCGCAGTTCACGGTAAGCGCATTCTACAGCTTGCAAATCTTCGCCGGAGTGGACCGAATCGCTATCGTCCTCCGGATACCAGCCGTGGACATCGACATCTCGCGACAAAGATCCCACGCAAACCGTTTGTGCGCGGGCATCGCGGCGCAGGAGTTTGCCGGTATCAGGGTGATTCCGCGTTTGGGCCATGCGTTACAAATACACCTTCAAGGTTGTTTCGGCCATTGGAAATCGAAGTGCCGTGTTGCCTCAGTTTGCACCATTGCATCCCGACTTGCGACAGATCACAGTATGTCATATATGGATATTATAATCTTTTAGAAGTTCATATATGGGTGGTTTATGGGTTCTCCGAAATCGAAGTTGGCCTTGGAGCGGCTGGGACAGGACATTCGTGGCGCTCGTCTCAGACGCGGCATAGCCATTGCCGATCTCGCAGTAAGGTCCGGAACATCGCCGAGTTCCATCGCGCGCTTGGAAAAGGGGGATTCAGGTGTCGGGATCGGCACACTGGCCGACGTTCTTGTCGCACTTGGCCTCGTCGAAAGGCTCACCGATCTCGTGGATATCCGCAAAGACGATTTGGGCTTGGCGCTGGCAACGCAGCAACTGCCCAAACGGGGCAAGACCTTTGCGTCTTCAATGCGCAAGCAGAAGTCGCAGAGCGATGGCAATGGCAACACGGACTCTGATCCCGAAGGCATTGGGTTCTGATGGCTCAGTTTCATGCCCACGTCGCACTTGGCGAGTCGTTGGCGCCCGTCGGCCAATTGCGCTTTACCCAAGCAGGTCCGCGTCAATTTTCAGCATTCATGTATGACAAATCATGGGTCGACGATCCACGAGCTTTTGAAATCCAACCCGGCTACTCGCTTGATAGCGGGCCATTCCACACTTCCGGGCAGGCGGGTTTATCCCGCGACGCCCTTGCTGGCGTTTTTGCAGATGCTGCACCCGATAGTTGGGGACGACGCCTTCTTGAATTGGCCTATGGCAAGGGCTTGTCCGAGTTTGAGTATCTGACGCTAACCGATGATCACTGCCGCCAGGGCGCGCTTCGTTTTCTGGATGACAATGGTGCCATCATTCGCGGAGCCGCTGTTGATGCCGTACCCAGGGTCATCGATCTTGAAACGATCACCACCATTGCCCGCGCCTATGAGCAAGGCCATGATATCAGCCACGAGGAAATGCGGGCGCTGGCCGGAGCTGGCGGGTCAGGGGGAGCGAGGCCCAAGGCCAATGTGAGGGATGGAGAAGATCTCTGGCTGGCGAAATTCACCTCAGTCCACGACCAGCAGCCGATCGAACGGGTGGAGGTGGCGACAATCAGACTGGCGAAGGCCTGCGGAATCAGAACGCCTGATGTGCGGCTGGAACTAGGAGACACCCCTTTTCCGGTCGCCTTGGTCAAGCGCTTCGATCGCCGAGGTACAGCCCGTATACCCTACATCTCGGCGCGCACTGCTTTGGGCAAGACTGGAACCGAACTTGGGTCATACACCGAAATCATAGACTTCATGCGCGCCAGTTCGGCGGATCCTGCCGCTGACTTCCGCGAGCTTTTCCTCCGCTTGGTATTCACGATCCTCGTATCCAACAAAGATGACCACCTAAAAAATCATGGGTTTCTTTATGTGGGCAACAACCGTTGGCGCCTGTCGCCAATGTTTGACGTGAACCCGGCTCCGGACCGGAACCCGCATCTTGAAACTGCCATCCTGGAAGGCGGTAAGCACGAGCGCTCAATCGCAATGGCGCTCGAAGCCTTCGCATTTTTCGAAATCGAAGAACCTGTTGCGCGAACGATTATTCGGCAAACCGCAGAGCAGATATCGCAAAGTTGGCGCGTTGCCTTACGAGAGGAAGGTGTTTCTGGCGCTCTTGCACGGGCGTATGAACCAGCCTTTGCAAACGATCAGATGGCAATAGCACTCACACTATAACGCCATATTTGAAAGATAAAATGCCACTATAATTCACATATGATGGACAAATAGCTTTGCGGACCTGTCGTGATCAGGCGGTCCCATATGGGTGACGGCGGCGCAGCATTGGTTACAAGATCATCACGCCAGCGCCGCGGGCATATCCGCTAGCTTTCGCTATGGATTAGGTTTGAGGCAGCTTTTCCAATCGCTTTGCCCCCATTTCGAGCAACCGGGCGATTTCATCGGATGTCCGCTGGACGGCAAGCTTGAGTGCGTCGTCAATGTGGATGTAATCCTGCGTCACATTCTGCGAGGCATGGCCCAGCATGGCGCGGATCGTCAGTTCGGAGAACCCGAGTTCACCGGCCATGCTGCCGAATGTGTGCCGCAATGTATGAGGCGTAACGCCTTTCAATTCGACAAGCTGACAAACGCGCTGGAGTACCGAGCCGACGGCGGTAAACGGTCCGTCTGATGACATGGACGGGAACACATAGGGGCTCCCCACCACCTCTGGTTGCGCCATGACGACTTTGGCGGCTTCCGGCCCCAACGCGCGGATCTGCGCATCGCTTTTCGTGTCAGGGAAGGCCACGTAAAGGCCATCAGCATTGACCCAGGCGCGCTGCATCGCCTGCGCTTCCTCTCGGCGGTAGCCCGTAAGAATGAGGGTGCGGATGACCGCAAGGCCTGTCGGACTGTCTCCTCTGCGTTCGGCATAGGCCAGGCCCTTGCCAAGCATTTCGATCTCTTTCGAGCTCAGGCGCCGGGTCCGCTTCTGGGTCGCAAGCTTTTTAGCGCCCTTGGTAGGATGCTGATCAATCAGGCCCTTGTGCTTGGCGTGGCCAAGGATCGCCTGCAATGTGCCGACGCAGCGGCCTGCTACGCCGGGGCCACCGGTGGCTTTCCCGCCGCGACCGCCAGATCGCAGCTTCGCGGTTTTGCCGTGCAGAACGTCGGTCTGCATCTTCTCGACATCGGCAATCGTCAGGTGCCGCGCTTTGCGGTTACCCAGCAGCGGCTTGATGTGCGTCTCAATGCGGCTCTCATCCATGTTCAGGGAAGACGTCTTGATCGGACGATTCCGGCGGCCGAGCAGATTTCCGGCGCGAGCCTCCTTCAGATACCAGTCGCACATCGCCGTGACCGTCATCTCTGCGCGCGCCGCGATTACCTCTTCTGCAGGGTCCAGGCCCGCCGCAACTTCACCCAGTTTGATCTTGGCCAGATCGCGGGCCTGCTCGACGGTGATCAAACCAAAACGCCCGATTTTGACCCGGCGGATACGCCCTTCCTGGTTCACATATTGGATGACGAACGACTTCACGCCGCTCGCTCCAACCCTAATTCCGAACCCTTTGATCTCGGTGTCCCAAAGGAAGCTCTGTCCGGATGCCGGAATCGATAAAGCGTCGATATTCCGCTTGTTTAGCTTCGCCAGTGCCATTCAGACCTCCAAATCATATTACGCGGACCCTGCCGGAGGGCAAAAGTAACAGTAACGTAATAGGATTTTATCGTTTCGAGGCCAAGAGACGGAAATGCGCTTCGGCATAAAAACTCTTAAACCGTTGTTTTATAGTAGTATCTACAAGAACCGGATACTGCCGAAAAGGCTGACCCTAACGTTGCCAAGGTTGGGGTCGAGGGTTCGAATCCCTTCGCCCGCTCCATCGTTACCATACATTGACGCGATTTGGGCCTTCCAGCGACCCTTTGGGACGAGCAAGGCGGTTTTCTTCGTGACGCCGGAATTAACCTTGCATTCACTGCGGCGGCTAGGGCGGCTGCTTCACTTCGAGAGGCCGCCAGCGTACCACGAACACGATCACCTCGCCATGCAGAGAGCCGACTGAATGGCATTTTTGGGAAGGCCGTATGGTGACCCCTACGGGAATCGAACCCGTGTTTCAGCCGTGAGAGGGCCGCGTCCTGACCGCTAGACGAAGGGGCCATCGGGCGTAAGTGCTGCGCCGCTGGTGGAAACGGCCCTTAACCGCCCGCATAGCAATAATCAAGCGCCGAACGCGCCGCTTAGTTTCTCTCGGCTCTGGGTCCCATTGCTTGACGATGTTCGGAAAAGCGCCCTACCCTTGCCGCTTGCGCATAATAAGGGAGAATGGCCATGATATGCCGCGTCATAGCAATGCTGACCGGAATGGCGTTAATGAGCGTGACTGCGCCTGCTTTTGCCGATCCGGTCAGGGACGCGGTAGAGGCGGATCTGCCCTGGCTCGTGAGTCTGTATCAGGGCCTGCACCGGCATCCCGAGCTGAGCGGCAGGGAAATCAAAACCGCCGCAATGCTTGCGAAGGAAATGCGCAAGCTTGGTTTTACCGTCACCACCGGCGTGGGCGGAACAGGCCTTGTCGCCGTGCTGGAGAATGGGCCGGGCGCTACCATAATGCTGCGCACGGATATGGACGCCCTGCCCGTCACCGAAGCGACCGACCTGCCCTATGCCAGCCTCGAGAAAGGCGTGATGCACGCTTGCGGCCATGATATCCATATGACGAGCTGGATCGGCACGGCCCGCCGCCTTGCCGCGATGAAAGATCAATGGTCGGGCACCGTGGTGATGATCGCCCAACCCGCCGAGGAAACCGGCGCAGGCGCCGCAGCGATGATAAAGGACGGGCTTTTCACGCGTTTTCCGCGCCCCGACGTGACGATTGCCCTGCATGATGCCGCCAATATGCCGGCAGGCACGATTGGTTACTCCCCTGGCTATACGTTCGCCAATGTCGATTCGGTCGATATCGTCGTCAAGGGCGTGGGCGCGCATGGGGCTTACCCGCAAAATGGCAAGGATCCGGTCGTGCTCGCGGCGCGCATCGTGACGGCGCTGCAAACGATCGTCTCCCGCGAGGTCGATCCGCAGGATGCCGCCGTGGTGACGGTGGGCCGCATAGCTGGAGGAACGAAACGCAACATCATTCCCGAAGAAGTGATGCTGGAACTGACGGTGCGCAGCTATTCCGAAGCAACCCGCCAATATGTGCTGGATGCGATTGCGCGGATCGCCAAGGGCGAAGCGATGGCCGCAGGCATGCCGGAGGATCGCATGCCGGAAATCCGCCACGCCGAAACCTACACCCCTGCCACGCTCAATACCGAGCCCTTGACCGGCAGGCTGGTCGCCCTGTTCGAACAGCGCTTTGCCGGTCGGGTGGAACGCAAGACCCCGACGATGGGCGGAGAGGATTTCGGGCGCTATCGCACTGGCGGGCCGGAGCCGATCCAGAGTTTCATCTTCTGGCTGGGGGCCGTTCCACAGGACAAATGGGATGTCGCAGGGGGCGATGCGAGCAAGCTGCCGTCGCTGCACAGTCCGCTCTGGGCGCCGGACCCCGAACCGACCATTGCCACCGGGGTGGAGGCCATGACGGCGGCAGCGCTGGAACTGCTCAGGAAGCCTTGATCAGCGTCACCTGCGCCACATCGATGCCGCCACCGGCAAAGCCGCCTTCGCAATACATCAGATAATAGCGCCAGAGCCGGACGAAGCGCGCATCGAAGGCGGGCGGCAAACGGCCGCCTTCGACGGCCGCATCGAAGCGCTCGCGCCACAGCCGCAAGGTCGTTGCGTAATGCGCGCCGAAAGCGCGGCGGTCATGCCATGCCAGCCCCTGCCGCTCGGCGATGACGCGAAAGCGGCTTTCCGAAAGCAGCATGCCTCCGGGGAAAATATAGGTCTGGATGAAATCGGCGCCCCTGGCGTATTGCGCGAACAACGCGTCGTCGATGCTGATATATTGAATGACAGCCCGCCCGCCCGGCTTGAGCAGGCGGTGGATGGCGGCGAGATAGTCCGGCCAATATTCCTGCCCCACCGCCTCGACCATCTCGATGCTGGCGATCGCGTCATATTGACCGACGGCATCGCGGTAATCGGTGAGGTGGATAAAGGCGCGGTCGGCGGGCAGGATGGCGCGCGCCCATTCCGCCTGTTCCTGCGAGAGCGTCAGGCCGTCATAGCGTATGTCGAAACGCTCCAATGCCCGCCTGGCGAGGCCGCCCCAGCCGCAGCCGATTTCCAGTAACTGGTCACCCGTTTTGAGTGTAAGGCGATTTAGGGCGGCGTCGATTTTGGCGGTTTGCGCGGCGTTCAGCCCCTCTGTAGGAGATGTTGGATCGGCGAACAGCGCGCTCGAATAGGACATGCTTTCATCGAGCCATTTGTCGTAAAAATCATTGCCCAGATCATAATGCGCCGCGATGTTGCGGCGCGCCCCTGCCCGGCTGTTGCTGCGCAGCATGTGGACCAGCCGCATCACCCATTGCAGCGGCCCGCGCGCCCGCCCCACCCGGCCGAGGCTTTCGCCATTTTCCATGAACAACGCGAAGAGCGGCACCGGGTTGGGGCTGTCCCACTCGCCCGCTTCCCATGCCTGATACCAGCCGACCGACCCCGCATTGGCCAGCCGGAACAGCGCATGCCACCGCTTGAGATGCACTTCGCAGCCATGACCCTCCGCCCGCCCGCCCAGCACCCGGAACGAACCGTCGGGCAGCCAGACTTCGAGCCGCCCGCGCTCCAGCCGGGCGTCGATGATGTCGAGGATCTTTCGCCCGAACGGCGCAAAGGCCCATCCCCAGAGGCTCGTGCCGCCGCTGGGCAGGAAACGCGCCGCCCGCAACAGATGCGCGCCACGCCGGGGATCGACCGCATTCATGGGAGCGATTGTGCCTCAGTGTCAGCCGAAGGACAATGCCCGGAAGCAGAAAGTTAACGCGGTATTTTACAACCGATACTCAGGAAACCATACTCAGGAAACGGCTTCGAGTTCCGCCTGTTCTTGGGGGAACATTTCGGTGGTGACGGTCGCCTGCAACGCGGGCGGATATCGCATCCCCGCAACCGCGCCGGGGGCGAATATCCCGCTTACTGCCTGTAGCGCATCCATGGGAATATCGATGGCGGCAGCAGCCAGATCTTCGGCGAGATGGGCCTCGTTCACGGTGCCGGGCAGCGCGATGATATGCGGCGCCTGCGCCAGCGTCCATGCGATGGCAAGCTGCGCACCGCTGATCCCAAGGCCCTGCGCGATATCTTCGAAGCGGTCGAGCAGCGCCAGATTATGCGTGAGGTGAGGCTCCTGAAACCGGGGAAGAAGCGCACGCAAATCGTCGTCGCGATAGTCGGCGGACCGGATTTTCCCGCCGAAAAAACCGCGCCCGACCGGCGAGAAGGCCACGAACGCTATGCCAAGGTCGCGGCAGGTGTCGAGCACGGCGATTTCGGGATTGCGCACCCATGGCGAATATTCGGTCTGCAATGCCGCGATCGGATGCGTGGCGTGAGCGCGCCGCACCATATCCGCCGACATTTCGGACAGGCCGATCGCGCCGATTTTCCCGGCCTCCTTCGCGCGCGCCAGCGCACCGACCGTCTCTTCTATCGGCACGGCCAAATCCGGGCGATGCAGATAATATAGATCGATATGATCGGTGCCGAGCCGTTGCAGCGAGGCGTCCAGCATGGCGGTCACGCCTTCGGGGCTGCCGTCGGTCACCCGCTTGCCATCGCGCACGGCCAGCACGCACTTGCTGGCGAGCGTGAACTCATCGCGCCGGTGCATCACGGCGCGCGCCAGCCGCATCTCATTTTCGCCTGCGCCATAGATGGTGGCGGTATCGAGCATAGTGCAGCCCAGATCGAGCGCGCGATTGAGCAGCCGCGCACCCTCTTCCTCGCTGACATGATCGCCATAGGCGTGATCGAGGTTCATGCAGCCCAGGGCCACTGCGGAGACTTTATAGGGACCGATGGATCGATGGGGCAGCTTCGTCATCTTTGACCTCATAGGGTTCAGGGGATGACAAGCCTTATGTCTCGATCCGACCACGGACGGCAAGCCCGATCCGGCGGAAGATTATAGCTCCGGGCCGCTGCCTGCGCTGCCGGCATCGGCCGCATCGGTTTGCGGGCCTGCGCTCACGGTCCATGTCTGGCCCATCGAGAGCAGCTTTTGCAGATCGGGCGTCTTGCCGCTCGATGCCAGTTCGTTCTGTGCGATCACCGCCTCGTCGAAGCTCGGCTTGGGATCATCATAGAGCACGCCCAATGCCATCGGGAACGGGCCGAACGGCATTTCGATGAGCATGTGCGCGACGCTGCGGTTGGTGACATCATGCACGATGACGCCCGCGGCTTCCCAGTCGCCATCGACGACATCGACGACCTTCAGGCAGAGATTTTCACGGTCGAGCGTGATGCCCTTTACTCCGCCGGTCTTTTCCGTTCCGAACAGCATCGGTTCGCCATTTTTCAGCCAGAGCTGATGATCGTCGACGCCCTTGGGCGCCGCGAAATCGTTGAACACATCCTTGTTGTAGACGATGCAGTTCTGGAAAATCTCGACGAACGCCGCGCCCTTGTGCGCATGGGCGGCGATCAACACTTCCGGCAGGTTCTTGCTGACATCGAAGCCACGCGCGACGAAGCGCGCGCCGCTGCCCAGCGCGAAGGCGGCGGGCCGCGCGGGACGATCGACCGATCCGTAAGGCGTGGACGGCGTGCGCGTGCCCTCGCGGCTGGTCGGCGAATATTGGCCCTTGGTGAGACCGTAAATCTCGTTGTTGAACAGCAATATCTGGCAATCGAGATTGCGCCGCAACAGGTGCATGGTGTGGTTGCCGCCGATGGAGAGCGCATCGCCGTCGCCGGTGATGATCCACACGTCCAACTCGGGGTTGGCGAGCTTCACGCCAGTCGCAATGGCGGGCGCGCGGCCATGGATGGTGTGGAAGCCGTAGCTTTCGATATAATAAGGGAAGCGCGACGAGCAGCCGATGCCGGAAACGAACATCGTCGTTTCGGGCTTCGCGCCGATCTGCGGCAAGGTGCGCTGCACCGCCTTCAGGATCGCATAATCGCCGCAGCCGGGGCACCAGCGCACTTCCTGATCGGTTTCCCAATCCTTGGGCGTCATCTTCTGCGGAGGGGTCATGTCGTTCATCTTCGTCTTCCTCTTATCCTCTCCCGCAGGCGGGAGAGGCAACGAGACTTGGCAGCTTGCTGCCTAGTCGCAGTGGTGAGGGCCGGTATGGAATGTGCCCTCCCCCTGTCCCCCTCCCGCAAGCGGGAGGGGGTGTTTCAGCTCAGTATCTCCTCGATCGCCGCCTCGATCTCCGCAATGCGGAAGGGCTGGCCCGAGACCTTGTTCAGCGGTTTGGCATCGACGAGATACTGGTCGCGCAGCACCGTCTTCAATTGCCCGGTGTTCATTTCCGGCACCAATATCCGCTCGTAGCTCTTCAGGAGATCGCCCATATTCTTCGGCATCGGCCAGATATGGCGGATGTGAATATGGCTGACGTCATGGCCCTTTGCGCGGGCGCGCTTGACCGCCTGATGGATCGGCCCGAAGGTGCTGCCCCAGCCGACGACGGCGAGCTTTCCGCCCGCCTGCCCCTGCGACACCGCCTGATCGGGGATGGAGTTGGCGACGCCCAGCACCTTGTCGCGGCGCAGGTTGGTCATCGCCTGATGATTGTCCGGCGAATAATCGATATGGCCGGTGTTCAGCTGCTTCTCGATGCCGCCGATGCGGTGCATCAGGCCGGGCGTGCCGGGCTTGATCCATGGGCGCTTCAGTTTTTCGTCGCGCGCATAGGGTTGCAGGCCGCCTTCCTGCGCCGTTTCGAGGAACTGCGCCGGGAACGCTTCGAAGCTCGATACGTCCGGCACTTTCCACGGCTCGGCGGCGTTGGCGATATAGCCATCGGAGAGCAGCATCACCGGCGTCATATATTGGGTGGCGATGCGGCACGCCTCGATCGCGCATTCGAACGCATCGGCGGGAGAGCAGGCGGCGATCACGGGGAGCGGTGCGTCGCCATTGCGGCCATAGACGGCCTGATAGAGATCGGACTGTTCGGTCTTGGTCGGAAGGCCCGTCGAAGGGCCGCCGCGCTGCACATTGATGACGACGAGCGGCAATTCGGTCATGATCGCAAGGCCGAGCGCCTCGCCCTTCAAGGCGATGCCGGGGCCGGACGAGCAGGTGACGCCGAGCGACCCGGCATAGCTCGCGCCGATGGCCGAGGCGATGGCGGCGATCTCGTCTTCCGCCTGGAAGGTGGTGACGCCATATTCCTTGAGCTTCGAGAGCGCATGCAGCACCGCCGAGGCGGGCGTGATCGGATAGCCGCCATAGAACATCTTGAGATTGGCCAGACTGGCGCCCGCGACAAGGCCATAAGCAATGGCGTCCGCGCCGGTGATGGTGCGGTACAGCCCTTCGGGCGCGGGCGCGGCAGGCACACTCTGCTGCTTCATGCCGAGGCCGACGCCGCCGATTTCGGCCGTCTCGCCATAGGCATGGCCTGCATTGAGCGCCGCGATATTGGCGTCCGCCAGTTCGGGCGCCTTGGCGAACTTGACGCGCAGCCAGTCGATGATCGGCTGACGGTCGCGGTCGAACATCCAGAGCGCGAGGCCCAGCGTCCACATATTCTTGCAGCGCAGGGCTTCCTTGTTGCCAAGGCCATATTCCTTGACGCTGTCCATCGTCAGCTGCGAAATGTCGAAGGCCAGCAACTGCCACTGCGCGAGGCTGCCGTCCTCCAGCGGGTTCACGTCATATTTCGCCTTGGCAAGGTTGCGCTCGCCGAATTCGCCGCTGTCGGCGATGATGAGGCCGCCGGGCTTCAGATCCTTCACATTGGTCTTGAGCGCGGCCGGGTTCATCGCGATCAGCACATCGGGCGCATCGCCCGCCGTCGTGATGTCCGACGAACCGAAGTTGATCTGGAACGCGGAAACGCCGAACAGGGTGCCCTGCGGCGCGCGAATCTCGGCCGGAAAATCCGGGAAGGTGGCGAGATCATTGCCCGCGAGCGCCGTCGAGAGGGTGAACTGCCCACCTGTAAGCTGCATGCCGTCGCCGCTGTCGCCGGCAAAGCGGACGACGACGGATTCCGCGGCGGTGTTGCCCGCATCTTCAACGGGAGCGATGGTTTCGGCGAGACTTGCCATATGCGTTCACTATCCTGTGCAACCCATAAACGGGTCCGGTTACCCCATCTTCCTACGACTCTAATCCTCAAGCGGCAAAGTAGAATTAGGCACAGGGGGCGAAAGCGGGCATTTGCATGCCGTTTCGGGGAAGGTCAAGGATAGCTTACGGTTTTCGGGCGGCCTTGCGGGATCGGGATGAATTCCTCGCTGTCGCCGGGGATGAGCGGGAAGCGCATCGCTTCCCAATCCTCGCGCGCCTGCATCAACCGGTCGCGCGACGAGGACACGAAATTCCACCAGACATGGCGCGGCGTTGTAAAGGCTTCGCCGCCGCACAGCATCACCCGCGCGCCCTGCGTGCTGCGCAGCGTGGCGGCATGGCCGGGGCGCAGCACATAGAGCTTTTGCGGCTCCAGCGCCTCGCCGTCGAGCGATGCGTCGCCCTGCGCCACATAAAGCGCGCGTTCCTCCGCCTGCGCATCGATGGGGATGGCGCTATCGGCTTGCAGGATGATGTCGGCATAGATCGTATCGGCGTAAGTGGTGACGGGTGCGCGCTCGCCCCAGAGGCTGCCCATGATGATGCGCGCCTTTGCGCCCTGCGTTTCGATGACCGGCAGCCGGGAGGCGGCGACATGCTCGAACGCGGGGGCCATTTCCTCGATGGCGTCGGGCAGGGCGAGCCAGGTCTGGATCGCGGACAAATGCGCCTCTCCGGTGCGTTCATCGTCGGGCGAGCGTTCGGAATGGACGATGCCGCTGCCCGCCGTCATGAGATTGACCGCGCCGGGCTCGATCAACTGCTCAGTGCCGAGCGAGTCGCGGTGCATGAACGCGCCCTCATACATATAGGTGACGGTGGCGAGGTTGATGTGCGGATGCGGGCGCACATCGATGCCGTTGCCGGGCGCGAGCGTCGCCGGCCCTGCCTGATCGAAGAAGATGAACGGCCCCACCATCGTGCGTTCGCGCGCGGGCAGGCTGCGATAGACCTTGAAATCGCCAAGATCATGGGTGGTGGGGGCGATGACTTCGATCGTTGCGGACAGGGCGTTCATCTCAATCTCCCGGTGCGAGCGCGCGGATGCTGAGCGCGTGGATTTTTTCGGCCAGCAGGTCGCGCAGCGCATCGTTGACCATGCGTTGCCGCGCGACGCGGCTTTTGCCCGTAAAGGCGGTCGATACCAGCTCGACGGTGAAATGGCTCTCGCCCGATCCGTCATGCCCGGCATGGCCGCGATGCTTGTCGCTCTCGTTCAAGACGAGCAGATGCGACGGATTGAGCGCCAGACGCAGACAGGATTCGATTTCCGTGGCCACAGGGCCTTTTGCTTGGGTGTCCATCTTGCCTATATAATGGCTTTGCACGCTACAGGACACAGAATAGTTGGCATCGAATTCAGATCAATATCGCCGCAGCTCCCGTTTCCATGGCCGGGTGGAAGGCGCGGCGCAAAGCTGCGCGGTCGAGGGCTGCGTGGAGCCGGGCGAATTTCGCGCGCCTGCAGCACAGGGCGAAGATGCGCCCGCCGACCGCCCGTCGCGATGGCGCTGGCTGTGCCTCGATCATGTGCGGGAATTCAACGCGGGCTATAATTTCTTTTCCGGCATGAGCGCCGACGAAATTGCCGCGGCGCAGCGCCCCTATGCGGGATGGGAGCGGGAAACCCGCGCCTTTTCGTCCAATGCCGCCGCGCCGGGGCCGCGCTGGGCGGACTTCACCGATCCGCTTGACGCCATCGGCGCGGGCTTTGCGCAAAAGATGCGCGAAATGCGCGCCGACATAGCGATGGAACGGGGCATGCGGCAGGACGGAAAGCCGCTCTCGCCCGAAGATCGCAAGGCATTGCGCGCGCTCGATCTGCCGGTCGATGCGGACCGGAAAGCGCTGCGCAGCGCCTATGCGGCGTTCGTGCGGCGCTATCATCCCGACCATAATGGCGGCGACCGCGCGCATGAAAAGGCGTTGCAGGATGTAATCGCCGCCTATACGCACTTGCGAAAGGCTCCGGCATTTGCTTGATGCTTCGATATGGGCCTTCGATAAGCTCAGTCCCTACTCAGCACGAACGGGGACAGGGTGTAACCGTTCATCCTGAGTGGCCATTGAGCTTGTCGAAATGGCGTATCGAAGGACAATGAATTAAATATATAGGCCCCGTTTATGACAGACATACCCAACGCCAACCCCGATACGCGCAGCGAGACGCTGATGGATGCGCCCGACAGGAAGGTGAGCGCGCGCGATCTGTTCGGGATCGATGTCGATATGATGGTGCCGGCCTTCTCCGAAGCGGACGAGCGCGTGCCGGACCTCGACCCCGCTTATGTGTTCGACCCGGATACCACGCTCGCCATTCTCGCGGGCTTTGCGCATAACCGGCGCGTGATGGTGCAGGGCTATCACGGCACCGGCAAATCGACGCATATCGAACAGGTGGCAGCGCGATTGAACTGGCCGTGCATCCGCATCAACCTCGATGCGCATATCAGCCGTATCGATCTGGTCGGGCGCGATGCGATCGTGCTGAAAGACGGGCAGCAAGTGACGGAATTCCGCGAGGGCCTGCTGCCATGGGCATTGCAGCGCCCGGTCGCCCTTGTGTTCGACGAATATGATGCGGGGCGCCCGGATGTGATGTTCGTGATCCAGCGCGTGCTGGAAACCGACGGCAAGATGACCTTGCTCGACCAGAATCGCGTCATCCGCCCGAACCCGTGGTTCCGCCTGTTCGCCACCGCCAACACCGTGGGTCTGGGCGACACCAGCGGGCTGTATCATGGCACGCAGCAGATCAATCAGGGCCAGATGGATCGCTGGAACCTCGTCGTCGCGCTCAATTACCTGCCCGCCGAAGTCGAAGCGCAGGTCGTGCTCGCCAAATCGGGCGAATATGACCATGAGGGCGGGCGCGCGGAAGTGGCGAACATGATCAAGGTCGCCGAACTGACGCGGCAGGGCTTCATCAATGGCGACATATCGACGGTGATGAGCCCGCGCACGGTGATAAGCTGGGCGCAGAACGCGCTCATTTTCAAGGATGTCGGCTTCGCCTTCCGTTTGAGTTTCCTCAACAAATGCGACGAGGCGGAGCGCGCTCTGGTGGCGGAATATTATCAGCGCGTGTTCGGCAAGGATCTGCCGGAAAGCGTGGTGGGGAAAGCGGAGTAAGGTCCGCGCGACAGACATATGCTGAAATGAAAAAGGGCGGCCCTATCGGACCGCCCTCCATTCATGGACCAGTATGCCGCCAGATCAGGCGAAGCTGACCTTGGTCGAGACTTTCCGGCGACGCATCGTTGCACCGATTGCGCCCATGCCCAGAATCATCATCGCCCAGGTCGCGGGTTCGGGGATGGGCGGCGTGCCAGTCGAGAACAGCACGATGTCCGAGCTGGCGCCATATTTCCAGTACAGGGTTTCAAGATTGGTGCCCGCATCGAAATAATAAAGCGCCGAAGAATCTATATTGGTGGGCTTGCCACCATTATTGAGCGGCCCGGCGCCAAAGCCCGGAGAACCGTTGCCCGCGCCATAGTGAAAGCCGATCAGCGTCATACCGTTAAGCGTGGTGTTGAAAGGCGACGCCGTAAAGTCGGCCGATGTCGCGCCCGAAAGCCCCGACAGCTTGGTGTAGCTGATGGTGGACGCGTTATAAGCATTCACCCCGAACAGGTCATCCAGCAGCCCTTGCAGAATGGGAACGCCAACGCCGGAATTGAAAGCGTTGCCTCCGACAAAGCCGCTGCAATCAAAGGAGCCAAAGGTCGTAAATCCGGGCGAAGTCGGGCTTATATCCGAGGCATCGCACACAGGGAGAGCTGCCTGAGCAGGTTGAGCCGCGACAACGGACGCGCCGAGCATGAAAGCAGAGAGAAGCATTTTACGCATAGTGAATCCGTTTCCAAATTATAGAACTGTGCGCGACTCGTTTTAATGATTGATGATGTCTTAACTTTTTTTGCGGTGCAGTAAAAGTTTGTTTACCACGATTTGGGCGGCGATGAAGATTTGTGTCAATATGGCACTTGTTCCTGATGCCGTGATATTCGGCCGCCTCCCCGACAGTCGCTGTCCCTGCGCTTGACTCCGCTTGACATCGCCGCCTGCTGAGGCCAGCTCCGATTCATGACGTCCCCTTCGTCTCTCGATGCCTTCAAGGCCATCCTTTCCGGCACGGCGCGGGCGATGGCGCGCGACGCGGAAATCGAGGTGAGCTTCACCGCCGACAGCCCGCACATGGCCGGAAAGGCGATCAAGGTGCCGACGCCGGGGCGCGCCCTTCCGCGCGATCAGGTCGCGCTGGCGCGGGGCTTTGCCGATGCCAATGCGCTGAAACTGCGCCACCACAATGCCGCGCTGCATGGTCGCGCCGCGCCGGGAGAAGCGATTGCGCGCGCCGTTTATGACGCCGCCGAGCAGGCGCGGGTCGAGGCGATCGGCGCGCGGGCGATGGCGGGCGTGCGCGATAATCTGGACGCGGCGCTCGATCTGCGGCTCAAGACCGATCCGATCATCCGCGCGCGCAATGCCGAGGAAGTGCCGCTTTCCACCGCGGTGGCGCTGATGGTGCGCGAACGGCTGACAGGGGCCGCGATACCCGAGGTGGCTCAGGATTCCGTAGCCATGGTGCGCGAGTGGATCGAAGACAAGGCCGGCAGCGATCTCGATGCCTTGCCGCTCGCGCTCGACGACCAGCGCGCTTTCCAGCAGCTCACCACGTCCCTGCTCGAACATCTCGCGCTGGTCGAAACCGACGATCAGAACGAACCGACCGACGAGAGCGGCGAGGAAGGCGAAGACAGCGCCGAGCAGCAGGACGAAGGCGACGAGGGCGACGAGCAGGCGGGCGACAGCGACGCCACCACCGAGGCGCGCGGCGAGCAATCGGACGGCGAAAGCGAAGAAGGCGAAGGCGAATATAGCGATGACCTCGACGGGATGAGCGACGAGGACGCGGACGGCATGGGCGACGAGGGCATGATGCCGGTGCGCCCGAACCGGCCGATGAGCGACCTGCCGCCCGGTTTCGATTACAAGGCCTATACCACGGCGCATGACGAGGTGATCGCGGCGACCGAGCTGTGCGATGCCGACGAGCTGACCCGTCTGCGCGGGTTTCTCGACCAGCAGATGGCGAGCCTGCATGGCGCCGTCACCAAGCTCGCAAATCGCCTGCAACGCCGGTTGATGGCGCAGCAATCGCGCAGCTGGGATTTCGATCAGGACGAAGGCATGCTCGATGCCGCACGCCTCGCCCGCATCGTCATCGACCCCACCCACTCGCTTTCCTACAAGGTCGAGCGCGACACCGAATTCCGCGATACCGTCGTGACGCTGCTGATCGACAACAGCGGCTCCATGCGCGGGCGGCCGATCAGCATCGCCGCGATCAGCGCCGACATCATGGCGCGCACGCTCGAACGCTGCGGCGTCAAGACCGAGATATTGGGCTTTACCACCCGCGCGTGGAAAGGCGGGCAGAGCCGCGAGGACTGGCTCGCCGCCGGGCGCCCTCCCCTGCCCGGCCGCCTCAACGATCTGCGCCATATCATCTACAAAAAAGCCGACGAGCCATGGCGGCGCGCGAGGACATCGCTCGGCCTGATGATGCGCGAGGGGTTGCTGAAGGAAAATATCGACGGCGAGGCGCTGCTGTGGGCGCATTCCCGCCTTGTCGCGCGGCCGGAGGAGCGGCGGATATTGATGGTGATCTCCGATGGTGCGCCGGTCGATGATTCGACGCTCTCGGTCAACAGCGGCGTCTATCTGGAACGGCATTTGCGGCAGGTGATCGAGTGGATCGAGACGCGCAGCCCGGTGCAGCTCGTCGCCATCGGCATCGGCCATGACGTGACCCGCTATTACAAGCGGGCGGTGACGATCATGGACGCCGAACAGCTTGGCGGCACGATGGTGGAGCAACTGGCCGGGCTGTTCGACGAGGATTGATGCAGCCGCTTCCCATCCCGCTCTGGGTGCTTGTCCCCTGCGTGCTGGCGATCCTCTATCTCGGATACCGGCACTGGCAGCGCAAGCCGGAGCGGGTGTTGCGCCACAACCGGCTGTGGATATTGCCGACGCTGCTTGCCGCCATCATCCTGCCGCTGCTCTATCTTCAGCCGCACAAGCCTTTCCATTTTATCGACTATGTGATTTTCGTCACCGCGCTGGCGCTGGGGCTGGCAACCGGCTTCATCCGCGCGCGGGCGACAAGGCTGCGCTACGACCATGAGCGCGGCGAGCTGATGGCGGGCTTTTCGCTGTCCGCATTGCTGCTGCTGATCCCCATCGGCCTTGCCCGGCATATCAGCCGGGAATATCTCGGCATCGGCCCGAGCGCCGTGCAGCATGGCGATGTGCGCGCGATTATCGGGTCGATGCTGTTCGTGCTGGCAATGGTCGGCGTGCATCGCGGGGTGCTATATGTGAGGGCACGCCGGGTTTTTTCCGAGAAGGATTGACGGCACGAGCCCTCTCGCCGCATGAGCGCTGCATGACCGAAACCACGCCCCTTCGCCTGTTCAACAGCCTGACGCGCCAATTGGAGGAATTCCGCCCCGTTCATCCCGGCGAGGCGCCAGACTTCATTGCCGAAGCAAGAGTCTATACCTGCGGGCCGACGGTCTATAATTATCCGCATATCGGCAATATGCGCGCTTATGTGTTCGCCGATACGCTGGGGCGGGTGCTCAGCTTCAAGGGCTATAAGCTCAAGCATGTCATCAACATCACCGATGTCGGCCACCTGACCGACGATGCCGACGCGGGCGAGGACAAGATGGAGAAGATGGCGGCCGAAAAGGCGCAATCTATCTGGGACATCGCGCAGCATTATACGCAGGCCTATTGGGCGGACGTGAAGGCATTGAATATCCGCCAGCCGGCGCACTGGTCGATCGCCACCGATTATGTGCCGCAGATGATCGAATTCGCGCAATCGATCGCGGCGGAACATTGCTACGAGCTGGAGAGCGGCCTCTATTTCGACACCTCCACGGTGGCGGATTATGGACGGCTGGCACGCGCGGCGACGGACGAGGGAGAGGGCCGCATCGAGGCGGTCGAAGGCAAGCGCCACGCGGCGGACTTTGCGATCTGGCGCAAGACCCCGCCGGGCGAGAAGCGGCAGATGGAATGGGATTCGCCGTGGGGCAAGGGCGCGCCGGGCTGGCATCTCGAATGCAGCGTGATGAGCCGCGCGCTGCTGGGGTTGCCTTTCGACATCCACACCGGCGGCATAGATCACCGCGAAATCCACCACCCCAATGAGATCGCGCAAAATCAGGCGATTACCGGCTGCGGCTCCCTCGATTGCGCGGAACATTCGGGCGCGCGGATATGGATGCACAATAATTTCCTGATCGACCGGACAGGGAAGATGAGCAAGTCGAGCGGCGAATTTTTGCGGCTGCAATTACTGGTCGACAAGGGCTTCCACCCGCTCGCCTATCGCATGATGTGTCTTCAGGCGCATTATCGCAGCGAGCTGGAGTTTTCGTGGGATAACTTGGCGGCGGCGCTGACGCGGTTGAAGCGGATGGTGATGGAAGTCCAGACACTCAAGCACGCATCTGATGATCCTTATGGACCGGATAGCATTTTGGATCGAGTTTTTCTAAATTCAATGAAGCGGGATTTCGATTCCGCCGCTTCCAATGACCTTGCTACGCCTGCATTACTTACTGTGCTTGATGAGGTTCTCAGGTCGAAGGGTAATAGACCTAGCACAAGGTTTTGGTTGGTAAGTGAGTTTGACAAAGTTCTTGGTCTTAACCTGTTGGACCTTCAGCGCACAGACCTGCGCATCCGCCCCCTATCCGCCACGCTCACCGAGCCAGAAATCGAAGCCGCGCTTGCCCGGCGCAAGGAGGCGCGGGCCGCCAGGGATTTCGTCACTTCCGACGCGATCCGCGACGAGCTGGCGGCCAAGGGCGTCGAGGTGATGGACGGCGATCCGCTCGGCTGGGAGTGGAAACTCGACGTTTAACGCCGGACGAAAGCGCCCTTTTCGCGGTCTTTCACCACCTGATCGGCCGGGAAAACCGTGCCGTTCATCGTGATGTATATGCCGGGCGGGGCGATCTGCGCGGTTGCAACCGCCATGCCGAGATTGAACGGCGCGTCGCTTTCGGCAAAACGCGCGGGCGCGAGCGCGCCGACCAGAACGACAGTCTTGCCCGCGATGCCTGCAAGCGCCTTTGCCGTCTCCGTCATGGTGTCGGAACCGTGGGTGATGACGATCTGCGTCGCGTCCGAAACGGCGACGGCATCGGCAATCGCCTTGCGATCCTCATCGTCGAGATCGAGACTGTCCTTGCGCAGCAGCTCCTGTATCTCAAACGGGATGGTCGCGCGGGCGACTTCGAGCAGCCGCCCGATCTGCGATTCACCGATCTGATAGCGGCTCAACGCATCGAAATAGACCTTGTCGATCGTGCCGCCGGTGGTGATGATGAGGATCGCCATGGACGGCGCAATATCTCAAAACGCATCCTGCGCCAAGCGCTCTGCGGAGGGAGCCTGGCGCTCATATGTTGACAAGCAGGCCGCCGGATGCAACGCGGTTTCGTCTCCACCAGAGGATCGGTATGCTACCCAGAGTCGGACGATGTTGCTGCCCCGGCCCGCATATTTCCGGGTGCCGGTTCGATTCGCGTTGTTGCGGCGCCCCGGGAAAATGAGGAAGCCGGTTCGCATCGAAGGCATCGATGCTTTCCGTTACCTGCTGTCCTTTCTGGTGGTTCTGCTCCATTCCTTGCCGAGCCCGTCAACCCTCGCCGGCGCGGAGTGGCCTTTCTGGTTTGCCATTCTGTGCCGTGGCGCGGTGCCGTTCTTCTTCATTGCTTCGGGCTATTTCATGAGGCCGGGCACCGGCTGGCAGACCATCTTGAAGCCTGCGATGCGGCTGATCCCCATCTACCTGTTCTGGAGGGTGATCTATGCCGCTGTTGCGATGGCAAGGAGAGAGCCGCCGATCTGGCAGAGCTGGACCGATCTTATCAGGGGCAGTGAAGCGTTTCACCTGTGGTTCCTGCCCGCGCTCGGCATTGCGCTCGCGGTGGTTTCGTTCGGCATTGGACGTTTCGGCTATCGCATCACTGGTGCAGTGTGCTGCGCCCTGATGGTATGCGGTCTGGCTGTCGGCATCTATCACGATATTGTCGGTCCGCCCGTTGGTCCATTACGCGGAGGTATCCTGACCGCGCCCTTCATGGTGTTCATCGGGGCGCTGCTGGCGAAATATGATTTCAGGATCGGTCGCGGTGCCGCACTGGCCTGCGTGGCTGGCGCGCTTTTGCTGGTGGCGATTGAGGAAAGCATGATCGCAGCAGCGACGGGAACGCCCCGGATCAGCCACGATTTCTCGCTCCCGACCTTCGCGCTGGGCGCGGCATTGCTGCTTGTCGCGCGCGATCTTCCCGATAGGGCGATATGGACCGGACTTGCCCGGCTGGGCGCGATCAGCCTCACCGTCTATACATCGCATCTGTTGTTCATCAATTTGCTGGCGCCCATGCTGGACAAATCGCAGCCCTTGCCCTGCCTGGCGGTATCCGCCTGCGCCTTCGTCATGGCAACGCTTACGGGCCTTACGCTGCGACGCGTCCCATGGCTTCGTCCGATAGCGCGGTAGGCTATCCCGAGGCCGCCGCGCCCGGGCTTGCTTACCCTTCATCCCCCATGCGCAGTGCGGCGATGAAGGCTTCCTGCGGAATCTGCACGCTGCCATATTCGCGCATGCGTTTCTTGCCTTCTTTCTGCTTGTCGAGCAGCTTCTTCTTGCGGCTGATGTCGCCGCCATAGCATTTCGCCGTCACGTCCTTGCGCATCGCCGCGATGGTTTCGCGCGCGATCACCTTGCCGCCGATGGCCGCCTGTATCGGGATTTTGAACAGATGGCGCGGAATGAGATCCTTTAGCCGCTCGCACATATGCCGCCCGCGCGCTTCGGCGGCGGCGCGATGGACGATCATGCTGAGCGCATCGACCGGCTCGGCATTGACGAGGATGCTCATCTTGACCAGATCGCCCTCGCGCGCGCCGATCTGGTGATAATCGAAGCTGGCATAGCCGCGCGAGATGCTTTTCAGCCGATCGTAGAAATCGAACACCACCTCGTTCAAGGGCAATTCATAGGTGATCTGCGCGCGCCCGCCGACATAAGTGAGGTTTTTCTGGATGCCGCGCCGGTCCTGACAGAGTTTCAGGATGCTGCCCAAATATTCGTCGGGCACATAGATGACCGCCTCGATCCAAGGTTCTTCCATGAAATCGATATAGTTGGCTTCGGGCATGTCGGCGGGGTTATGGAGTTGTTGCACCGTGCCGTTGTTCATGTGGATGTCGTAAACCACGCTGGGCGCGGTGGTGATGAGATCAAGATCATATTCGCGGGTCAGCCGCTCCTGAATGATCTCCAGATGCAGCAGGCCGAGAAAGCCGCAGCGGAAGCCGAAGCCCAAAGCGGCGGAGGTTTCCATTTCGAAGGAAAAGCTCGCATCGTTGAGGCGCAGCTTGGAGATGGAATCGCGCAGCTTCTCAAAATCATTGGCATCGACCGGGAACAGGCCGCAGAACACCACCGGCTGCACTTCCTTGAAACCGGGCAGCGGTTTCGCCGCACCGTTTTTCACCGTGGTGATGGTGTCGCCCACGCGGGTCTGGCTGATGTCCTTGATCTGCGCCGTGATGAAGCCGATTTCGCCCGCCGCGATTTCCGGCAGCGTCTCGATCTTGGGCCGCATGCACCCTACCCGATCGATCAGATGCTCGGTGCCGCCGATCATGAACCTGATCTGCTGGCCTTTTTTGATGACGCCGTTCATCACGCGCACGAGAATGACGACGCCGAGATAGGGATCATACCAGCTATCGACCAGCATCGCTTCCAAGGGCGCATCGCGGTCGCCCTTGGGCGCAGGGATTTTCTTGACGATAGCTTCGAGGATTTCATCGATGCCGATGCCCGATTTTGCCGATGCCAGCACGGCTTCAGACGCATCGAGGCCGATGACCTCCTCAATCTCCGCCTTCACCTTTTCCGGTTCGGCGGCGGGCAGATCGATCTTGTTGATGACGGGCACGATCTCATGGTCATGCTCGATCGACTGATAGACATTGGCAAGCGTCTGCGCCTCGACGCCCTGCGCGGCGTCCACCACCAGCAATGCGCCCTCGCACGCGGCAAGGCTGCGCGAGACCTCATAGGCGAAATCGACATGGCCGGGCGTGTCCATCAGGTTGAGCTCGTAGGTCACCCCGTCCTGCGCGGTGTAATCGAGCCGCACGGTCTGCGCCTTGATGGTGATGCCACGCTCTTTCTCGATGTCCATATTATCGAGCACCTGCGCCGTCATCTCGCGGTCGGTCAGGCCGCCGCAGCGCTGAATCAGCCGGTCGGCGAGCGTCGATTTGCCATGATCGATATGGGCGATGATCGAGAAATTACGGATCTGCGATAGCTCTGTCATGGCGCGCCGATAGCAGGGGTGAAGGCGGCTGTCACGAGGGTGTAATGCCATGGCGCAAAGAGACGACGGGGCAATGCCATCATACTTGCACAGTTGGCGACTTGTGATACAGGTCACGGTCACCAAGGGTTCGCAGAGATATAGACAAATTCAGTAATTTTCCTGATCTGTGAAGGGGTTTGAAATGCGGAATATCAAGGCGCTCGGATGCGCTCTCTCTATGGTGGCGATGCTCGCCACGCCAGCCATGGCCAAGGAAAAGGGTTCTTCCGGCCGTCAGGCGCAAGCCAAGAAGCAGATGGAAATTCCCGTTTGCACCAAGCGGCTGGGCACCGTCGCTATTGTGGAACCAGACAATCAGTGGTGGCGTGAACTCAGCCTCGGCAGCCCGGAAGCGATCATCAAGCTGTTCGTGCAAAAGTCCGGCTGCTTCGGCATCGTCAATCGCGGCCGTTCGATGGCGAGCCGCAATATGGAGCGCGCGATGGCGGACGCCGGCGAGCTTCAGGCGGGTTCCAATCTCGGCAGGGGCCAGGTGAAGGCTGCGGATTATTTCCTGCAGCCCGATATCGTGACCACCAACAAGAATAGCGGTGGCAACAAGATCGGCGGGATGTTCGGCGGCTTGATGGGCGGCACCTTCGGCGCGCTGGCGGGCGGCATTTCGATCAAGAAGAGCGAAGCCAATGTCATGCTCTCGATCGTCAATGCGCGCACGACCGAGGAAGAGGCGATGACCGAGGGCTATTTCCGCAAGTCGGACCTCAGCTTCGGCGGCGGCGGCGGCCTTGGCTGGATGGGCGGGCTCGCGGCGGTCGGCGGTGGCGGCTATCAGAACACCGACATCGGTCAGGTGATCGTGCTCGCCTATCTCGACGCCTATACCAAGCTGGTGACGCAACTGGGCGGCCTGCCCGAAGATGCGGCGGCGGCAGCTCCGCAAGCGCAGTAAGCTGTTTGCTTCATTCATTAGACGCCCGGCCGGAAACTGCCGGGCGTTTTTCTATCCGCATCAGGCAGGTTACCGCCTGAACATGCCGGTGGCCACCACCGTCATCACCACTTCGTCATTCTGGTTATAGACCGTCCAACGGCTTTTGGTGATGCCCATTTCGGGACGGCTGCGCGACTCGATCTTCTCCAGCAATTCCTGCTCGCATCGCAACACGTCGCCGGGATAAACCGGACGCGGCCAGCGCAGTTCGTCCATTCCGAGGCCGCCGAGGCTTATTTCCGCAAGGCCCGCAGCGGTCCAGTGATCGACCATCATGCGCATCGCCATGCTCGCCGTATGCCATCCGCTGGCGGCGACACGGCCGAAGATGCTGCTTGCCGCTGCTTCATCGTCGAGATGAAAGGGCTGCGGATCATATTTGGAAGCAAAATCGATCACTTCCTCGCGCGTCACCTCATAGCGCCCGAAGCGCTCGACGGCGCCGATCTGCATAGTCTCAAATGTGGGCTTCATCGCAATCCTCAACTATGCAGGAAGTGCATCACGTCGCCGTCCTGCACGACATAACCCTTGCCCTCTGCGCGCAGCTTGCCTGCCTCGCGCGCTTTGGCTTCGCCGCCCAGGGAAACGAAGTCATCATAGGCGATGGTTTCGGCGCGGATGAAGCCCTTTTCGAAATCGCTGTGGATTTCGCCAGCCGCATTGGGCGCGGTGGCGCCTTTATGGACGGTCCATGCCCGCGCTTCCTTCGGCCCTACGGTGAAGAAGGTGAGCAGGTGGAGCAGCTCATAGCCCGCGCGGATGACGCGGGCGAGACCGGTTTCATGCAGGCCCATTTCTTCGAGAAACTCGATGCGTTCCGGCATGTCCATTGAAACCAGATCGGCCTCGATGGCGGCGGAAACGACGACGGCCTGCGCCCCTTCGGCGGCGGCCTTTTCGAACACGCGCGCGGAGAAGGCGTTGCCGGTCGCGGCACATTCTTCCTCGACATTGCAGACATAGAGCACGGGCTTGGAGGTGAGCAATTGCGCCTGTTTGAACACGCGCGCTTCTTCCTCGTCATTGATCTGGACGAGGCGGGCGGGCTTGCCCTCGCGCAGCAGATCGAGCGCCTGCCCCAGCACGGAAGCGACGATCTTGCTTTCCTTGTCGCCCTGCGCCGCCTTTTTCTGGGCGGCGGGAACACGCTTTTCGAGGCTTTCGAGATCGGACAGCATCAGTTCCGTCTCGACCGTTTCGGCGTCGGCGATCGGATCGATCTTATTGTCGACATGCTGGATATCGTCATTCTCGAAACAGCGCAGCACATGAACGACCGCATCCACCTCGCGGATATTGCCGAGAAACTGGTTGCCCAGCCCCTCCCCCTTCGAAGCGCCGCGCACGAGGCCCGCGATATCCACAAAGGCGAGCTGGGTGGGAATGATCTTCTGGCTGCCCGCGATGGCGGCGAGCTTTTCAAGGCGCGGATCGGGCACGGCGACATTGCCGACATTCGGCTCGATCGTGCAGAAGGGATAATTCGCCGCCTGCGCCGCCTGCGTCTCCGTCAGCGCGTTGAACAGCGTGGACTTGCCGACATTGGGCAGCCCGACGATACCGCATTTGAAACCCATAAACCCCTCTTCGATACGCAAACATCGAGCCCGATACAGCGTCTGTTGCAATAAGGCCAGAGGCAGGGACACGGTCGGAACCACCGGGAGCGACGGACCTGCTGCCGACCCGAGGATCGTCATCATGGAGTGAACCGCCTCAGGGAGTGGGCTGCCCCTCGAACAGCGGCGCCTGCGAGCTGCCTTTCAATACATGACCGGCGATGTCGAGGATCATATCCTTCGGCAAATCATGGCTATGAGGTTTATCGAACAATGTGTTTTGCATCGAAGACAGATGGCTTTTGACCTCATCGGCCATTTCCAACCCGGCCCAGTCATAAATTTCGGCGGCCGCATCAAAACGATTCCCAACGAGATCGCGATACAACATCATCTTGTATCGCGGGGATGTGTTGAGCGCCGAATATAATATTTCATTCATATAGCGCCATCGCCACAATTCACTCTCGATGAGCGCCTCGCGGGAATAGACGCGTCCGCTTCGAAAATTCCTACCGAACTGCGCCAGCAGCATATCGATATGCTGCATATTCTGATCAAACACATGCTCCGGGTTGCCATTGACCCCTTTCACATAGCGATTGAACCATGACCGCGTGAAACCAACCGGGTCCCGAACGACATGGAGCACCAACTGTTGCCGATCCGCATCATGTGTCTCCATTATCCAGCGCGGCATGAGCAGAATCTTGAATATGGGTATCATTCGCGCGAATTCTCTCGCATCGCGGAAGAAAGAGCCGATCGGCCATTCCTCACGAAGAGGCTGGGGCAGAATCTTTCTGATCTTGCGGTGAGCAAGGCCGTGCTCCAACGGCCATACGTGCCATGTGGAGCGATAAAATTGTTTGAAAGAACAATAAAAGCGGTCGCGCCCGCCTTTCGATTGCCCAGCGATGCGAAGAGCCTCATGCCATCGTGCGACGAAATCCCCGGGCAGATCGTTGGGAAGATATCCGTCCGGCAGCCTGCTCAAGGCTGCCCCGGCTAACTCGTTCGGCTCGTTGCGGCAATTTGTCAGCGGATGAAGATTCACCATGTCGAGCGCCAGATTGGTGCCCGACCGGCCATGGCCGGCAATTACAATATATTTGTCGGTCGCAGGATCAAACACGGGGGAACTCGACACCTCTTATACCAGCCGCGTTTAAATACGCAGCGTAATCCCTATCTGTTTTTTGCGGTTCAATGCACCTGGGACTTGGCGCATTATGGTCTATGCGCCGTTCAACCGCAACGCCACGTCGTTCATGAAGCGGGCGTCGTCGCCCGCCGCGAGCCATGCCGCTTCCGCACCGATGGCGCCGAGCATGTCCGCCAGCGCATCCATTTCGCTCTTGTGATAGGGCGAGAGCACATAGCCATGCACCCGGTCCTTGTGCCCCGGATGGCCGATGCCGATGCGCACGCGGCGGAAATCCGGGCCGATATGCGCCTCGGTCGAGCGCAGGCCGTTATGCCCCGCCGTGCCGCCGCCGCGCTTCACCTTCACCTTCATCGGCGCAAGGTCGAGCTCGTCGTGAAAGACGGTGACGGCCTCGGGCGCGATCTTGTAGAAATCCATCGCCGCGCGAATCGCCCTGCCGCTCTCGTTCATGAAGGTTTCGGGCTTCAGCAGCAGAATCTTTTCAGGGCCGAACCGCCCGTCGGCGACCCAGCCCTGAAATTTCTTCGCCCATGGCGAAAAGCCGTGCATGTCGGCGATCAGATCGACCGCCATGAAGCCGACATTGTGCCGGTGAAGCGCATATTGCGCGCCGGGATTGCCGAGGCCAACCCAGAGTTGCATGTGCGCTTCCCCCGTAACGGAGAGGAATTACTCCCCTTCGTCCTCTGCGGCGGCTTCTTCACCCTCGGTCTTGCTGCTGTCGCCTTCGCTCGACTTGAGCGAGGACGGCGCAACGACGGTGGCGATGGTGAAATCGCGGTCTGTGATCGCGCTCTCGGTGCCCTTGGGCAGGGTGACGGCGCTGATATGCACGGCATCGCCGACATCATAGCCGGTCATGTCGACCTCGATCTGGTCGGGGATGCTCGCCGCATCGCACACCAGCTCCAGCTCGTGACGCACGACGTTGAGCACGCCGCCGCGCTTCAGGCCGGGCGATTTCTCTTCGTTGATGAAGTGGACAGGCACGTTCACATGCACGGTCGCATGTTCGGACACGCGCAGGAAATCGGCATGCAGCGGGCGATCACTGACCGGGTGAAAGGCAACGTCCTTGGGCAGGGTGCGGACCTTCTTGCCGTCAACCTCGACCATGACGACCGAATTGAAGAAATGGCCGGTGCCCAGCATCTTGTTGAGGATCTTTTCCTCGACATGAACCAGGGTCGGTTCTTCGTTATTCCCATAAATGACGGCGGGTACGCGGCCCTCGCGGCGGAGAGCGCGGGAGGCTCCCTTGCCTGCCCGATCGCGTGCCTCGGCCGACAGCGTAAGCTGATCGCTCATTGCTTGTCTCCAATAGCATTTTGAAAGTTACACAACCGCCACGCCTCCAGGGATGACCATGACGGAAGGCGCGCCTTTAGCAGAAACAGGCGCAAAGGCAAGGAGATTCGGGCTGCAGCCAGCGGACGGGAAGTTCTTTCCCGCTTTTAGGGTCAGGACCCATTAATTGCGAGGATCGAGACAGCGATATCCGGGATGCTGTGGGAGAAGAGGCGCGAAAAGCGGGCATATATTGCCCGGTTGAGCGCTTCGACGAACCACAGGGCCCGGACATCGCTGCCCTGCGGGTGGGACAGGGAAAGGCGCTGGCACGGTCGAGCACTTGCCAGATACCACCAGTATCTGGCTGCGCGCCCTCTCTTCCAGCACCTTTCCCTGTCTCCATCTCGACCTCGTAATTAATGGGTCCTAACCCTAGCTGGCGAGGCGGGTCGGGACCGTGGACTGCACCGCGCGCACGTCTATTGCCCTGGTGAACTGCACGCCCATGCGATCATCGACCGACCATCGGGTGATCGCGTCGATGGTCACACCTTCGGCCAGATCGATCTGGAACTCGGTATCGGGTGGCACATTCCACAACCCCTCGATCATCGCTCCGACCGAAGAGATATTGCGGATGCGGCCGATATAGCGCTGTTCGCCGTGGAAGATCGTGATCGACCGCAACATCGACATGCGCTTCGGGCGGCTCGATTGGAAGCCCGCCGCCTTCGCCTCGCTGCCCTGTTCGGCAAAGCGCGCCATAACCTCTGCCGCGCGCGAGCCCTGACCGTAGATATAGCCCTGAATCTGCGAGCAGCCGAGCGAACGCAGCAGCGCAAGCTCGTCATGCGTCTCGACGCCTTCCGCGGTGGTATCCATGCCCAGCGCATTGGCGAGGCTGACGATCGCGGAAATGATCGCCGCATTGCGGCTGCCAGACTTGGCGGCGCCGCGCACGAAGCTCTGGTCGATCTTGATCTTGTTGAAGGGCGCTTTCTTGAGATAGCCGAGCGAGGAATAGCCTGTGCCGAAATCGTCAAGCGCGAGCCGCACGCCCAATGCCTTCAACTGGGCGAACATCTGGTCGGTCGCGTCGCCCTCGTTGAGGAAGGCGCTTTCGGTGATCTCCAGTTCCAGCTGCTCGGGCGCCAGCCCGGATGCCGCCAGCGCGTTCATCACTATGCCCGGCAAGGCCGGATTGGCGAACTGGATGGGCGAGACATTGACGGCGACGCGGATACCGGCAGGCCATTGCGCCGCCGCCTCGCAGGCCGTGCGCAATACCCATTCGCCCAGCGTTGCGATCAGCCCCGAATCCTCCGCGATAGCGACGAAGGTGGTGGGCGAAATTTCCCCGCGCAGTGGATGATTCCATCGCAACAACGCCTCGAAGCCGGTAATTTTTTCGGTCCTGGCGCTGACGACCGGCTGATAGACGATATCCAGTTCGTCATTGGCGAGGGCAGCGCGCAGATCGGCCTCGAGCGCACGCCGGTCTTCCGCTTCGGCGTGCATATCCGATGAATAGAAACGGTGAACGCCGCGCCCGCTGCCCTTGGCCGAATAAAGCGCGAGGTCGGCATTGCGCACGAGCGCATCGACGGTGGCGCCATCGTCCGGGCACACCGCGATGCCCACCGAAGCGCCGATCACGACCTGCGTTCCCTCGATGACATAGGGTTGGGAGAGCGAGGCGATGATCGCATCGGCCAGCACGCCAAGCTTGGCGCGGTCCACCGGCCCCGGCAGCACCACCTTGAACTCGTCGCCGCCCAACCGCCCGACCATGCCCCGATCCGCCACCACGCGCTTCAGCCGCTGGCTCACCTCGCGCAGCAGCGCATCGCCCGCCGGATGACCCATGGTATCGTTGACGCTCTTGAACCGGTCGAGATCGAGCAGGAACAGCGCGCACTGGTTGATATGGCCGCGCGCGTTGGTGACGCTCTGTTCCAGTGCCTGTTGCATCTGGATGCGGTTGGCAAGGCCGGTCAGCGAGTCGAACTGGGCGAGGCGCGCGACCTCCGCCTGGCTGCGCTTCATTTCGGTAAGGTCCGAGCCGCTGCCCCTGAAGCCATGAAACTGGCCATATTCATTGATGACAGGCCGCCCCGAAATCGCCCACCAGCGTTCATCGCCGCTTATCGCCGCGCGCACGGCGATATCGGTAAACGGACTGCGCGCGGACAGATGGAAGCCGAGGGTGCGATCCCCCTCGCCCTGACCGAAATCGCCCGTCACCACCAGCTCGGTAAGCTGGCGGCCGATAATATCTTCGGCCTTCGCGTTCATGGAGCGCGCCAGACTGTCCGATATATAGATCAGCGCGCCGCGCCTGTCGGTTTCCCAGAACCAGCCGCGCCCCGATTCCTCATATTCCGTAAGCAGATGGTGCGCGCGGCGGCTGCGGCGGTCTTCCGCCTGATTGGCGAGCAGGCGATCGCGGTCGAACCGCGCCTGACTCAGCATCGAGATGGCGATCGTCAACAACACGACCAGCGAGGCGAGCGTCTCGGCATCCCACGGCCACAGAAAGGAGGACGCGACAAGCCCAAGACAATAAGCGAAGCTCAGCACGCGCTGATGCCCGAAAATGCAGATCGCCAACAAGGCAAGCACCCCCTGACCGACGATCGGGCTGAAATGATGGTTCAGAAACGGGGCGTGCAAATGGGTCGCCCACATATTCATCAGCAGCGCGGAGGTGAATATGGCCCCGGTGAGCCACCGCATCTGCACATGCGGCAGGATGGCCTGCATCGGTTTCGTTCGGGGCAGAAGCCATATCGAACAGTCGAACGACAGCGCCAGCAGCAACCAGAGGTGATGGTTGTGCAGCATTTCGCCGCTCGCTGACAGCAGCCGGATATCCACGACCAGAAAGAGCACGCACAGTTTTGCGAGAATGAAAAGCGGCCAGAGCGCCGATACCGCCCGGACGGATTGCGCGGCCCATTCGGGCGATATGTCTCGCCCCGCCGAAGACAGGCCAAGCGTACCGAGAATGGACGGTCCGCGCAGGGCGCTATCCTTGCTTTCTATTCTTTGGCGAGAGACCAGCATGCCCTTCCCATGCCCGAAAGACTTTACCATCTGGTTTATTGCAAGAAGAGGGGAGCCCTGATTTGCTGCCTATTACAGCCGCCAAACTTTTATTACTTGCGGTTCTGCACGGCTGGGATAGCATAATAAAAACAGACAAGTCCGGGAGGCCAGATGCGGCATATTGCGATCATCGGATCAGGACCGGCGGGATATTACACCGCCGAGGCTTGTCGGAATATTTTCGGCGACAACGCCCGAATCGACATTATCGACAGACTTCCCGTGCCCTTCGGGCTGATTCGCAGCGGCGTGGCGCCGGATCATCAATCGATCAAGGCGGTTGCCAAACGCTATGAAGCCGTCGCATTGAGCGATACCGTCCGTTTTGTCGGCAATGTCTCGATCGGCGAGAATATCAGCATCGCCGAGTTGCAGACGCTATACGATGCGGTCGTGATCGCCACCGGCGCGCCGCATGACCGGACGCTGGAGATACCGGGGGCGGACCTGCCCGGCGTGATCGGCAGCGCGGCCTTTGTCGGCTGGTATAATGGCCACCCCGATTATGCGCGGCTCAACCCTTCGTTGCACGGCGCGCATGCGGTGGTGATCGGCAATGGCAATGTCGCGCTCGATGTCGCGCGCATCCTCGCCAAGACGCCGGAAGAATTTGCAGGCAGCGACATCGTTGCCCATGCGCGCGAGGCGCTGTCGCAATCGCATATCCGCCATGTCACCCTATTGGGCAGGCGCGGACCGCACCAGATCGCCATGACGCCCAAGGAGCTGTCCGAGCTGGGCAGGCTGGAACGCGCCGCGCCAAGGGTGGACCCCACGGACCTCCCCGAAGAAGGCGCGGATGCGATGCTGGAGCCGGGCATGCGCAAATCCGTGACGCTGTTGCGGGGCTATGCCGCCAATCCGGTCGCCAAGCCGGTGACGATCGATTTCGATTTCTATGCGATGCCGGTCGCGATCGAGGGCGACGGCCATGTGCAGCGCGTGGTCGTCGAGCGCACCGAGCTTGACGAGCTGGCCCGCAGCCATGGCACGGGCGAGCGCTATACCATCGAGGCATCGCTGGTCATCAGTTGCATCGGTTATCAGACGCCGGTGATCGACGGCGTGCCCTATGAACATGGGCGCGGCCGCTTCGCCAGCGACGAGGGACGGATATTGCCGGGCCTTTATTGCGTCGGCTGGGCGCGGCGCGGGCCGACCGGCACCATCGGCACCAACAAACCCGACGGCGTGATGATCGCCGACAAGATTGCCGTCGATATTGGTGAGGGCAGCGGCAAGGCGGGGCGCGCGGGTCTCGATGCGCTGCTCGAAACGCGCGGGGTGGAGGTCGTGACTTTCCGCGACTGGCAGAATATCGACGAAGCCGAAATCGCCCGCGCGCTGCCCGGTGCGCCGCGCGAGAAATTCACCGACATCGGCGAAATGGTGCAGGCGGCAGGCAAGGGATAAGCAGGCGGACAAGGCCGCGCGTTGCCATTCGGCAAGTCTGATTTCGGTCAAACAAATTCATAATCTTTCCGGTATAAGCTGGCGCCATGGATATGGTTGCCGCCGAATTGAGCACAGTCGAAGCCCCGATGGCGCCCGCGCGGCGACCGGCGATGCCGTGCTGGCAGGAGCTGGCGGCGCAGGCGAGCGAGGCCAACCCCTTTTACCATCCCGCTTTGCTGGGTCCGGCGCTCGATCATCTCGATGCCGAGAGGCAGGTCCGCGTGACCGAGGCGCGCAGCAATGGCCGCCTGATCGGCCTGTTGCCGATATTGGTGCGCGACCGCCATGCGCGCTATCCGGTGCGCAACGCGGCCAACTGGGTGCATGAGCAATGCTTTTTCGGCGCGCCGCTGTTGCGGGCGGGAGAAGAGCAAAAGGCATGGGCAGACATATTGGCGCAGCTCGATGCCGCCGACTGGGCAGGCCATTTTCTGCATCTGGAATCGCTGGACAGCGAAGGTCCGGTGGTGGCGGCGCTTCTTGCCTGCTGCGCGGCGCAGGGGCGCAAGATCACGACCATCGCCACCCATGACCGCGCGCTGCTGCGATCGAACCTCACGGCGGACGAGTATTGGCAGGCCAATGTGCGGGCGAAGAAGCGCAAGGACATTCGCCGCCGCATCAACAGGCTGGAGGAAATCGGCACCGTATCGCACAGCCGCCTGCGCGACGGCGGCGATGTGGCGGCATGGACGGAAGATTTTCTCGCGCTCGAATGCTCCGGCTGGAAGGGCGAGGAAGGCACCGCGCTCGACAGCAGCGAACATAGCCGCGCCTTCTTCCGCGCAGCGCTCGGCAATGCGGCGCGCGAAAACATGCTCGACATGCTGCGCATCGATTTCGATGGCGCGGCGATCGCCATGCTGATCAATTTTTACATGGGACCGGGCGCCTATAGCTATAAAACCGCATTTGACGAGCGTTTTGGGCGCTTTTCGCCCGGCGTGCTGATCGAGATCGACACGCTGCGCGCCGCGCTTTCCGACCCGCAGCTCGACTGGATGGACAGTTGCGCCGCGCCGGGTCATCCGATGATCGACGGCATATGGGCGGAGCGCCGCAGCATCGTGCAGTATCGCGTCGCGCTGAAAGGGCGCGGATGGAGCGGTATCAGGCGCCGCACCGCCTTTGCCGCCACCGGCCTTGCCGAAAAGCTGATCCGCGCCATCAAGAGGGAGAGCCGATGACCCTGCATCATTCCGTTATGCTGTCGGGCAATGCGGAGACGCCGCCGGTCGCCTTCGATGCGGCGGCGCGCGCGGCCTTCGCGGCCGCCTATCCCGATCATGTCGCCCCCCTTGCGCATAAGCTGACCGGACATCCGCTGCTCGCTCTGCCCGCGCTGGCGCAGCTTGCCGAGCGCATGCCCGAAAGTAGCGTCGAATATAATCGCGGCGATCTGCCGCTGGGCGTGCGGCCCGAAGATACGCCCGCCAACGGGCTGTCGCTGGGCGACACCATCCGCACCATCGAAAGCAACGGGAGCTGGGCGGTGCTCAAGAATGTCGAGCGCGATCCCGCTTATGGCGCGCTGCTCGATGCCGCGCTGGAGGATATTCGCCCGATCGTCGAGGCGCGCACCGGGGCGATGCTCCACCGCGAGGCGTTCATCTTCATCACCTCGCCGGGCAGCATCACGCCGTTTCACATGGACCCGGAGCATAATATCCTGATGCAGATAAGCGGCGACAAGGTGATGACCGTGTTTCCCGCGCATGATGCGGAAACGGTGCCAGCGGAAAAGAGCGAATCCTTCGCGCGCGGCGGGCATCGCAACCTCGTCTGGGAGGATCGCTTTGCCGGGCGCGGGCTGGCGATGCCGCTATCTCCCGGCGATGCGGTGCTCGTGCCGGTCAAGGCCCCGCATTTCGTGAAGAACGGCGCGGGTGTTTCGGTGAGCTTTTCGATCACATGGCGATCGGCGCGCAGCGTGGCGGAAGGAGAGCTGCACAGCCTCAATGCGCGGTTGCGCGCGAAAAATCTGCCGTTGGTGACAATCGGGCGCAGGCCGGAGCGGCAATGGTTCGGGAGGGCGCTGTTCCGGCTGGTCAACCGGCTGGGGTGGTAAGTAATATTATCCTTTCCGGGGCGAAGCCTTGCACCGGCCAGCGGGGAACGGCATAGGGCCATGACACCGCTTCGCCACACAACCCGGACCGCCAGACTATGCACGACATCCGTTTCATCCGTGAAAACCCGCAGGCTTTCGATGCCGCGCTGATGCGGCGCGGCGGGGAGGCGATGAGTGCGGAGATTTTGAAGCTGGATGAGCAGCGGCGCGCGCTGGCAACCGAGCTGCAAATGGGCCTCGCCAAGCGTAATGAGGCGAGCAAGGCGATCGGTCAGGCGATGGCGGCCAAGGATATGGCGAAGGCGGAGGCGTTGAAGGCCGAGGTCGCCACGCTGAAGAACAGCCTGCCCGCGCTGGAAGAGAAGGAAAAGGAAGTGGGTGCGGCGCTCGACGCGATCCTCGCCGCCATTCCCAATCTGCCCGCCGACGATGTGCCCCAGGGCGCGGACGAGAGCGCGAATGTCGAAGTGAGCGTCTGGGGCACGCCGCGCAGCTTCGATTTCACGCCGCAGGATCATGCCGATTTCGGCCCCGCGCTGGGGCTGGATTTCGAGGCGGCGGCGGCGATGTCCGGCGCGCGTTTCACCGCGTTGCGCGGCGGCATGGCGCGGCTGCACCGCGCGCTCGCGCAGTTCATGCTGGACCGCCAGACCGGCGATAATGGCTATGAGGAGGTCAACCCGCCGCTCCTCGTGCGCGATCATGCGCTTTATGGGACTGGCCAACTTCCGAAATTTAAAGATGATCTATTTTCAACATCCCTCACTATCGATTCTGATTACATACGGACAATTATTGACCGGAAGTTAGATGAAAAATCGATAGAACCTGGGCAACGTCAAACGGTTGCTGAAGAAATCCTGAGAGAATTTCTGGAGGAAATTCATGGGTCAGAATCAGCCCGCCGCTGGCTCATCCCCACCGCCGAGGTGTCGCTCACCAATCTCGTGCGCGAGCAGATCGTGCCGGATGCCACCCTCCCCTTGCGTTTTACCGCGCTCACGCCCTGTTTCCGGTCCGAGGCGGGCAGCGCGGGGCGCGATACGCGCGGGTTTATCCGCCAGCATCAGTTCGAGAAGGTCGAACTGGTCGCCATCTGTCGCCCCGAAGAGAGCGAGGCCGAGCATGATCGCATGGTCCGCGCAGCCGAGGGCATATTGGAAGCGCTGGAGTTGCCCTATCGCAAGATGCTGCTGTGCACCGGCGACATGGGTTTCGGCGCGCGCAAGACCTTCGACCTGGAGGTGTGGCTGCCGAGCCAGAACTGCTACCGCGAGATCAGCTCGATTTCCAACTGCGGCGATTTTCAGGCGCGGCGGATGAACGCACGCTACAGGCCCGAAGGCGAGAAGAGCACGCGCTTCCTGCACACGCTCAATGGCTCCGGCCTCGCGGTGGGCCGCACGCTGGTCGCGGTGCTGGAAAATTATCAGAATGAAGACGGCAGCGTCGACATTCCCGAAATATTGCATCCCTATATGGGGGGCATCACGAAACTGGAGCCGCGCAAATGAGAATCCTCCTCACCAATGACGACGGCGTCCATGCCCCCGGCCTCAAGGTGCTGGAGACAATCGCGCGGGCCATTTCGGACGACATCTGGATCGTTGCGCCATCGGAGGAGCAATCGGGCGCGGGGCACAGCCTGACGCTTACCCGGCCGTTGCGCATCCGCAAGCATGGCGAGAAGCATTACAGCGTCACCGGCACGCCGACCGACGCGGTGATGATGGCGGTGAGCCATCTGATGAAGGACTGTCCGCCCGACCTCGTGCTTTCGGGCGTCAATCGCGGTGCGAATCTGGCCGAGCATGTCACTTATTCGGGCACCGTTTCCGCCGCGATGGAAGGGGCCATATCGGGTATCCGCTCGATCGCGTTGAGTCAGGCCTATACGCGCGAAGGCATGGGCGATGTCGTGCCCTTCGCCTGTGCCGAGGCCTGGGGCGAGCGCGTCCTGCGCACGCTGATCGGGATGCCGAACGCCGGGCGCATGCTCATCAACGTCAATTTCCCGGCGATAGACCCCGGCGAAGTGAAGGGCGTGCGCGTGGTGCGGCAAGGCTTTCACGACATCGGCCAGACCGAGGTGATCGAAAGCACCGATCCGCGCGGCTATCGCTATTACTGGTTCGGCCTTGCGCCCACGATATCGAGCCAGCCGGACACCGACCTTGAAGCGATCGCGCAGGGCTATGTGACGGTGACGCCGCTGCATTTCGACCTGACCCATGAGGGATCGATGGCGGCGGTGGCCGAGGCGTTCGGCTGAACCATGCGCATCGCCGACCCCAAGCGGCACGATGTCTCCCATTTCCTGAGGCGGCGCTCCGGCCTGCCGATCTGGGCGGATCTCGCGTGGCGGCTGGGGCTTATCCTTGCATTGATCACCGTCGTGCTGCTGGTCCACTGGCTGCACCGCGATGGTTTGAAAGACAATCTCGACGATCATATCAGCTTCATCGACGTGCTCTATTTCACGACCGTCACGGTAACGACGGTGGGCTATGGCGACATCGTGCCGATCAGCCCGTCGGCGCGCCTGTTCGAAACAATCGTGGTGACGCCGATCCGCCTGTTCGTCTGGCTGATGTTTCTTGGCACGGCCTATAGCCTTTTCCTCAGAAATTCGCTTTACAGGTGGCGCATGGCCCGAATTCAGAAATCGCTTCAGGATCATATCGTCGTCGCCGGTTTCGGCACCAGCGGCAGCGAAGCCGTGCGCGAGATGATCGCGCGCGGAACGGACCCGGAGAGCATCGTCGTGATCGATGCATCGGACGTGCGGCTGGCGGAGGCCGAGGCGCATGGCTGCAATGTGATGCGCGGCGACGCGACCCGCGACAGCACGCTGGCGGATGCGCGCATCGCCAATGCCAGCGCGGTGATGGTGTCGGCCGGAAGGGACGATACCTCGATCCTCATCACGCTGACCACGCGCCATCTCGCGCCCGATATTCCGATCAGCGTCGTCGTGCGCAACGAAGACAATGAAGTGCTGGCGCGGCAGGCGGGCGCGACCACGGTCATCAACCCGGTGAGCTTTACCGGGCTGTTGCTCGCGGGTAGCGGCAGCGGCCCGCATCTCGCCGACTATATCGCCGATCTCGCGGCATCAGCGGGCCGCGTCTACCTGAATGAGCGCGAAGTGGCGGCACATGAGATCGGCAAGCCGCTCTCGGCGATAACGACCGGCCTTGGTGTGCGCATCTATCGCGGCGACCGGATCATCAGCTTCGCGGAAGAGGGCGCGAAAGCCCTGCAAAAAGGCGATATGGTGATAGAAATCGTGCCGAACAGCGGAAGAAGCGTTTAACCGAGAGTCTGCGCGATGACGGCAAAAGGCTTTTGCAGCGCATCGAACATCAGCGAAGCGAGCAGAATCGCCCCGCCCGCGCCAGCCGCGATCAGCATCATCCGCTGAAACACCAGCGCCTTGATGCGGTTCTGCTCGGCGGCTTCCTGCGGGCTCATCACGCGCGCGGTGGCGCGGCGATCAACGAAAGCCTGCGCATTGCCATTGGCGGACACAGGTCCATCCTTGTTAGCCTTGAGATGCTCGATCGGCACCTTGTCCTGCGTGCGCAGGCCGCAGCAATCCTGCCCCAGCCAGCGCACCTGGCCGATGATGACGACATCGCGGCGGCGGATTTCGATATAGCTGCCCTTGGGCGGCGGGTTATCGAGTTGCAACAGCACACCGCGCGAGGAAACATTGCGGATGCGGGCATCGGCCCAGCCCGAATCGAGCCGGATACGCACTGGCAACATCATCGATATTCGCGGTTCCCGGTGGATCATTCTCGCGTTCCGACTTCGCGCGTCCCTATCCGAATAATAGGATGACAGGGTTTACGATTTATTTTTGGTATATTTCGGTTCGTCGCATTTGCTGCCGCGCCTCATCCGCCGCGTGACTTTCCCGGTGCGAACGATTATGCGCGGCACGCATATGGCAACGAAATTTCCTCCCGCCCCGAAAATCGGCATGGTGTCGCTGGGCTGTCCCAAGGCGCTGGTCGACAGCGAACGCATCCTCACCAAGCTGCGTTCGGACGGCTATGCGATGTCCGCCGACTATGCGGGCGCGGATGTCGTGCTGGTCAATACCTGCGGATTTCTCGACAGCGCGAAGGAAGAAAGCCTTGAGGCGATTGGCGAGGCGATTGCGGAAAATGGCCGGGTGATCGTGACCGGCTGCATGGGGAATGAGGCGGAGCTGATCCGCGCGCGCTTCCCGCAAGTGCTGGCCGTCACCGGCGCGCATCAATATGAGGATGTCGTGAGCGCGGTGCATGAGGCATCACCGCCCGTGCCCAATGCCTATGTCGATCTGGTGCCCGAAGGGGGCCTGAAGCTCACGCCGCGCCATTACAGCTATCTCAAGATTTCCGAAGGGTGCAACCACCGCTGTTCCTTCTGCATCATCCCGAGCCTGCGCGGCGATCTTGTCTCGCGCCGGGTGGATGCGGTGCTGCGCGAGGCGGAAAAGCTGGTGGCGGCGGGAACGAGGGAACTGCTCATCATCAGCCAGGACACGTCGGCCTATGGCGTCGACATCCGGCATGAGGCGCGCAGCTGGCGCGGGCCCAATGACTCCGAACCAAGACTCGTGCGCGCGCACATGACCGATCTTGCCGCCGCACTGGGTGAACTGGGCACGCCGGAAAGCCCGGTCTGGACACGGCTGCATTATGTCTACCCCTATCCCCATGTCGATCAGGTGATCCCCTTGATGGCGGAGGGCAAGATAACGCCCTATCTCGACATTCCGTTCCAGCATGCCAGCCCCAATGTGCTGAAAGCCATGAAGCGTCCGGCCAACGAGGCCAAAGTACTGGAACGGGTGCAGAACTGGCGGACGATCTGCCCCGATATCGCGATCCGCTCGACCTTCGTGGTGGGGTTTCCGGGCGAGACGGAGGCGGATTTCGACTATCTGCTGCAATGGCTCGACGAGGCGCAGCTCGACCGTGTCGGCGCGTTCCGGTTCGAGCCGGTCGAGGGCGCGGCGGCCAACGACCTGCCCGGCGCGGTGCCGGAAGAGGTGAAGGAAGAGCGTTACGCGCGGATCATGGAAAAGACCGCCGCCATTTCGGCCGCCAAGCTCGCCGCGAAGGTGGGCCGCAGTTTGCCCGTCATCATCGATGAAATCGGCGAGGCGGATGATGACGGCAGCATCGGCGCCACCGCCCGATCTCAGGCCGATGCGCCGGAAATCGACGGCAATGTGTTCCTGCGTGATGTGCAGGCGGCCCACCCTGCCCTCAAGGTGGGCGACATCATCGAGGTCGTGATCGAGGATGCCGACGAGCATGACCTTTACGGCGCGCCGGTCGATACTCTACACGCAGGAAGATGACAGACTATTCCCACCTGCTGAAGGCAGACAGCGGCCAGAGCGCCCACGCCATCCATGTCGTCGACAAGGGCAGCTATGAGAGCTGGCTGACAGCACAGCCGGAGCGCGTGCGCGCAGCCATTGGCGCTCAGAGCTTCAAGCCGACGGGCTATGCCTATGCCATCCTGCCGGGCGAACAGGCCGAGGACTGGGCGGTCGTGACATGCGTTGCGAACACGGGCAGTCTGTCGAGCTGGTGTCTGGCCAAGCTGGCGGAGGTTTTGCCTGCGGGCGATTATCGTGTTGCCAATAAAGACGACATCGGCCCGGCGGCTCTGGGCTGGCTGACGGCGCACTATCGCTTCGACCGGTATCGCGCGAAGGAGGACGACGCTCCGGCCGGGCCGCGCGTGCTGTTGACGAAAGATGCCGCGCGGATCGAGCCGACGGTGCGGCTGGCGCAGGCGGTGCATCTGGTGCGTGACCTCGTCAATACGCCCACGGCCGATATGGGCCCGCCCGATCTGGAGAAAGCGGCGAAAGGCGTGGCGAAACGCCATGACGCCAAGCTGAGCGTGACGCACGGCGATGCGCTGGAGCAAGGCTATCCGATGATCCATGCGGTCGGGCGCGCAGCCGACCGCGCCTTTGCGCCGCGCCTCATCGAGCTGACATGGGGCAAGCCCGATCATCCGCGTATCGCCATTATCGGCAAGGGCGTCTGTTTCGACAGCGGCGGGCTCGACATCAAGCCCAGCGCCGCGATGCGCCTGATGAAGAAGGATATGGGCGGCGCGGCGCATGCGCTGGCGCTGGCGGAGCTCGTGATGGCGAGCCGCCTGCCGGTGCGGCTGCATCTGCTGATCCCGGCTGTCGAGAACGCGATTGCGGGCAACGCCTTCCGCCCCGGCGATGTGCTGGCCAGCCGCAAGGGCGTCAGCGTCGAGATCGGCAATACCGATGCCGAAGGACGGCTGGTGCTGGGCGATGCGCTGACCAAGGCGGGCGAGGATGCGCCGGAACTGATCCTCGATTTCGCGACCCTGACCGGCGCGGCCCGCGTCGCGCTGGGGCCGGATCTGCCCGCGCTCTTCGCCAATGACGAGGCACTGGCGCGCGCGATTGCCGATGCCGGAACCGCGAGCGACGACCCCGTGTGGCAATTGCCGCTCTGGAAAGGCTATGCGGACATGCTCAAATCCGACGTCGCCGATCTGTCCAACAGCGGCGAAGGCGGCTTTGCGGGCGCGATCACCGCCGCGCTGTTCCTGCAGAATTTTGTGGGCGAAGGCGTGAAATGGGCGCATTTCGATACCTTCGCATGGCGGCCGAGCGCCAAGCCGGGGCGACCCAAGGGCGGCGACGCGCTGGGCTTGCGCGCGGCATTCGCCATGCTGGAGACGCGCTATCCCCGCGAATAGAGAGACGACAGACTTGACGATTTCATCCATTCATCGCAGGGGCAGGCGATGAACGCAGACCAGATGCTTCCCAAATCGCCAGGGGTAAAGCCGGCACCGCAGACGCGCGTCAGCTTCCATCTGGCGGGCCGCTCGATCGCGCTCGACAAGCGCACCCATGCGGTGCGCGGCGATCTCGCCGACATCAGCCTCGCGGGCGTGCTGTTCGCGCCGCATTATGCCAAGGCGGTGCCCATGCGGTGCGCAAGCGCGGCCGCCTTTGTGCGCGCCAGCGGTTCGGCCGATGCGCAGGCGGTGACGCAATTGCTGCATGGCGAAACATTCCATGTGCTCGATGTGACCGGGCGCTGGGCATGGGGCTTTTGCGACCATGACGGCTATGTCGGCTATGTCGAGGCCGATGCGCTGGCTACAGTCGCAGCCGCCGCGACGCACCGTATCATTGCGCGTACGGCGCCGGTGTTCGCGCAGGCCGATATCAAATCGCCGGTCGTAGCGCAGCTTTCGGCGGGTGCGCGCGTTTCGGGCGATGTGGACGGTTCCTTCGTCATGACGCCGACGGGCGCTGTGCATGTGCGCCATGCCGTGCCGCTCGACAGCGTCGAGAAAGATTGGGTGGCGGCGGCGGAGCGCCAGATCGGCCAGCCTTATGTCTGGGGCGGGCGCGGCGCTGGCGGCATCGATTGCTCCGGGCTGGTGCAGCTTGCGCTGGGGCAGGCGGGCGTGCGCGTGCCGCGCGACACCGACATGCAGCGCGAGGGCATCGGCGGCGATATTCCGGCAGGCGAACCGTTGCAGCGCGGCGATCTCGTCTTTTTTCCCGGCCATGTCGGCATCATGATGAATGGCGAACAGATGCTGCATGCCAATGCCTATTGGATGAGCACCGTGATCGAACCGCTCGCGGATGTCGTAGCGCGGTTGCAGCCGGAGCATGAGGGGCCGATACTCGCGCGGCGCAGGATAGGATTATGACGACACAGGTTTTCATCGATGGCGCGGCGGGCACCACGGGCCTCGAAATCCGCGAGCGGCTGGAAGGACGCGGCGAGTTTTCGCTGATCCTGCTCGATGACGCGCAGCGCAAGGATGCGGATGCGCGCAGACAGGCGATCAACGATGCCGATGTGGTGATATTGTGCCTGCCCGACGACGCCGCGCGCGAAGCCGTAGCGCTGATCGGGAATGACCGCACCAGGGTGATCGACGCATCGACCGCGCACCGGGTGGCGCCGGACTGGACTTACGGCTTCCCGGAGCTGGTCGGGCAGGAACAGGTGGCGCAGGCGATGCGGGTGAGCAACCCCGGATGCTATCCGACCGGCTTTCTCGCGCTGGTTGCGCCGTTGGTGCGCGCGGGGATCATCCCCGCCGACTGGCCGCTCAGCGTCAATGCCGTGTCGGGCTATTCGGGCGGCGGCAAGGCGATGATCGCGGAGTTCGAGGGCGAGGAGACCGGCAGGCCGACCGCATGGCGTGCTTATGGGCTGGGGCTGGCGCACAAGCATATCCCGGAAATGACCGTGCATGCGGGGCTGGGCATCGCGCCGATCTTTGCGCCTTCGGTTGCCGATACGCTGCGCGGCATGATCGTCGAGGTGCCGCTGCCGCTCGGTGCGATGCCAGGCAAACCCAGTGTCGCCGCCGTGCGCGATGCGCTGGCTGCGGCCTGTGACGGATCGCAGGTGGTGCGCTTTATCGAAAGCTATGATGCCCCTGTCCTGCCGCTGGAGCGCTGCGCGGGCACCGACAGGATGGAGCTGTTCGTCTTTGCCAATGCTGACGGCACGCAGGTTCGGCTCGCGGCGGCGCTCGACAATCTCGGCAAGGGCGCTTCGGGCGCGGCCGTGCAGAACCTCAATATCCTGTCAGGCCTGCCCGAGACGGCGGGATTGAAGCTGTAACGCGCGCTTAATGCACGGTGCCGATCGATCTCTCCGTGGACATCAGCACGATCAACCGCTCGATCTGGCGCCAGTGGCAAAAATGGATATGATTGCCGAGATCGCGGCTGCGATCGGCGCGCGAGGCGGCTTCGTAACCCGCATTTGCGCCGAAACTGGCAATCAGCTCGGCCGCATCGTCAAAACTCTTACGATCGCCCAGATAGGGAATATTCATGCTTCACCGCTTGTTAATGCTATTTATATCTTCTTCTCTTCAATCGCCGTGCCAGAAGAGCGCCGACACGGCTTTGCAGCGGTGACGAAGGTCAACAGGATATTATCCAAATGCCGAAATGGGACAATTGTCCGCTGGCGGGACGGACTTCGTCCCGATATGAAGCGTCGATATGAATGATACCCCCGAACCCTCCCCCCGCCCCAGCCGCGGCGGCGGCATATTCATCGCGCTGCTGACCATGGTCGGCACCGTCACCGGTGGCCTCGCCGGGCAGCCGAGCATCGGTCTGCTCTCCGGCTTCGCACTGGGGGTGGCAATCGCCGCCGCGCTGTGGTGGAAGGAACGGAAGCGTTGATCCGGCCGTTCACGAGACAGGTCAGACGGTTGCAGCAAACAAGGACAAGCGGATGAAAAAGCACATCCTCGCCCTCACCCTCATCTTCCTCGCCATCGGCGCGGGCGGTTATTATTATCTGACGCGCCCCGATGTCGCGCGCCTCGCGCCGGGTCAGGATGTCGGGCGCGAGCCGGTATTCACCCCGCCGCGCGAGAAACTGATCCCCACCGTGGCGATTGCGCCCGCGCTTGGATGGAAGGCCGGAGAAGCGCCAAGCCCCGCCAAGGGATTGCAGGTTGCGCGCTTTGCCGACGGGCTAACGCATCCGCGCTCGATGCTGCGCCTGCCCAATGGCGATATATTGGTGGCTGAAGCCAACCACCCGGCACGCGAACCCGAGGGAATCGTCGACAGGATCATGATGTATTTCATGAACAAGGCGGGTGCGGGCGGCGCCTCGGCCAATCGCATCACCCTGTTGCGCGATGCCGATGGGGACGGCAAGGCGGAAGTGAAAACGACCTTCCTGACCGGACTCAACTCGCCTTATGGCATGGCGCTGGTCGGTGACACGCTCTATGTCGCCAATACCGACGCATTGATGGCTTTCCCGTATAAGGAAGGCGAAACGCGTATCGCCGACAAGGGCAAAAAGTTGCTCGGCCTGCCTCACGGAGCGCCCAATAATCACTGGACGCGCGGCCTTGTCGCCAGCCCGGACGGGGAACTGCTCTATATTTCCATCGGATCGAACAGCAATATCGGCGAGAACGGGCTGGACACCGAAGCCAATCGCGCGGCCATAGTCGAATATAACCCCAAGACCGGCGACAACCGCATCTATGCATCGGGCCTGCGCAATCCCGTAGACATGGCATGGGAGCCGCAATCCGAAACCTTATGGACTGTCGTCAATGAACGGGATGGGTTGGGGTCCGACCTCGTGCCCGATTATCTGACGCGGGTGGAATTCGGAGGCTTTTATGGCTGGCCGTGGAATTACTGGGGCGGATACGAGGACAAGCGCGTGCAGCCCACCAGACCCGAAATACGCGAATACACGAAACGCCCCGATTATGCGCTGGGCAATCATGTCGCACCGCTCGGCCTCACTTTCGCCACTGACGCAAAGCTCGGCGCGCCTTATGATCGCGGGGCGTTCGTCGGCCTGCACGGAAGCTGGAACCGGGTGCCGAAATCCGGCTACAAGGTTATATTCGTGCCCTTTGACGAGGACGGCCATGCCCGCAATGTCAAGCCTGTCGATGTGCTCACCGGCTTTCTTTCGTCCGATGGCGAAGGCGCACGCGGCCGCCCGGTCGACGTGACGGTGGCGAGCGATGGCGCGCTGCTGGTGAGCGACGATGTCGGCGGGGTGATCTGGCGCGTGACGAAGAAATAATTTTCAGGACGCGTCGAGCTTCCGTCCCTCGCGCCCGGCCAGTTCCGTCACATATTGCCATGCGACGCGGCCCGAACGGCTGCCGCGCTTCGTCGCCCAGAAGATCGCATCCGCGCCATCGAACGGCAGGCCATGATATCGCGCATAGCCCTCGACGATGGCGAGATAGGCGTCCTGATCGATCATGTGGAACCCGAGCGACAGGCCGAAACGATCGGACAGCGCCATCTTGTCGTCCACCACGTCGCGCTTGTTGATCGGGTCGTCCTGCTCCGAGAGATGGCGCGGCACGATATGGCGGCGGTTGGACGTGACATAGAGACGCACATTCGCGGGGCGCGCGCTCGCGCCGCCATCGAGCAGCGAGCGCATCACCCGCGCATCGCTCCCCGCACTGTCGCTGTCGAAGCCGAGATCGTCGATGAAGAGAATGAACGCCCGATCCGCATGGCGCAGCAGCGCGAACAGAGCAGGCAGGCTGTCGAGCCGATCGGCCGTGCATTGCATCAGCGCGATATCCACACCTTCGCCTTGCAACAATCCCACCACCGCACCGACACTCGCGGATTTGCCGGTGCCGCGCGCGCCCCATAGCAGCACATCATGCGCGGGCGATCCGGCGGCATGGCGGCGCGTATTTTCGAGCAGCAGCCCCTTCTGATCGTCTATGCCCGAAAGCAGATCATAATGCGCAGGCGCGAACGCCTCCACCGCATGGGCGCTGCGCCCGTCCCAGACATAGGCCGGATGCGCCAGCAGATCGGCGGCGGTGGCGGCCTCCGGCGCGATGCGTTCCAGCGCGTCAGCGATGCGGGCAAGCAGTTTATCGTCCATGCCCGCGCTCTATCGCTCCGTGGCTCAGGCGGCAAGCTCCTCATCGCTCAGGCCATAAAGTGCCGCCGCGCCGTTGCGCGCGCTCGCCGCCAGTCCCAATGCCTCTGGCACGACGGCATCGTTATAATAACGCGCCGACGCCTGCTTCATCTTGAGGAACGCCGGGTCGCCCTCCCCTTTCGCCAGCAGATCGGCGGCGATAGCGCCCTGCCGCGCCATCAGCCAGCCGCAGGTGGCGACCGAAAGCATCGTCAGGAACGGATAGCTGCCCGCAAGAGCGTCATCGACCGAGGCATCGGACGCCATCCAGGCCGCGAGTTGTTCGACCGCATCGATAAGCTGCATCAGCGGCTTTTCCTCGCCCGCCTCGGCGCGAATGTCGGTCAGCAGATCGGCGAGCACCGAACCACCCGCCATCGGCAGCTTGCGCCCGATGAGGTCGGCGGCCTGTATGCCGTTGGTGCCCTCGTAAATCGCGGCGATGCGGATATCGCGGTAATGCTGCGCCGCGCCGGTTTCCTCGATGAAGCCCATGCCGCCATGCACCTGAATATTGAGCGAGGCGACCTCTGTGCCGATGTCGGTGCCATAAGCCTTGGCGAGCGGGGTGAGCAGTTCGAGCCGCCGCGCCGCCGCTTCATCGCCCAGCGCCGCCCGGTCGAGCTGGCCGAAGGCGCAATAGATGAGCGCCCGCGCCGCCTGTGTCAGCGCCCGCGAACGCAGCAGCATGCGCCGCACGTCGGGATGCTCGATGATCGCCACGGAAGCGCGCGATGAGCTGCCCGCTCGCGCCGACTGGATGCGATCCCGAGCATAGGCCAGCGCCTGCTGCGTGGCGCGTTCGGCGATCTGCACGCCCTGAAGCCCCACATTGAGACGGGCATTGTTCATCATCGTGAACATCGCGCGCATCCCCGCGCCTTCGGCCCCGATCAGATGGCCGATGCAATCGTCATCGTCGCCAAAGGACAGCACGCAGGTCGGCGAGGAATGAATACCCAGTTTGTGCTCCAACGCCGCCGGGCGGACATCGTTGAACACGCCGGGCTTGCCATCGGCATCGAGGCGATATTTGGGCACGAGGAACAGCGATATGCCCTTGGTCCCAGCGGGTGCATCGGGCGTGCGCGCGAGCACGAGATGGACGATATTGTCGGCCATGTCATGATCGCCGAAGGTGATGAATATCTTGCTGCCCTTGATCTTGTAGCCGCCATCGCCAATGGGCGTCGCAGACGTGCGCAGCGCGCCCACGTCGCTGCCCGCCTGCGGCTCGGTAAGATTCATGGTGCCGGACCAATGGCCGGTCGAAAGATGCGGCAGATAGGCCGCTTGCTGGTCCTCGCTGCCATGATGAATGAGCGATTCAATCGCGCCCACGGTCAGCATCGGGCACAGCGAAAACGCCATATTGGCGCTGCCCAGCACCTCTTGCACCACCGTTGCCAGCGATACGGGAAGCCCCTGCCCGCCGAAATCGACAGGCGCGGCAAGGCTGCCCCAGCCATTTTCGACATAGGCGCGATAGGCATCAGCGAAGCCGGGCGGCATGCGCACCTGCCCATCGACGATTTTCGGCGGTTGCTGGTCGCCAACCCGGTTAAGCGGAAGAAATTCGGCTTCGGCGAAACGCCCTGCGCCATCGACAATGGCGGCGACCATATCCGGTTCCGCCGCGGCAAAGCGCTGGTGCGCAGCCAGCTCGTCCACCCCGACAATATGATCCAGAACGAACAGATGCTCCTGGGTGGGGGCCGTATAGCTCATTGCATTTCCTCCATAGCAGTTTCGGAGTTTCAGCCTTGCCCACCAAAGCTACCACTCCGACCCGAATTTTGTCGTGATTTCCGAGCCGCCAAACAGGAATATCCGGCTCGAAATCACTATCAGGCTTTTGCGCATATGGTTGGCCCGCTATAGCCCTGTCAATGCGCGGTTCCCCATCCTTTATCGAAACGAAAACCTGCCGTTACGGCATACAGGCGCTTGACGATGCGGCGGTGGCGATAAAATCCGGCCTTCCGGTCGCCATACCCACCGAAACGGTCTACGGCCTCGCCGCTAATGCCCGCGACTCGGAGGCTGTCGTAGCGGTATATGCGGCCAAGGGACGACCCAGTTTCAATCCGCTGATCGTGCATGTAACCGATCTGGAGATGGCGCGCGAGATAGCGCATTTCGACGATCTGGCGCTGAAGCTGGCCGATGCGTTCTGGCCGGGGCCGCTCAGTCTCGTGCTGCCGGTGCGCGAAGATTCAGGGTTATCGCCGCTGGTGATGGCCGGATTGCCGACGGTGGCGATCCGCTGCCCGGCGCACCGGGCGATGCGCGGGCTGATCGAGAAAAGCGGCGTGCCGCTCGCTGCGCCATCGGCCAACACAAGCGGATCGATCAGCCCCACCAGCGCCGAACATGTCCGCGCAAGCCTTGGCGGGAAAATCCCGCTCATCATCGATGATGGACCGACGACGCGCGGGCTGGAATCGACCATCGCCGCCCCGGCGGGCGTCGTCATCCGGCTGCTGCGTCCCGGCCCCGTCACCGCGCGGATGCTGGAGCAGGCAGGCGGCGTGCCGGTGGTGACGGGCGGAGAAGGCAAGATCGAGGCGCCGGGGCAAATGGCGAGCCATTATGCGCCTTCCAAGCCGGTGCGGTTGAATGCGACCGACGCGCAAGCGGGCGAATATTGGATCGGCTTCGGCGGCATGTCGGGCGATATCAGCCTGTCCGAAACCGGCGATCTCGATGAGGCGGCGGCGAACCTGTTCGCGGCGCTGCACATGGCGGACGCCAGTTCCCGCGCGGCTATAGCGGTTGCGCCCATTCCCCTGGACGGCATCGGCGTGGCGATAAACGACCGGCTAAACCGCGCGGCGGCTTAGCTTAGAGCCGAGACCCTAATTAGCAGTCACTATACCCTGCATCCTTACAGGCCTTGCGCCGCTCTTTCTCCTGCTTGCGCATTTCCCGGCCGCGGGCACGGTCGGCCTCGTCCTGGCTGGTGGTGGCCCAGTCGGCGGCCTTAGAACCGGCCTTGACCGGCGCGGTGGCGACGCCGATGGCCGTCTTCGCCACGCAGGCCGGCAACAAAAGCGCGATCAGCGGAATGAAAATCCTGTAGGTCATCGATCACCACATAATGTTTGTTTGTGACACTGAAACGAAGTAAATATCCGTCACCATAATAATAAGCGATATTTAGGGTCCTGACCCTAATAGCGGGGGATTTGATGTCATGGAAAACATTAATCGCGGCTTAGCGGAATTTTTCGGCACCTTCTGGCTTGTATTCGGCGGCTGCGGCAGCGCCGTATATGCTGCTACTATTCCCGATGTCGGCATCGGCTTTCTCGGCGTGGCGCTGGCGTTCGGCCTGACGGTCGTGACGATGGCCTATGCCGTTGGCCCTATTTCGGGCGGCCATTTCAACCCCGCCGTAACCTTCGGCCTGTGGGCGGGAGGGCGTTTCGCGGCGAAAGACATTCCCGTCTATGTCATCGCGCAGGTGCTGGGCGGCATCGCGGCGGCCTATGCGCTCTATACGATCGCCATCGGTGCGCCGGATTATTCCCTGGCGGGCAATGGCCTTGCCGCCAACGGCTTTGGCGACGGATCGCCGGGAGGCTATTCGCTGGTATCCGCCTTCCTCGCCGAGGTGCTGCTGACCTTCTTCTTCCTGATGATCATCATGGGCGCGACCGGCAAGAAAGCCGCGCCGGGCTTTGCGCCGCTCGCCATCGGCCTTGCGCTGACGCTCATTCACCTGATCTCGATCCCGATCACCAACACTTCGGTCAATCCTGCACGCTCGACCGGCCCGGCGCTGGTCGAAGGCGGGTTGGCGCTGCAACAGCTATGGCTGTTCTGGCTGGCCCCCGTCATCGGCGGCATGCTCGGCGGCTTCGGTTATCGCTGGATGAACAACGAGGGCTGAACAGGGCTGACTCAGGCCAGACGCTGCGAGAATTTCGCCCGGAGCTTTTGCAGCTTGGGCGGGATCACCGCCATACAATAGGGATTGCGGTCGCCCACGCGGTTCCAGTAATCCTGATGATAATTCTCGGCCGGATACCACGGGCCGAGCGGTTCGATCGTCGTGACGACCGGCGCATCATGATCCGCCTGCGCGCGTTCGATGGCGGCGCGCGCCGCCGCCTCCTGCTCTTCGTCATGCGGGAAGATGGCGGAGCGATATTGCGTGCCAACATCATTGCCCTGCCGGTTCAATGTTGTCGGATCGTGCGTTGCGAAAAGCACGTCGAGCAGATCGGCATAGCCGATGACATCGGAGTCGAAGACGATGCGGATCGCCTCGGCATGGCCGGTCGTGCCGGTGCATATCTGCTCATAGGTCGGATCGGGCAGCGTCCCGCCGATATAGCCGCTCTCGACGCTCTTCACCCCCGCGAGCTGCAGGAACACCGCCTCGGTGCACCAGAAGCAACCGCCCGCCAATGTCGCAACATCTTCAACCATCCGCTTTGCTCGCCTCATATTTCGCGCGTTCTTCCGCGACCAGTTCCTTGCGCGACAATTTGCCGACCAGCGTCTTGGGCAGCGCGTCGCGTATTTCGACGGCGACGACACGCTCATGCTTGCCCAGTTGCGGGTTGAGCCACGCCATCAGCTCGTCGCTGCTGCTCTTCGCATCCGGCTCAAGGGTTACATAGGCCTTGGGCATTTCGCCGTGATAGGCGTCGGGGATGCCGATGACCAGCGCCTCGCGCACATCGCGGTGATGATAGAGCACGGCCTCGATCTGGCTGGGGAACACTTTGAAGCCCCCAACGGCGATCATGTCCTTCAGCCGATCAACGATGCGAATATAACCATCGCCATCGATTGTGGCGACATCGCCGGTGCGCAGATAGTTGCCCACGAATACGTCCTTGTCCGCTTCGGGCCTGTTCCAATATCCCTTCATTACCTGCGGCCCCGCAAAGGCGAGTTCGCCCGGCTGGCCCGGCTCGGCATCGCGCGCGGGGTCTTCCCGGTCGAGCAGCTTCACGCGCGTGCCCGGTATGGGCTGGCCGATGCTGCCGGTCTTGTTCAGCCCCTCATAGGGGTTGGCGCTCACCACGCCGCTGCTCTCGGTCAGGCCATAGCCCTCCGCGACGATCGCGCCGGTTGCCGATTCAAACTTCCGCTTGAGCTCCAGCGGCAGCGGCGCCCCGCCCGAAACGCATACCCGCAGCGACGAAAAATCGGTGTGGGTGATGGCCGGATGATCGAGCAGCGCCTGATACATGGTCGGCACGCCGGGCAAGGCGGTGGCGCGCGTGCGCCCGATTGCGGCCATCACCTGCCCCGCATCGAACCGGGGCAGCAGCACCATCTCGCCACCGAGGAACACCGTGCGGTTGAGCACGCAGGTGTTGGCGAACACATGGAACAACGGCAAGGCTCCGATCACCCGATCATCCGCGCCCCGATGCGGATCGAGCAATGCAACCTGGCGCGCATTGGCCGTCAGGTTCTGATGGGTGAGCATCGCGCCCTTGGGCGTGCCCGTGGTGCCGCCGGTATACTGGATCAGCGCGACATCGCTATAGGGTTCGATATATGCGGGCACGATGTCGCCATCATTGGCGATAAGCTCGGAAAAGCTGGAAAGACGCGGATCGTCATGCGGGCGTTCCGCCACGTCCTTGCTGCGAAACAGGCGATAGAAGAGCGATTTGGCTGCGGGCAACGCGCCCGCGATCGAGCCGATGACGAGGCGTTCCAGGCTGCTCTGGTCCAACACCTTGACAGCGGTGGGCAACAGCGCGCGCGCCGAAAGCGTGAACAATATGCGCGTGCCGCTGTCCTCGACCTGATGCTTCAGCTCGTCGACCGTATAAAGCGGCGAGAAGTTGACCACCGTCGCGCCGATCATCAGCGCGCCATAATAAGCGGCGATATAATGCGGCACATTGGGCAGGAACAGCCCGACCCGATCGCCCCGCTCGATGCCCATTGCGAGCAACCCCTTGGCAACGCGGCGCGCGCCGTCGAGCGCTTCGGCATAGCTGTATTTGCGGCCCATGAAATCGATCATGCTGGCAAGCGGCTTCTCTTCCGCGCTCGCCATCAGCATGTCGGGCAGCGACATCGGCACAAAATGGCTGTCCCACGGCGCCGGATGATTATAGTGGCTTGCCCAGATGCTGTCGTCCATCATTCTCTAATGTATAGGAAGAGTTACGGCTGGCAATGGCTATATGGATATTTTCGGCGGCGGCGATGAGCAATATAATCTGGTCGGAAATGGTGGGCGCGGCAGGGGTTGAACTTGCGACCGCACCCTCACATGGGTGATGGCAGAGGGCCTATCCGGGCGATCTACAAACAAGCTTTTGCGGCAGCTGGCCTACCCTATTTCAACCCACATTGGTTCCGCGACGCGTCGGTGCATCTAGGCGAACGACTTTGCGCTACCCGGAGCAATTCAAGATATGGTCGCAGAATATCGGTCAAGGTGGGCTTGCCGGTCACAGCTTTCATTCGAGTTTGTCAATCGGCATTGAAGTTTGACCCCCTATCGGCATCCAATA